>SDBS01007454.1_pt1 | contig 10621 bp, 11 predicted proteins | sample 2277091 | NCBI WGS metagenome assembly SDBS01 (sample SAMN10404972, study PRJNA504765) | marine sediment metagenome | isolation source: marine sediment core GS10_PC15, 163 cmbsf | place: Arctic Ocean: Southern Knipovich Ridge | collected 2010 | reverse complement strand
CTCTTAGTTTTCCCATAATAAAATCTCCTTTCAATTACATGGATTTTCCACCTGAATACCCGGTGGCAGGAGAACTCTATTATGGGAGGAGTCTTTTAGCAAAAAGGATAGAAAGAAGGGATAGAATGTAAAGATATGTTCTTGAGGGAAGGATGCATAAAGGGATCAGGTATCTACCGCGTAGCGGTTTAGTTCAATTACTAATTACACGACACAGAGGAGATTGGACGATTACTTCAACCCAGCCTCTTCTTCGCATCGTCAACTTCAGGGAGATCGGGATCGGCGTCTTTCCAGAGGTAGAGAATTTTTCGTAGTGCCCGATGGCAGGCTTCTTGTTTCATTTTTTCTGATAAAGCCGGCCTAAACGGTTTTCTAATAGAATGCTATGAACAACTACTTAAGGAAGTGTAGAAATAATATTCCGGTACTCATCCTCTGTGAAAGCGCGAAGGGTCTCGGTGTGAATGTTCCCCTGCTTGCCAATGGACAAAGCAAGTTTAACGACAGTTTCATCATCTGGTGCTTCGGAAATAATGATAACGTCATATGAACCTGTCACTAGATAGAACTCTTTCAATTCTGCTCCCATAGCTTGAAACGCCTGTTTGGCAGCATCAAGACGCACTGGACTTTCTTTTATGTCTCCTATGCCTTTTTCGGTGAATCGAGCAAGTGTAATGTAAGTCGCCATATTTAATCCCTCCTTTTATATGGTTGCTACTTAATATAATATAAATTCAGAAATGATTCTGTCAAATCCACTCCCCCTTCAACCTAGCCATCCTCTTCCTCGCATCTTCAACTTCAGGGAGGCTGGAATCGGCGTCTTTCCAGAGAGAGAGGAATGTTCGCAAATCATCGCTTAAGAAATATCATGAGTGGTCCAAATTTATTTGAAATGGCACAAACTATGTTTGCAAAGCCTTCATGAAATCCGGCCTGATCTGGATGAGATGGGAGAGTATAAGATTCTCGAAGGCCTTTTCTTTGTTTAATAATGAACAATCCAAGGGGAAGTAATCCCATTTTTTTGAAATGTTTGTCTTTGCAATTCATTGACAGTTATTGGTTAATTACACAGGCTTTCCCCAGTTAGTAATTAGAATATCTATGTTAATTGAAGACTTTTTCACTTTTAAATAGATATTCGGTGATATTCATCCATCGAATTCTATCGTCAAAGGTACGAATTACAGGCATCACAGGATAGGCTTGCGATATCCAATACTCAGCATGCCAAGTTTTTTTTATTAGGAAGCCTTATCAATCGCATGTCTGAACAAGGTATTTGATGTAATTATCAATATCAAGTTTTATTTGCCTCCCAAGGAAGCTCTTTCAATTGCTTCAATAATAAGTTTTTCTACAGTAGTCTCCTTTTTTAAAACCGTTCTTATCATTTTTCCATTTATCAGCCCAATCCTGATTCCGCTTCTAGAAAGAACCATATTTCTCTCTCTCTGCAAATCCTTTGTAAAATTGGCATTTGTAAACAACAACCCCATATTTATTTGTTTCATATGCTCAATTTTTTGAACAAAATCTCTTAATTCTTTTATGCCAACTTTCCCCTCATTCTCATCTCTCCATTTACATTCAACAGGGAAATAGGAGGGGAGATCTGACCAAGGCCTATCTTCTCTATTGTTCTTTACCACAATGTCAAATTCACCATAATCAGATAAGAAATTCATATAAGCAACACTGAGTCTTTCAACCTTACTAACAAGAATTGCAATGAATTCTTCAAATCGTTTTCCTCTATCAGAAGAAGAAAAAGTAGAATTTATGCTGTCCAACAATTCGTCCATTATTACTTTTAAAGATTTTTCTGTTGATAAATCTTCCGATTTGCTGATTTTTAATCCTTTATCGACATCATCATTTATAGTTTTGTCCCTTATAATATCCGTGGTATCTGTTTTTTGATTTTTGTTTTTTCCATAAAGCTCATCAGTAATATTCTTCCTGTATTTTTTAAAGTAGGTCACATAATAACCCTTTTCGATCGATGTCGGCCTGCCTTTCTTTTCTTTTTCTTTTATAATTTTGCTGTAATAATAATCTGAATTTTTTTCTGTCTGAGATATAATGAATCTTTTTATTTTCGAGGGATCAATAATGTGTCCATCAAATAGAAATATTTCATTTTTTAAAATTTTTTGTATAATTTTCTGTTCTATTGTTGCAATGTTATCTTTATCTAATTCATATATATCTCTTGTTTCATCAGTATGTAACAAAACATGATAATACAATTTAACATCCATCAATATTTAAAGGAGTATTCAAAGAGACTATCCCCATTTGCGTTTAGCGTATTTATGGGCATCTTTTATGTTCAATTGGGAAATAGTACATCCAATTCGTATAAATACTTGCGGTTCAGGTTTTCTGTCTTTAATTTTTCCCAGATAATATATATAACCCAGTTTACTTGGAATGATTACTAATTTACATATATCATTATCAGAAACTTTCTCCCACTCCAATCTAATATGATTTCCAAATAATGTGGCACCCTCTAATAAATCTCTCTTAATTAAGTTGATAAGGTGTTGTTCCCATCCATCTCTGTCTGGTCTTCTTTTAAGACAAGAAAAATCCTTTTCTAATCCGACAGGCTTTTTATCATCAGTTACACCAATTAGGATTACACCTCCAGATGTATTTATAAATGCTGCCACCTCTTTTATAATTACCTCTTCTAGATCTTTTGAACGCTCATCCTTATTCACATCCCATAAAAGAGATTCCTTAAATTCTAATCGTTCGCCTTCATCTAGCTTTAGAATTTCTTCAATAATCAGAGCTTCTACTTTAGCTCTTTTATATCTTGGTGTGGATGAAGCTTGTTTATAACAATTCATAATTTTTGCAGCTATAATATGTTCCAATTGCCCGGGATCATCAAGTAGTTCTGAAATATCATCTTTATCTATAATTATACAAATAGAATTGTTTTCCAGTTGAAATAATGATTGAGAAATTCTTTTTATATTCTCTTCCATTTTCAGCGGAGATGCGATTATGCAAAAAGCATTCTCAAATTTATTCATTTCATTGAACAGAACCTTAATTTGATCCTTTTCTAACGGAATCTCATCTTTACAGACATGTAGGATTAGACTTTTTTTGTTATTCAGTATAGATTTTCCAGCAGATGATGTGAAATCTATTTCATATTTTATATATGATTTGTCTTTGGATGATAAGGATACTGATCCACTATTTCTAAAAATAAATTCGATTTTATCAGTGAAATTCCCATGCTGAATTTTTAAGCGTTCATAATCATGTAAAAGTGAAATCGTCTTTGTAAATTTCATAATCTTTTTAATTTTATTTACATTTATTTCTTCGCTGTATTTTTTTTCTTTGAGATTGGATATATATTTGCATACTTCGAATCCAGCAAAAAACTTCTCTTCTTGTATTTCTATGTTCATGAGTATTTCTTTAACTTCAGTCATATTCTCTGTAATGATGCTAGATAAATCTTTATATGAATCAATATCTATTTGAGTCTTTTTAGTTTCTAATTGAAATTTCATTTGAAGTGATAATATTTTTAAAATTCCATTTAAAGCTTCATCTAGAAACACTTTTAGCCGTCTTGGATCGGGGTCTATCTCAAGGATATATTTGGCCATACTAAGACTTGTTGTTATATTTTTAAATTCTTTTGTATAAAATTTTTCAGCGAACCAATGCTGAGGAGGAATAACAGCAAAACCCCTAATTTCATCAGATAGCTCTTTAAAAGATAAATCACTTCGATCCCATCCTAATTTTAAAGAATCAACTACTTCTTCAGACCATGCATTTATATCTTCTTCATTTATTGTAAGAGATTCATCAAATTCCTCAACAAGATCAAAAAGAATTTTAATTATCTTTTTAACTTCATCCTTTAAGGCCTCAACATTTTCATAATTAATTATTTCCCCCTCAGAATTTTCATACGCTATCATCCTATCTGTACAAATCCTTTCATATTTTAATGCCCAATAGTAGTTTTCTGCTGCTGGGAGAGACCGAATAACATGAAAAGCTATTTGTCGAATATCTGAGGGTTTCAAATTGGGATTTATGCTAAAATCCCTTCGTTTCAAGGTATCCATAATCTGTTTGAGTGACTCCAAAATTAGATTATGAGGCATACCCAAGAAAGAAATTACACGAAAAATATTATTTACATTAAATGGTTCTTTGAATTCATCTCCATGTTTTTTTTTCTCAACTTGAACTTTTAATTCGACAAGTTCTTCGTTTATATTAGAACTCCATATTTCATATGATGAGAGAGCACTTTCATAATAATTATTTTGAAGATATCGTTCGTTATTCTTTTTATTCATAATATTATAAATCCAATTGGATCTTTTGTGAGTTTAAAACTTTAAATCCCTTTTTTATCATAGCATTATACATTTTTAATTGATTCTTTGATTGAAAACACACAACTGCACACTCATCATACATACTAATTAGATGATAACAATAGTCAATATTTTCTCCAATTTCATCATATATTTTTGTTAAAGAAAAAAATCCTCCCGGTTCATGAGATATGCTTACAGCTAAAAGATAATTTGAATTAAATTTTAAATCAGATTCTAATAAAATTTTCTTTGTTAATACTATTTTATCGACGATTAATCTGATAAATCCAATCTCTCCGGGGACATCGAGACTAAAACCAAGAAGATTAATACTTGCTTTACTTAATGATTCACAGAGATTTCTCAGTGAGCCACGTTCATTAGGTATTGCGACAATCAGTTCTTCTAATAAGGATTCATTTTCTTGCATTCGACTCCCTCCAATTTTATGTTTTTTACAATGTTTGCAGTCTTTTTCTTATATATAATGAGATAATCATATAGGAAGTCAAACTCAATCCTTCCCGACCTTTTCTTTTTGACTCTTAATTCCCCTACTGAATACTTACTCTAAAATATATTTTAACTTTAATAGTGTTTATTGCTTTTTTCTAAGATAATAAGAATTTAGCTGGAAAGTCAAGGGAAAAATGGCTCTATGACAAAAAGTGGAGTAAAGAAAGGATAGTGATCAACGGGTAAAGAGAGAGCTGTACTTTTCATACATAGACATCGACATTCCGGAAACCGAAACTCATCCTTTTGATCATTTTTATTTTTGTTTGGATACCTTCGGTGTAGGTATTTATCGTCCGGTTGTCGAAGTAGTTGAGTATATATGGCCCCCATTTTCTCAACATTTTTTCCCATTGCATAATTGCTGCATCATCTGAGAGCAATGCAATTTCGACAAGATCTTTGAGTCGTTTTTCCTCTGTCTTTTTGTGTTTTAGCCTGAAGAACTCCACCATCGGATTATTAGACATCATTACCGAAGCTTCAAATTTGCATGCTTTCCCTTAACACCCTCGATATCAAAATTATTGGACTTCCCCCAGTATCGTGGACATACCGAAAAGTTTGACATAATATCAAACTTGGAGGTTTATCATGGGAGAAACAAGAGGTCGTAGGAAATTTGATCGGGAATTTAAGGAAGACGCTATCAGGCTCATTGTGGATGGCGGCCGTTCAGTCAGGGAAGTTGCCCGGGATTTAGGGATCCATGAGAATATGCTGCACAGATGGAAACAGGAGTATCTGCAAGATAAGGAACATTCCTTTCCCGGCAAAGGTCATATGAAACCGCATGAAGAAGAGCTATTTAAATTGAAGAAAAAGATTGCAGATCTTGAAGAGGATCGTGCAATCTTAAAAAAAAGCGTTGGCCATCTTCTCGAAACACTCCAAATGAAATACTGTTTTATGGATCAGTACGGCTTCGGGTTTGAGGTGAGGAGGATGTGCCGGGCCTTGGGAGTCAGCCGGAGCGGATATTATTCGTATCTCAGACGCGGTTTGAGTCAGAGAAACCAAGAGAACAAACGTTTTGTGACAAAGATTAAAGAAATCTGGAAATGGAGTCGTGGGACTTACGGATCTCCCCGGATCGCAGCCGAACTCAATGCCCAGAACTTCGGTTGTGGGGAAAACCGTATAGCCCGACTTATGAGAGAAAACGGGATAAAAGCCCGGACCAAAAAAAGGTTCAAGATCACAACCAAATCGGATCATAACCTGCCGATTGCAGAAGACCTTGTGAGAAGAGATTTTTCTGCCTCTGGGATAAATGAACTTTGGCTGTCCGATATTACATACATTTGGACCTGGGAAGGCTGGCTATATCTGGCAGCAGTCATGGATGTCTATAACCGCCAGATCGTCGGATGGGCGCTTCATGACCGCCTCAACAAAGCCCTTGTGGTCAAGGCACTGACGAAAGCCCTACAAGAGCGCAATCCTCAGCCAGGACTCATTTTCCACTCTGATCGCGGGAGTCAGTATGCCAGTAACAAAGTCAGTAAGATATTAGAAGCGTGGCATATCAACCAGAGTATGAGTCATAAAGGGAACTGTTTTGATAATACTATGATGGAGTCGTTTTTCAGCTCACTAAAGAAAGAACTCGTATACCTAATGACTTTTCACAGCAAAGATCAAGCCCGTCGGGCCATCTTTGAGTATATCGAAATCTTTTACAATCGGCAGAGAAGACATTCCGCCTTGAATCAAAAAAGCCCTTTGGAGTATTATCAAGATGCAACTCAAGCTTTTTAGTGTGTCCATTTTTTCGGGGGAAGTCCAATCTGTAGCTTAAGAAATATGCTCATCTGTCCAAATCTTGCTGAACCGTCACACTTAGGAAATATTATAAGTGTCCGAATTTGGCTGAAACGGAACAGTCGTTTATTACAGATTATCTAGAATATTTTTTATAAATTGATATATTTGTTCTATGCTCTTTTTTTTAACAGTTTCATTTTGAGTATGGTATTTGATTACTGGGAGTTGGATGGTTGCACCGCTGTACTCTCCGCCTGATTCTTTTATGATACGGCCCAACTCAGTGATATTTTTGATCTTTGCACCATCCGGCTTTTTGGTTTTTAAATAAAAATCAATGTTATTTTCTTCAGCTAGCTCAATAAACTTATCAATTAAATCTCTATTATATTCGGTCAAATCATCAGAGATTCTAAAGACGATATCATTAGCATTATAGTCTTTATTATCCAGCTTGGTTGTATCTAGTATCACAATATCCTTAAACTTAAGTCTTTTTAAAATATTAAGAATAAACGGCCAACTGTCTCCTGTTTCTTCCTTTGTTGTGAAGAATACAGAGCAGTTAGCCTTATTTTTGAGTAAAAAATATGCTAACACTACATTTATCACATTATCAATCTGTCCTATAATTTCATTCTCGGTAACAAGCAAATTACTTTTGTAGGCAATGGGGATTGGTGCATTCAATTTATCGAGATTGATTCCATCAATCTCAAAAACTAGATCGTTCACTTCTTCTTCAATTTTGCAGTTCCGGACAATTCCTTCACCGATTGTCTTTCCCTTTAAATCGTATGCAATAACTTCTTTTCCGACGAATCTCTTGCCAAAAATAGCTGATGGAGAATATTCCTTTTTTTTTTTTCTATATCCATAGTAATTTGAGTAAACAAAATTAACTCCGTTATAAACAATTCCCAGTCTGTCGATATGAACTGAAAATGAAAGTTTTGGTTTCTTTTTTTTGGGAGTACATGCAATAAAATTTTGGTTTTTTTCAATCCAGTAATGGCTACTGGGAATTTTTTTAAAAATAAAATCCATGAATGGTTTTTCAAAATAAGAAACAGAAGGTATGTTGATAAATTCTCTACATTCTTCAATAAAATCTTCAATCATTTTTTATCCATTTGGGAAATTCAATGTCGAAATTGATATCATCCATTTGATTAATCAATGATAAATGCTCAACTCCAATTTTTCCAATGTATAGATTTTCTATTTTTTTCATAGGAAGATTTGACACCTCAATAAATCCTTTAAAATATATTTGATCTTTTGTAAAGCCTCCACAGTAATCTGTGTTTATTAATCCTCTTTTTATTCTTGCAACTACATCGAAGGAATCATTTGTATCCAGATAATCTTGGATCTGATTAAATAGATCCCAAAAATCATATTCAAAACAAGAATAAGCTGTGATAAGCCGTGCACAGTATTTTGACAGATCTTTGGGAGAAAGGAGATTATTTTTTGATTCAGATAAAATAGCCAAGCCTTCCTCAGTTTTGAGATAGCCAGGAAAACCTTTTCTAAAAATCATATATTTTTGTTTCATGCCATTCTCATATCGCAGAACATGAGTGCCTATTTCATGGACAAGCAATCTCTCGATTTCAGAGAGGCCAAAATATGAGTCCATATTTATAATGATCTCTTTTCGTATCGAGCTAACAGCAATTCGTGAAGAAGATTCTTTGGTTACTATTTTCCAATCTTTTATATTTTTATCAGCTATTTTTTTTTCTATCAGTTTTTTCATTTCAATCGAATCAATTTGATGTTCACTTCGTGTATTTTTTTTAAGGATTTTTATAGTCGCTACGGCCTTTTCAAATAACTTTTTATCAGGTTTTCCAAATAAACTAGTGAGGTATTCTGGGAATTTATTACTTTCTCTTTGAGCAAAATTTCTTATCCAGTTCATATCTTCTTCAATCAAATCGACATACAAAAATGAAATTATGTTATTTAAAGCTTCGAATTCTTTCCTCATCTTAATAAGTTCACGAATAACTTCATCGAAGTTAAACCTTATATTTTTGTATTCAAAATAGGGATTATATCGCGTATTTTTCCTTAGCGCAGTGATGAATTTCTGTTTTTGTTCCCTAAGATTCATGGGAATGATATATTCAAATAGATCGAGGTCATCCTGAAAATTCCAATATTTTTTTTCTAGATCAAACATATGCTCAATGGAATATTCTAACGTCCCAATTTATTATATTCTTTATTTTTTGTTTTTAACTCAAGATCCCATTCGTTCGCTATTTGCGTAAAACAGCTCCATAATCTGTCATTGTTGGATTCCTTTCTCCGATATTCAATATAGTTAATAAACTTTCTTCGGTAAGAGACCAAGGTATTTGCCATCATATCAAAAATTAATTTCTCATCTGCGACTTTCTTAATGCAAGCAAGTGCGACATTTTCATAATAAGTTAAAAGATAGTTGAGGTGAATACGTAGTTCTTTCTTTTCTGCAATTTTATCTTGAAATTCTTTCTCAGGGATAGCATCACTTCTGGAGACGATGTTAAACTTTTCCTCCAAAATTGCTTTTGCTTTCTGCAATTCTGGATGAAAAAGGCTAGAATAAAGGATGCCCCTTTCTCGTCTGTACCACTCATGTTGATCTTTTATCTGCTTTCTTAGTAGGAAAGTTTGGGAAAATGCGATTATGACTCCAATTCCCAAAATAATTATAGAGATAAGTTGAATGAGTTCTGCCGTATTCACAATTTCCCTCCTTTTTAAAAACCCCCATACACATTAAAATTTTGGAATTTCCTCATGGTGTTGCCACAAAATCCCTCATAATTTTCCTCAATTTCTACCCGCTGACATCCTGAAAGAAACATATCACACTCAAAACAGCAAAATCAATTGTCAAAAAATAAAGAAAATGCGGCAAAAACAGCAAAACAGTCCTCAATAAGACAGACTCCATCGTTCACCTTAAAAAAGCAACTATGGATATTTTTAAAATATTCGCCCCTCTCTTCGGCTGTCATGAGGTGCTCATGCTGGACAGCCTGAGGCGGGGGTGGAAGGAGTCGAACTCATGTTCACTGTGAGTGAGGTTGAACTGGATTTTGAGTCCAGCGTGTATTTCAGTTTACCCTTTCCAGTTTGGATCCAAGTATCCGAACCTCCTCCTTGTTTGTCTATTCCGAATGGAGCCATTCCGTGACCAAGAAGAAGATGACGTCCCCAGCAAAGGTAGACACAATTGTCGAGATCTGATGTGCCCCCAGGAAAAAGAGGGACAAGATGATGGGCGTATCCTTTGTAATCCCCTTCAGTCCAAAGAGTTTCAAGACTCACACCACAGAAGGCACTCAGACCGTTTTGCCTTTCAATGACTGCTTTTTTCACTTTTTCAGTAAAATCACCATGTCGGCCCATTTTTGTTAAATCTTCCTAAAAGTATTCAAACATTTAAGGCTTTATTGAAAAACAAATATATAGTAATTTTAAATAGGAATTCGATTAATTTTTAGAAAAAAAAGTGTTCCAACCTATCTCCCTGGTTTATGGAGACAAACATGGTGAGAAAGAAAGTTTTATTACTCGGTAACGGAATTAATCGAATCAACAACGACTATTCTTGGAAAAAACTCTTGGAAGGGCTTTTGTCCTTTGTAGGAAAATCAAGCAATATAAATCTAAGAGACAAACCTTTCCCGCTGTTGTATGAAGAAATATATCTCCAAGGATTGAAACACTCGAATATAAGTGAATCAGAAATGAAGGCTTTTATTTCAGGGCAAATCTCAAAACTTTTACCCAATATTCTTCACTCTGAAATTATCAAAATAAATTTTCAGCATATATTAACCACAAATTATGACTATACCCTCGAAAAGTCTTTACCGAATGGACTGGAATCGACCCGCGCCGTTAGCAAAATTAAGGAAAAAAAGTACAGTGTTTTAAGATCG
>SDBS01007453.1_pt1 | contig 10621 bp, 7 predicted proteins | sample 2277091 | NCBI WGS metagenome assembly SDBS01 (sample SAMN10404972, study PRJNA504765) | marine sediment metagenome | isolation source: marine sediment core GS10_PC15, 163 cmbsf | place: Arctic Ocean: Southern Knipovich Ridge | collected 2010 | reverse complement strand
GCTGCACAAACAAGTGGTCCCTTACATCTCAACAACGATCCGTGAACTGGAAGGGTGGATGGGGGAGCACGACTACCAGAACCTTGGCGACTTCCGCGGGAAGATGAGCCAGAGAGATACTGAGGACCCCTTTGCATTCGAACGGGCTCAATATGTGAATTTACTGCTCGGTCAGCAATAAATTTCCTGCTAACTAAGGTGGTTTTGTCTCACTATTTATACGGGATTAAATAATAAGTGGGTGTCTATGTTTGGACACCCACTTTCTGTTTCTAGATATCCTGCGCTTAGAACAGATTAAGTGTAAAGGGGAATATCAGGTTCAGGATCAACCCGAGCACGAACAACCCACCCGCAAGCTTGCCGTGATGAAAAGCTGCAGATACAAACCAGAGCGGCCAGACCGGGTAGTCCGGGGGCGGCTCGCTCGGCTTCGGCTCGTTGTAGATTTTCAACACCATCACCAACCGTCGTATGGCGAAAAAGACTAACAGGACCCACACCGACAGCGTGCCGGTGAGGACGAGAATCGCAACGACCAGATAATAGCCCACCATCAACGCTTTGTTCAGCCACAGGGAAGCTTTGTTGCCGATGATCACCGGGATTGTGCGGATCCCTTTAGCCATATCCGGCTCGCGTTTATCAATGTGTTTCCCAATGAGCACGGTGGTGACGACCAACGCATACGGCAAGGACGCCAGCCATACCCCGGTTGATGGGATCTCCCCTGCGGTAACGAAGTAAGCGCCTCCGATCATCAAGGGTCCCCACACCAAGAAAACGCCGGGCTCGCCCAAGCCATGATGTTTGAGTTTGACCGGCGGGGCTACATAGAACACACTGATGAATAAACCCGCCAGGGCGAAAATAAGCACCTGCCAACCCACACTGAGGACGAAGTAGATCAGGATCATCAGATCTATCAGGTTAAGCGTCAGGATTGCGGTGAGTAAACCGCGCTTGCTGATCATGCCACTCAATATTGGGTGGGGGGCGTAAAGCGCCCGGGCATACTCATCCGTGTCGACGCCGCCCTCAAGGTCGAAGTAATCGTTGATCATGTTATTGGCAGCATGCGCGAGGACCAAGCCCGCCAGCGCCAACGCGAAGTGGTACCAATTCAAGTGTTCAGCAAGAGCCGCCGCAAGCAACCCCCCGATTAAGCCCGAGGTGGCCGTCATCGTGAAGACCGCCGACCGGGTGATGATCAACCACTTACTGACGACATCCATCTCCTTGTCAGGCGATAGATTTGCGGTATCGAGAACTTCCTTCCAGTTGGAAATTAAAGACATGGACCCTCCGAATACTATGATTATCAGTAGCCGTACGGGAGTGTATCAGGTCCCAGATGGCTTGTACAGATTTCACCGAATCCGAGGTTAGGGAATCGCCGGCGAGCAGTTTAGAGGTCACTCCCAGCGGAAGTAGCGCGCCGCGTACTCACCCAATACCTGCCCTATGCTGTACTGACGCAGAGAGAGCTGTGGGTTTCCAGAAGCTTTAGCTTTCGGGTAAACTTGATAATCTAATAAAAGATACCCGACGGAGGAAGTTCCCAAGATGAATATCCTGGTAACCGGGTCGACCGGCTTTGTCGGCTCAAACCTATGCCGAGCGCTAGCAGAACAAGGCCATCGGGTCCGCGCTCTCCACCGACCTGCCAGTTCGCTGGCGTTGTTGGAAGGCATCCCTCTCGAACTAGTCCAGGGAGATCTCTTCGAACCCGATTCGCTCGCTCTCGCTGCGCGTGACATCGAAGTTGTTTACCACTGTGGCGGCCGTGTTGGAAGCTGGACCGACGCCGAAGAGATGGGCGCCAGCCACGTCGTGGGTACCCGGAATATTCTCTCCGCCGCGCGGCAATGTGGAGTTCGCAGGTTCATCCACACCTCCTCCGTCGCTGCTCTGGGTGTCCCCAAGCGCGCCGCCGAAACCAACGAGACTCTGCCCATCATGGACGAGAGCCACTCCTGGAACTACACTGCCAAGGGATGGCCATACGGATACGCAAAGCACCGCGCCGAGGAAGAAGTGTGGAGCGCTGCCGCCGATGGTTTAGATACGATCATCCTCAACCCCGCTTCCGTCTTCGGCGCCGGGGATAAAAATCTCACTTCCAGCGCCATCGTCATGCATATGGCCCGCGGCCGGCGCCCCCCTATCCCCCCGGGTGGACTCAATGTGATTCACATCGACGATGTGGTCGCCGGTCACATCGCCGCTCTAGAACACGGAGCGTCGGGAGAGCGATACATTCTCGCTGGGGAAAACCTCACCCTCGAACGGTTACTAATCACAGTTGCAGAGGTCGTCGGCGCGCCGCGCCCGCGCTGGCGTATTCCCAACTGGGCTCTTCGACGCCTCTCGCGTCCTGCCGAATTATTCGGACGGATACTGGGGGTACCTCTGCGTGGACATACCTTCCGACTGGCTGGGTTATATTTTTACTACGACAGCCGTAAGGCGCAGCGGGAGTTGCGCCTGCCAACACCGCGCTCCCATCGATCCGCCGTTGAAGATGCCTTCGCCTGGTACCGGGATAATGGTTTTCTCGAATAAGCGCTCGCCAACCCCAGCGACCGAAACGCCCGTATGGTTTCTGAAACGCCAACCGTGATACACTAAACCCGACCTCATTCCAGTGAGTTAATTGCCTTGGCAAAACCGAAGAAACAGACTGCCCACGAGACAATCTTGACATCCACGCTGAGAGCGACATCCGCCATCGCTCGTCAAGCCGGATCGACGGAAGATGATGTCATCCGGGTCGTGATGACTGAGCTCAAGAGTTTGGGTCTGCGCGGCGCTGTCGCGCTGCTTACGCCAGAAGGGCGTCTGGTCTTCATAAACCATTCTTTGGGACCCAAGGCGACAAAGGCTCTTAAGGCGATTGCCAACTTCAGGATTTCCGGCTTCGAGGTCGATCCTGCTGAAATCGACGTTTTTCGCGAGATCCTCTCCACAAAGCTGCCCATCTTCTCCGACGATCGCTCGAGCATGATCGCCCAAATGGTGCCGCCCGCGCTCCGGACTACCGTCCCGCGCATCATGAAAATCCTCGGAGGGGGCAATGTCATTCTCGCCCCTCTTATCCTGGATGATGAGCCGATTGGCACGATCAACGTGACCGCGGCTTGGATTACCCCGGATGAGGTTCCACTGGTGGCTGCACTTGCCGACCACGTCTCAATCGCCCTCGAGCAAATTCGATCGCGCAAGGAGCTCGAATCAGCACTTGAGATTCAGCAACTCCGTACCCAGGTCGCCGAGTTGGTCACGAGCGAGATTAATCTCCCCTCTCTGATGAAAAGCATCCTCCAGATCGGCGAAAAAATCACAGGCGCCGATTCGGGCGCTATTGCCATCCTCGAACCAGATGGGGAAACCCTGACCTTCCCCTATAGCTTCGGTGTTCCCGAGGAAATGAAGAAATTACCCCCTCTTGGCGCTGGCTTAATTTGGATCACATTGAAAGAGGGTAAAGCGATGTTGCTGGAGGATTACCGCGAGCATCCAGATGCTCTACAGCCTGCAGTTGAAGCCGGGGTTCGTGCGCTGTTAGGCGTGCCGCTCATCGTAGGGGATGATGTCATGGGCGGGATGGCGTTCTTCGGAAGATCCGAGGAGATCAAGTTCACCCGCGCCCATCTTGCGCAAATGGAATCCATCGCCGGGATGGTCGCGATCGCGGCGAGGAACGCCCACCTTTACAGCGAGGCGCAACGCCGCGCAGAAGAAGCGAGGGCCTTAATCCGCACCGCCCACTCGATCTCCTCCTCCCTCGATACAGAAACTGTACTCAACGAAATCGCGACTCAGGCGAAGCAATTGCTAGACTGCGATGGCAGCCGCATCCATCTGGTGGATTACGATAGCGGCACAGTTCATTGCGTCGTAGCGCGAGAGCCAAATGCGGAGGAGCTGCTCGCGTTTGAATTTAGGGTTGGCGAGGGCATCACAGGCGGCGTTATCGAACGCGGTCTACCCGTTGTAATCAACGACCCGACAGAAGACCCCAACAGCATTCAAGTGCCCGGTACCCCGGAAGACGAGCCCGAATGCCTGGCGATTGTGCCCCTTTCCATCCGCCAACGGACGCTCGGCGCAATGACCGTCCGCAGGCTGGGTTTGGACACCCCATTCACGGACCAGGATCTTGACCTGCTTTCCGCATTCGCTGCCCAAGCAGCGGTTTCAATTGAAAACGCGAACCTCTTCGGACAGATCGAAGCGCAGGCACAGCGGCTGGAAATGCAGGTCGAAGAACGCACGCGTGAACTGTCTCTATCGGAGGCTCGCTACCGATCCTTAGTGGAAAGCGCTCAATCCGGGATTTTTCAGCTCGATCTCGAGGGGCGGTTGCTCTATGGCAATCAAGCCCTTGCCACCATGTTTGAAACGGAAATTGAGAACCTCATCGGTAAACGCTTCGAGACTTTAAGTTATATTCAGCCCGATAAGCTTGGACAAATTCTCGAGACTTTTAATCAGCGAATCCGCGGAAAGCGTAAACCGACTGAAGTGTATGAACTTGAGTTTCAAACCCCAAGCGGACGCACATTACCAACCCTGATCGGAGTCAGCCTTATCGTCGACGAAGAGGGTAAACCCCAAGGGCTCACTGGGCTTATCACCGACATCTCCGAACGAATCGAGCTTGAAGAAGCGCTTAAAGCCGAACGTGATCGACTTGATGCCATCCTCGGGCACGTCGGCGATGCAGTCATGGTTACAGACGCCGAGGCGTCGATTCAATTCGTCAACCCTGCCTGGGAGCGACTGAACAATTACTCTTTTAAGGAAGCTCTCGGAAAAACCCCGAATATCCTCCAAAGCGACCAACACGATGATGATTTTTTTTCCGAACTGCAGGAGACCATCTCGCAGGGAACTACCTGGCAAGGCGAAATCACCAATCGGCGAAAAGACGGGTCCACATATGAAGCCGCACTCACAATCACTCCCGTCCTTAACCCGATGGGGACAGTCATCAACTATGTTAGTGTCTACCACGACATTAGCGCTCTGAAGGAAATTGACCGCTTAAAAACACAATTTGTTTCTGATGTATCCCACGAGCTGCGCACGCCGCTGACAAACATCAGGCTGTATCTCGATCTCATCGCCCGCGTTACGGACAGGGGAAAAATAGAGCGCTACTTAAAAACCCTTTCCCGGGAGAGCGATCGTTTGGCGAATCTCATCGAGGATTTACTCTCGCTTTCGCGCATTGACGTTGGCACTACCCAGCTCCAACGAAGACCCATGAATGTAAATGATCTGCTTCGCTCCCTTGCAGAGGATCGAAGATCTCTCGCCGCGAAGCAAGGGTTGGCACTCGAAACAGAGATCGCTCAGGACTTGCCCGAAATCCGGGGTGATGAACGCTTGCTCAGTCAGGTGTTCACGAATTTCCTGACCAATGCGATGACCTACACTCAGGATGGCGGTAAGATCACCCTTCGCACCCGTCGTGAAATTGATGATGCCGGTGAATGGGTTATCGTTGAGATTGAAGATACAGGGTTAGGTATCTCGCTTGAAGAGCAGTCCGAAATCTTTACGAGATTTTTTCGCGGCGCGGCGAGCAAATCAACAGGGGCGCCCGGTACCGGCTTAGGCCTGTCGATTTGCCAAGAAATTGCCCACCTTCACGATGGCTACATTACCGTAGCCAGCGAAGGAACTCCAGGGAAAGGTTCGTGCTTCTCCGTCTGGCTCCCCGTTGATAACGAAGCAATCCAGGATTGATCCCAAGATTAAAACAAGGATCCAGCCTCTTAAGATCCGCAGCCCAAAATGTGTTGAAAAGTTGTTCCAATCCCCGCGCTGATCTTGGCAGAGATTCGTCCGGATTACTTGCTAAAATCCTGACCTTCCAGGCATGCTTACGTGATCTGATAAACCGATCCTTCAGATGTCTTTGTCACTTCGATTCGCACCGGGAACGCCTCTTTGAGTTCGGCGATGTGAGTGATTACCAGGATTAGGTCGAAATCATCCTGGATGCTGTTAATCGCTGAAACCAGATGCTCCCTACCGCGGGCGTCCTGGGTCCCAAAACCCTCGTCGATAAAAAGGCTGCGCAGTTGTGCGCCGGCGCGGCGGGCAAGCAGCCGGGAAAGAGCGATGCGCAGTGCGAAGTCAATGCGGAAGGCCTCCCCTCCCGAGTATAGTTCGTATGGCCGGCTCCCAAGTTCGTCGGAGATGATGATGTCGAGTGCTTCGCGCAGCTCGCCAGTCTTGATCTCCCGCTGTGTCTCGATGCGCAAGTGCATTCGGCCATCCGTCATCCGCGAGAGTAGCTCTGTCGCCTTTCTCTCAAGCTCCGGGACCGCCGTCTCAATGATCATCGCCGGTACGCCGCGCTTGCTGAAAGCCTGCCTCAAATCCTCGTACAGGCTCAAATCCTCCGCCTTCTGCTCCCGCTCGCGTAAACGCTCATGTCGTTGCTTCTCAAATGAAACTAACGCGGTGAGCCTCTGGCGGGCTCCTCCAACGCGCTCATCGGCCAATCGTTTCACCTGCCGCAATTCATCGATTTCATTCTGTGTGATGGATGCAGCCCGCAATCGATTCTCACAAACTTGCGCCTGCTCCTCAAGAGATGATCTTAGCTTCTGGTCTTGATCGAGTTCGCCAGACCAGCGCTTGATGCGCTCGCGCAGCCCCTCAACTCTGCGCTTGGCTTCGTCGGCGTGCGACAGCATCGTCTCAAGCTCCCCCGCTCTTTTTTGCAGCGCCGCTTGTTCGGAAAGTTTGCTGTTTAAGGATTTCCGTTCGTGAGAAAGATTCTCTAGTTTTGTTTCAAGTTCCGTGATCCGACTGCGGTTCTCGCGGTACTGCTTTCGCCGATCTGCTACCTCAACATCTAAATCGCCGATGAGATCCTGGCGATGCTCATCCGTAAGAGGTTGCCCGCAAGTCGGGCATACGGGCTCCGTTGCGCCGCTCAATGTTTCGATACGTTTCTTAATTGGCTCTGTCTGCGGGGCGAGCGCTTCATTGACGCCGCGCAGATTCGCGGCTTCCTTCGTGAGTTTTTCCCGCTCGGCGTCCAGTTCCTTCAACCGGACCTGCAATGGTTCGAGCAGGGCGAGTGCTTTCTGAACCTCCTCCAGCGCGCCGGTAACTGCCGCTTGATCGGCTCGGGTGTCAGCCTCTTTAAGCTCACTCTGCGCTTCGGCGAGTTCGCACTCTCGGGAGGTAATTCGCCGCGTGATGTCGTCAACCTGACGCTGCAATGCCACCAGTTCAGAACGTGCCCCCTCCAGACTCGCCCATTCTTTCTCCGCCGCCTCCAACTCTGCAGCTTTCGCGCTCGCCATCAGTTCAGAGGACTTCAACTCTTGTTCGTAGTCTTCACGTTGGGCAAGTTCTCGCCCGATCTCCTCTAAACGCCCATCGATACGCTCGATCTCCGCACGCGTCGTGGAGATCTGCTGCTTGGCCGTGTCCTCGTACTTTTCCCACACAGACAAGCCCAAGATATTAGCCAACACTTGCTTGCGCTGCGCCGGTGTTTTTGTAGTGAACTCATCCGCCCGCCCCTGAACGAGAAAAGCCGAATTCACGAAGGTTTCGTAGTCAAGGCGGATCAAGCCGTCGATCTTCGCTTGAGTCTCGCGAATCGTTGATTCTGCAATCCCTTGCCAACTATCAGCTTCCGGATTCCAAACCTGGAATTCAAGCAGAGAACTGCCTCGCTTGCCGGTCTTACGCTGCCGGATGACGCGAAAACGGTCATCGCCCTGCAAAAAAGTCAACGCCACGCGCATTTCAGTCTGGCCTTGATGGATCAAATCATCCGGGCTGTTGCTGCGCGCCTTGCCCCATAACGCCCAGGTGATGGCGTCGAGCAGCGATGATTTTCCGGCGCCGTTCTCGCCGGCCAAACAGGCAACATGGATGCCTTGAAAATTCAAGGGGGGTGGATCGCGATAAGCGAGGAAGTTGCGGAGTTCTAATTCAACAGGGATCATCGGGTATGCAAATCATTCCAACAGCTCTCCGGCCTTCACCAGGAGCGTTTTCAACCTTTCAGGATCGACGTCACGGCTCTCAAAATAACGCTCGACCAACTCGAGAGAAGTGAGTGTTTCCGGCGATATATCTCCGAGCCGGGCTCGTGCCTCGTCTTCGATTTCGCGCGTGACCGTGAAGCTCGTCGTATCTGCCAGCGCTCCTTCGATCTCTCGTTCCCGCAACGCCGGGATCTGATCGGCGCGCATTTGCACTTGCAGACGAATAACAGCGCCCTCGGTTTCCGCCCTCTCCAGAGCATCGACGACCACTGAAGTTGGATCCTCCTCGGCGCGAACATCGATACTAACCGTGCGAAACGACCTGGCGTTAACGGGAATAAAAGACCATGTGGTCTCACTACGCTGAAGCTCAACCCAGCAAAACCCTTTCTCTTCGCCCTCTTCACCAAAATCGATCCGCTCGAGCGATCCGCTGTAAACGACAGGCGGGTAACCCTGGGGGTTAAGATCCTGGTGCTTATGGATGTGCCCAAGCGCTACATAATCCCATACCGGGTCAGCCACCATGGATTTTAAGAGGGGAAGATCACCCCCCAGCATGACTGACCGCTCCGAACCGAACTTCGCCGCTTCAACCGTGAAGTGACCGACGAAAACGCGCGGCATATCCTGTGCAGCTGCGTCTTCCGTCAGCACCGCTATGCGCTTCGCCACTTCCGCTCGCAATCCTTGGTTCAGTTCCTCGATGGATTTGCCCTGGTATTTCTTCCAGGCCATCAAGCGATTGCGCATTGGATACGGCATCCAGGCGAGAAGGACAGGACCATGCGCCGTCTGCACAACCTGTGCGTCATCCTTGTAACCAACGATCACCCCGGGGACGTCCAGAGCGCGGAAAATATCAAGGCTGTTAGCCTTCACAACCATGCTCGGCATGTCGTGGTTTCCCACTAACAGCAGTGTCGGCATCTCATCTGCCAGGCGCTTTATGCGCTGAGCAAATTCCCGCTGTTGCGTCGGATCCGGACTGCGATCTTTGAACGCGTCCCCGGCGAACACCGCAAGATCGGCCCCCTGTTCAATCGCGTAATCCACGACTTCATCCAGCCGGTCCAGAAAATCACGTACCCGGCTCGAGGTTCCTGTATTGGGGTCGATCTTCCCGTAGTTCTCCATGCCGATGTGACTGTCGGCGAAATGGAGCATACGGATGGGTTCTGTCATCGCTTAGAGTCCTTGTGCCGATCCACGAAATGCTCTGGGGGTTATCTAACCTAACCCCTCTTTTAGTGATCTTCCTTGCGAGTCACCCACTCCTCGAGATTTGGAGGGCTTTTAAACGCTTCCATGCGCGTTAACAGGGCCTGCGGATCCGATTCGGTTATCAGCAGATCGATGTGTTCGTTGTAGATGAAACCCTCTTGCCGAGCATGTTCGATAAGAACGAAAAGCGGGCTGAAGTAATCCTGCGTATTCAGTACCCCGATAGGACAACTGTGCAAGCCGATCTGTGACCAGGTGAGTATCTCAAATAACTCATCGAACGTTCCGAACCCACCGGGGAGGGCGACGAAGGCGTCTGACATCTCAGCCATGCAGGTTTTACGCGTATTAATATCTTCAACCACACGCAGCTCTGTTAACCCGGTATGGAGAAGCTCAGGTGTTTCAAACATCTTTGGAATGATGCCGATAACTTCGCCCCCGTTCTCGAGCACTGCATCTGCGAGCGCGCCCATCATACCCGTACCGCCTCCTCCGTAGATGAGTCTTAAGCCCCGCTCAACGAGCGCGGCGCCCATATTGCCCGCAGCCTGGAGGTACACAGCGTTCATGTGATCGCTGGAGCCGCAGTAGATACAGATGTTTTGAATACGTCCCATAGAATCTCCTCTTATCGACGCTTTACATCGAGAATCCCGAACTTATGCTTCCTTACCGGCCGGGTCAAGCGAGCCGCGTATCGCTTCCGCTTGCCCGTCCAACGCATCACGAGAGGCCGCAGTTGAAAAATCCGCGTGCATGCCAACGTTTCCGGGATTGCCCGGGAAACGGGGGATGACATGTAGATGGCTGTGAAAGACATCCTGCCCGGCGGCAGCGCCATCGGCGAGAAGTAAATTAACGCCCTCGCACCGCAAACCGGATCGCCGCAATGCCCTGGCCATGCGCCGGCCGACGATGAACATCCGCGCGTAAGCAGCTTCAGGGACACCATCGATGCCGGATGCGTGTTCGTTGGGGACGACAAGTAAGTGACCTGGATTAACGGGGTGAATGTCCATAAAGACCGTCACCAGGTCATCCCGAAACACGATACTGGCCTCGGACTGCCCTGAAATAATTCCACAGAATATACAAGGGGAGATGCCGGACAAAATCACCTCACACGCAGTTCAAAATCCATCTTCGGGTCGGTTAATCCAATCCGCGACGGTGATGATTGGACCTATCTTGGCGTAACAGGGCATTCTATCATGACGGCGTCGCGGCTCATAATCCCAACGCACCCTTGACGCAATCGAGGATTGTCGTGAAAATTCACGGACGATATAAGGAGCATAGACACCGTGCCAGAGACTTTCTTCCCAATATTAATCCTAAACGCAAGACCTGCGGCCGGGAAAAGC
>SDBS01007452.1_pt1 | contig 10622 bp, 10 predicted proteins | sample 2277091 | NCBI WGS metagenome assembly SDBS01 (sample SAMN10404972, study PRJNA504765) | marine sediment metagenome | isolation source: marine sediment core GS10_PC15, 163 cmbsf | place: Arctic Ocean: Southern Knipovich Ridge | collected 2010 | reverse complement strand
GAATGGGCGAATATCTCGACCTAGGAAGCGCCGGCTCAACATTGCCGATAAGACCTGGAAGATTGTCGATAATGTTGTTGCCACTGGGACAAGGGCAATGATAGGAAGGATTAGCCACTGATTTGTCATCAGGGCAACAACACCCAAGGCGCCTCCCAACGCCTGTGAACCGACGTCTCCCATGAACATTTGGGCAGGGTGGGCGTTGTACCACAAGAAAGCGAAGGTAGCCCCAGCAGCCACAAAACAGAAAGTCAGTAGGAATTGTTGTCCTTGTAGAAAAGCAATGATTCCAAAAGCAACAAATGCCGTGGCCGAGATAATTCCTGCCAAACCATCAAGTCCGTCGGTCAAGTTGATTGCATTTGCAGATGCCGTGATTACAAACGTGGCTATCGGTATGTACCAGAGGCCAATATCAATTAGCACCGGGACGGTTGGTACGGCCACCCATCCGTGTCCATTGTTAACTCGAAAGTAAAGCAGCAGCGAGGCAACAAGGGCAATAATCACCTGGTACCAGATTTTATATCGTGCCAATATGCCCACACCGGGTCGCTGCCGCAAACTCTGATAGTCGTCGACGCCCCCTAAAATTGAGTATGAAACCATGACTAATAAGGGTATGGCTACGCTCTCGGCTATCTCGATTTCCCTGAGCGCTTGAACAATGTTGATGACCAGGCTGATCACCAGCACCCAAACCACGATGAGAATTCCTCCCATTGCCGGCGTTCCCATCTTCGTCATGTGGGTTGATGGCCCTTCAATGTTAATCTGTTTTCCCAGTCTGAACCTCCGCTGTATTTCCACCAGGGGGCTGCCCCATATGACTGCTAATAAAAAGGTCACACCTCCCAAAGTTAAGGCGAAAGCCATCAGCCTCTCCCAAGCTCGGCTACAATGGTATCCAGATGAGCGCCATGAGATCCTTTGACTAAGATGACATCTCTTTGCTGGATTACCTGATTTAACATATCTACCGCTTCTTCGGTTGAATCAAGAAGGTAAACGTTATCTGGAGACATACCGACATGTTTGGCCTCTTCACCAATTAGTCGCCCTAATTTACCAACCACAATCAAAATATGGGCTACATCCTTGACCCGGCGGCCGACCAGGCGGTGCGAAGCCTCCTCTACCGGCCCTAGCTCCAACATATCGCCAAGTACTGCAATGCGTCTCCCATTTAAATCATGCAAGAGATTCAGAGCGGCCACAGCCGATTCCGGACTCGAGTTATAGGTATCATCCAGTATTATCGAATCATGCGGACCGGGAACTGCCACAAGTCGAAGCTGATAGTTCAGATCGCGCAGACCGGCAACGATAGCTTCCCATTTCATGCCTTCCACAAGTCCGACCGCTGCCGCGCGCAGGGCTGTGTGAACACTGTGACGACCGAGTAGGGGAACCTGGACGCTCAGCGATTCAAGCCCATGATGAATGGAAAACCTGATGCCGTCTAGACCCATCGAGACGATGTTATCTGCCCAAAGATCAGCGCTGCTGTCCAACCCATAAGTTACAATCCTGGCATCTGTGTGATCGGCCATGGCCATTACCAGCCGATCATCCTTGTTTAAAATGGCAATCCCATCAGGCGACGGAGGAAGCATTTCAACAAGTTCTTGTTTCGCAACGGCAATAGCTTCGAGGCTGCCCAACCATTCCATGTGTACTGACCCAATAATAGTTATCACTCCAATATGGGGTCGAGCCAGTTCACAGAGAAGGCTGATCTCACCGGTTGTATACATGCCCATTTCCAGGATAACTCTCTCATGATCGGGCCTGATCTGCAGCAGCGTCAGCGGCAATCCAATCTCATTGTTGTAATTGCCCGCTGATTTTAAAGTCTCAAACTGCTGGGATAATACGGCGTGAGTCAGTTCTTTTGTCGTGGTCTTTCCTACGCTGCCTGTGATGCCAATCACTCGAACTCGCGGAAATTTTTCGCGCCATTGTTGACCCAATTTCTGCAGCGCCTCCAGCGTATCGTTTACTACGATGCAGATAGGTCCACTACCTTGAATGCTAATCAACTCATCGACTGGTGTTGCTCTCAGATCAACGCTCATTCTATCTGGCAGCGCTGGCCGCTCGACCAGGACTGCAGCAGCGCCATTGTTAATCGCATCAGTTACATGATCATGCCCATCTGTTTTAGCCCCTTTAAACGCCACGAAGAGATCGCCCTGTTGAACCATCCGGCTGTCAATAACAACCGAGTTAATCTTTTGCAACTCGGGCCAACCGGCCTGGTCGCTCAGCATCTCCAACACAACATTCAAAGTCAACATTATTCTTTATCTTATTTTCCTGGTCATGAGAATAGCCAGCTGCCTGCTGGGAGACTGGCGGAACCGGGTTTAATTTCCACGTACTTCTAAAATATCTTTCTGCAGACGGACGCCGTCTGGGGGGATGTTTAGTAAATTCGCCAGATCGAGAGCCAGATTAGCGAATGTAGGGGCGGCCGTCACCGATCCCCAAGGGGAAGATTTTGTTCTATCCAATTTAATTAGAACAATGACCTCTGGATCGTCAGCCGGAAACCAGCCGATAAACGAGCCAATGGTATCTGTCGGATTGTAAACACCACCTTCTGGAATCTCTGCGGTGCCGGTTTTTCCAGCGACTGTGTAACCTTCAACTTGCGCGCCAAATACCTCAGTTCGAACCGCGTTTACTGCCATGGCAGATACCTGATTGGCTGTCTCTTCTGAAATCGGCCGGCTTAAGATGGTTGGTTCATGAACCAAAACCCGATCTTTGCTTCGAATCTCCTGGACGAGATATGGCTGCATAAGGTAGCCGTCATTAGCGATAGCTGATGCGGCCGAGATCATATGTAAAGGAGTGACCGCCATACCTTGACCAAAAGCATTCGTTGCAATATTCGCATCCGTCCAAATAGCTGACCCGGGCAGAGGCAGCTGCCCACTGGCCTCGGCCATTATGTCAATCCCGGATGGGCGGCCGAAGCCGAATCTCTGCAGGTAGTTATAAAACGTGTCCGCACCCATCCATGAAGCGATAGTGGCCGCCCCCACATTTAACGAGTTAGCCAGTAATCCAGTCATATCCACGGTTCCGCGAGCGCTTCGATCCCAGTTATATACGGTGAGGCCCCCTATAACGATTACACCGGAATCATAATAGGTAGATTGGGGAGTGACCGTACCGGAATCGAGGGCGGCCGCCATTGTTATTAGCTTCATCACCGAACCAGGTTCATACTGCCGGGAAACAGCAGGGTTGAGCAGAAACTCTTCATCTGCCTCAAAGAACTCGTATGGCGAATAACATGGGCTGCTGGCCATCGCCAATATGGCTCCCGTTCTCGGATCCATAACGATAATAGTGCCGCTCTCCGCTTGATGTTCTTCGATTGCTTTATTTAGATGATCCTCCACGATATATTGAATGGACCTATCAATCGTTAGGATCAGATCTGATCCTTCTCTTGCAATGACGCTTTCCTGGGTCGTAAGCGGGGAAATATTGATCGTCGCACTCGCCGCTTGGCCAGCCAATTCCGACTGGTAATATCCTTCCAGACCGGCGCCGCCATATCCTTCAAAATCTGTGTAGCCTAGTAGATGGCACATGAGATTGCCCTGGGGATAGATGCGTCTGGAAAGTGGATCGATCTGCAGACCCTCGTGCGGCAGCTCTCGAATCGCCTCGGCAACATCGGCCGAGACACGCCCAGAAAGCATCTCGAACGGTCTGGTCGAATTTAATTTTGCTAACAATTCGTGTCTTCGTGTATCGAGCAATCGCGCAAGAGAAGTGGCCATTTCTTCGGGTTCGATCACGAGTGACGGTGACACTCCTATCTGATAATCGCTGCCATTGCCGGCTAAAACGGCCATCTGGCTGTCGAAAATAATTCCTCGCTCCGGCCTGGAGACTATTTCTCGAACCTGAACCCGACGCCCAATTTCTGCCAACTCCTCGGTACGGACCACCTGGAAGGAAAATAGCCGAAAGATGATGGCTGCCGTAGTGAGCACCATGACCGCAGCAATGCTAAAGACTCTTCGTTGCTGACTCGAAGTCACGGCGATTCCCCCCGGACCATTTTCTGCAGCTGGCCAAGAATGTAGTTAATAGACGCTGCTCTAAACTGGTCCAACGGCTCTAAATGTTGAGCCGATTCTTCCACTGAACCAATTGGGTTCTCTAGAGGGTAATCAGCAACGATCAAGTAATCGATGTCTTTCGGATTCGCCTTAATAAATCCATACTTTTGGGCTTCACTCTGAAGCCGTTTCAACGATTGGGCTTCAGCTATGTCTCGCTCCAATTCGCTGTTTATTCGTTTGATTTCATCCATTTCAATCTGGAGGTTCTGGACCATCCTGCCAGTGGAGGCAATGTAGCTAGTTTGAAACAGATATATAGCTCCAAGCAGAGCGATCAACGCAAGAACAACTCCCCAGCCGAGAACCACCTGGGCTTCAGTCAGTCGTATTCTTGATTTTCGCTTCTCTCTTTTGTCGTTTCGTTTAGAGTCAGCAGCCTGGGCGACCATTAGGCTTCTCCCAATATCTTTTCTGCAACCCGAAGGCGGGCGCTGCGGCTTCTGGGATTCGCGGATATCTCATCCTGTGAAGGCCTGACAACTTTTCTAGTGATAATCTTAAGTTGAGCTATATGGTCACATGTGCAGATCGGTTGTTCGCCTGGACAGATACAATCACGACTCTCATCACGGAAGGCGTTTTTGACCAAGCGATCTTCCAACGAATGAAAACTGATCACGGAAACTCGGCCGCCGCTCTTAAGCAGTTCAATCGCAGCTTGAAGCCCTCTTTCCAGTTCCACAAGTTCATCATTCACGGCGATCCGTATGGCCTGGAATACTTGGCTCGCCGGGTGAATCCGCCTGGTTCGTTTTAGGTTGCGCTCGATCAGCCGCATCAATTCGTTCGTCTTGGTGATCGGCCGCTCAGCGATGATGGCTCTGGCAAGTCGATTACTTTGTTTAACTTCGCCATATTGTCGAAACATCGTCGTCATTTCTTCCTCACTCATATCATTGAGCAGGTCTGAAGCGGTTAACCCATGATAAGGATCAAAGCGCATATCCAATGGACCGCTGCTTCTAAATGAAAACCCTCGATTTTCATCAGCAAGCTGCCGTGAAGACAAGCCAAGGTCGAGAAGAATCCCGTCGACCCGATTAAACCCAAGCGACGGCGCGATTACTCCCATCTCTGCAAAGGAGGCCTCAACCGTTACTAATCTGTTTCCGAACCCGGCTAACCTCTTCTCCGAGTAGGCAACCGCCATTGGATCTCGATCAAATCCCAATAGCCGTCCTGATGGCTTGGCCGTTTCCAAGATGCCTGAAGCGTGTCCACCGGCTCCAATGGTGCCATCTATGAACAGACCGCCTGCGCTCGGCCTTAGAAAATCTATGATTTCTTGGTAAAGAACCGGTTTATGCTCGACCATTCCATAAGGCCCTGCTTAATCAGGCCTGTCATTATCCGAGTAAACAATTCAACAAACGCAAATAGCTAAACCCCTAAGTCGGTCCAACGATCAGCAGCATTATCATTTTCGATGATTTCACGTACATCCTGCCAGGATGCCGAGCTCCAGACTTCTACATAGTTGTACATACCAGCTACCACGACCTCTCCATCAATTCCTGCAAATTCCCTCAAGTAGCTAGGTAATAATATCCGCCCTTGCTTATCGATGGCCAAGTCCACTGCTCCGGCAAAAACACGTCGTCTAAAAGTACGCATATCGTCATCGCCCAACGGCTTGGATACAATCGATTCGGCCATATCTTTCCAGCCATCGATGGGAAAGATCATCAGATTTCGGTCGAACCCCCGGGTAACAACCAAACCGGCGTCTAACAAAACTCGATACTTAGCCGGTATAATCAGACGGCCTTTACCGTCGAGAGTATGGATATATTCGCCTAAGAACATTGGTTGTCTGCTGTTCCCTAACCTGGCACAATCTTAGGTGAGGAACGAACCGTAATAAACCACTTCGCCCCACTTTATACCATTTAGTAGATCAGTATACAACAAATGGCCCATGGTGGAAAGACTTTATGACAAGCTTTAAGATTGAAATTCGTAGTACTTTAGCTCGATTTTTTAGGAGAGAAGCCGCTCCTTAACCCTAATTCGAAGTGAGGTGATAAGGTACATCGATTCTTTTACTTGCAACAAAGTCAGGATTTGGCGCCCCACAACTACCCACCAGCTTTATTGAAAATTACGATTCAACTGGGGATCCATCAATAATTTCATTCGCCAGCTCTTCAGCAAGAAATGCTAGAAATTCCTTGTCTTGCTCACCCAAATCTGCCTTCTTCAGCAGATCAGGTCTCCTTTGCCAGGTCCGTCGAAGTGATTCTTGACGTCGCCAGCGAGCGATGTTTGCTGCGTGACCGCTGCGCAGAACTTCTGGTACTGTCCATCCTCGGAAATCAGCTGGTCTCGTGTAATGCGGACCTTCCAGCAGCCCGTCTGAATAACTATCTCTGTCAGAGGCGTCTTCGGCGCCTAATGCCCCCGGTAATGTTCTTGACACTGCATCTATGATTACCATGGCTGGCAGCTCACCTCCGGTCAGAACATAGTCACCTATAGATATTTCTTCATTCACCAGGTGCTGCCGAACACGTTCATCGACCCCTTCATATCTTCCACAAATAAGGATTAAGTGATCCTTTTTTGCCATCCTGCGCGCAATTTGTTGATCGAACTTCCGCCCCTGTGGGCTAAGTAGAATTACAGGAGCTGAGCCTGGTTTAATATCCAGTTCTGAGTCCGGTTCTGAGTCCAGTTCTGGACCGATAGCCCTTGAATTAAGATTCTTTATATGCTCTACAGCCGCGAAAATCGGATCTGGCTTTAATAACATGCCGCCGCCACCGCCAAAAGGGGGTTCATCGGTTACTCGGTGTTTTCCAGCAGCGAAGTCACGGATATTATGGATGCGAATTTTGAGCAGACCTTTCTCTGTGATTCGGCCAATGATGCTCGAGCTTAGGTATTCAGAAAAGACCTCGGGAAATAGTGAAAGCACGTCAATTTGCATGAGCACAAGTATCGAAGTTCACTATACGGCTGTCAAGGCGCCGCAGATTCTAGCGTAGGTTTTGGTAATTCGATCTGTATTGATATGAACCCTGGCAGTATAATCCGCGTGGGGAAGAAATGAAGATCTTGATAACAGGTGGTCTAGGTCAATTAGGGAGAGCGCTCCAAGAATCGCTCGGCGATTACGATATAACCTCAGTCGATCTCCCTAAGGTTGACGTTACGGTTCAAGATTCTATAAATTCTGAAATGGATAAGCTTCTTCCTCAGATGGTCATTCACGCTGCAGCCTACACCGACGTTGAAGGATCTGCCCGGAACCCTGATGAGGCCTATAGAGTTAATGCCCTTGGCGCTCTAAATGTTGCCAGGGCTTGCGCACAGTTCAAGGCCGATATGGTGCATTTAAGCACCAATGAGGTTTTCTCTGGGAACGAGCCACATGGCTATGAAGAGTGGCGGCCCCTCGCTCCAACAAATCCTTACGGTCGATCAAAGGCAGCGGGTGAGGTATTCGTTCGTCAAACTCTTGACAGATATTTTATTGTTCGGACAGCCTGGTTGTATGCGGCTAAAGGCGGGAATTTTATTCACGCAATTCTAAATAGAGCCCGGCAAGGAAAGCGATTGAGGGTTGTCGTAGATGAGATTGGTAATCCAACTTATGCTCGTGATCTTGCGGGGGCAATTCGGCGGCTGATATTATCTGGACGATTCGGAATTTATCACTTCACAAACTCCGGCGCCTGTTCTCGTTGGGCCTTTGCCAGGGAAATCTTGCGACTATCCGGTATCGATGATGTTCCAGTTGTCCCAATATTGGCAGGAGATTATCCGCGGAAATCGATCCCCCCAACCTATGGCGCACTAATAAACACTGCGGGACTAGACTTGGGAATTGAGCTGCGCCCCTGGAAAGATGCGCTGGCTGACCATTTACGTAGTTAATGGTGATGGCCAGACAGGATCATCCACTGCCGATAGAATCCACTCATCAAGATCAGCGGTCAGCTCCTGTCCTGGTCTCAATTATCATCCCCAATTGGAACGGTAAGCGCCATCTGGAGACCTGTTTAGGGTCATTGAGGAAGCAGAGCCATACAGATTTTGAAACAATTCTCGTGGATAACGGCTCGACAGACAGCTCACAAGATTATGTTAAGGATAATTATCCGGAAGTAAAGGTAATACCCCTTGATGAAAATCTTGGATTCACTGGAGCTTGCAATATTGGTTATCAACAATCGGTCGGACAGTTTATAGTATTGCTAAATAATGATACAGAAGTTGAGTCTAAGTGGCTGGAGGCGATTATTGACGCCTTTGATCAACATGCTGATGTAGGCATTGTCGCTTCGAAGATTTTATTGTTTGAACAGAGAAATGTTTTTCACTCCGCTGGAGATCTCTATAGAATTGATGGCACTCCTGTCAATCGAGGCGTTTGGTTATATGATTCCGGCCAATACGACTTGGAAGAGCCAGTTTTTAGCGCTTGTGGCGCGGCCGCGGCATATCGCAGGACTCTTCTAGAAGAGATCGGATTCCTCGACAACGATTTTTATTTTTCGTGTGAAGATGTGGACATGGGCTGGCGGGCCCAACGAGCAGGCTGGAAGGTTCTATATGCCCCCAAAGCGGTGGTTTACCACAAGCTAAAAGCAACTGGTGGAAGTGTCGTTGGCAGTTATTATGACGGCCGCAACTTCCTTTATCTTTTATGGAAGCATTACCCTTACTCCTTATGGCGATCAAATTGGAAGAGTGTGATTAAGGCTCAATTGGGAATTACTTGGCTGGCTCTGAGGAATTGGCGAGGAAAAGCAGCACGTGCCCGGCTTCGCGGACAAATTGCAGGATTTTTAAGTATACATAAAATAAGAGGGTGGCGGAAAGTTGGTCAGGAACAGACCACAGTAGCCGACGAGGTTCTGATAGCGGCGCTGTCCCCTATTGACCGGCATAAAGCCGAGAAGTAACAACATGAATAATCAGCCTCTCCTCAGCTTAATCATCCCAGCCTATAATGAGGGAAAGCGTCTACCTCAGACCCTGCCTCAGGTTATAAATTACGTCAAAAAACAATCGTTTGTGTCCGAGATAATTGTCGTTGACAACAACAGTTCCGATAATACCAGAGAAACGGCGATGAGATTTGCCGAAGAGTACCCCTTCTTGTTCGTTCTAAGCGAACCAATTCAGGGAAAAGGCGCTGCTGTTCGAGCGGGAATGCTTTCCGCAAAAGGCGAGTATCTTTTTATGGCGGACGCGGATCTTTCGATGCCCATCGAGGAAGTTAGTAAATTCTTGCCGCCAAGGTTGAACGGATTTGATGTTGCTATTGGCAGCCGTGAGGTAGAAGGTGCAGCACGATTTGATGAACCAGTTTATAGGCATTTTATGGGCCGTATTTTTAACCTTGTCGTAAAAACAGTTGCTGTTCCAGGTTTTCAGGATACGCAGGCTGGTTTTAAGTGCTTTCGCCGGCAAGTTGCCATGAATGTTCTTTCCTGCCAACACATTGATGGCTGGGCCTTTGACGTTGAACTGCTCTTCATCGCACAGAAGCATGGTTTTAAGATTGTCGAAGTGCCCATAAACTGGTATTTCAGAGCCAACAGCCGCATAAATCCACTTCTTGATGCATTCGAAATGTTTCGTGAGGTTTTAAAAATCCGGAGCAATAACCGGCAGGGTCTTTACAATCAAAAATCGTAATATCGATATTCATAATGGCCATAATCGAACTGCCATCAGTAATGTTAGAAAATAATTTCAGGAAAGAGTTAGGTGTAACCTTTGTAGCCGGTGTAGACGAGGCTGGACGCGGCGCCATCGCAGGTCCTGTGGTGGCTGCTGCCGTAGTACTGCCCCTGGATCAGCCAGAGAAATTGGAAAGATTAATCGAAGTCAATGATTCAAAACAGCTTGCCCCATTGAAAAGGGATATGCTCTACAGCCTGATCATGGAAGTTGCCATATCAAATGGGATCGGCGCCAATGGACCAGAGGAAATCGATGCCATCGGAATTATCCCAGCCAATGCGGCCGCAATGAGCATAGCCATATCCCAGCTCGATCCTGAAGCCGAATGCTTGTTGATCGACGGCCGCATGCGCCTGCGAAACCGTCTGCACCAAAAGTCGATCATCCGCGGGGATAGTCTAAGTCTGAGCATAGCGGCCGCCTCTATTCTGGCCAAAGTCAGCCGGGACAGACATATGATTGCCTTGGACGAGAAATACCCGGGTTATGGATTCTCCTCCCACAAAGGATATTGCACCCCGCAGCATGTCCGAGCGTTAATGAACAAAGGCCCTACTGAAATTCACCGCCACACATTTAGGCCAATTCGCCAGCTGCTGCTGTAATATCTCCACCAAGAGTTGAGAAAACAACGATGTCCGCAGACCACTCATCTTCTTCACCTACCAATTCGATTACTGTTGCTGTTATGGCTGGCGGCAAGAGCAGCCGGATGGGCCAAGATAAATCATTTATCGAACTCTCCGGAAAACCAATGATTGAGCATGTCCT
>SDBS01007451.1_pt1 | contig 10622 bp, 8 predicted proteins | sample 2277091 | NCBI WGS metagenome assembly SDBS01 (sample SAMN10404972, study PRJNA504765) | marine sediment metagenome | isolation source: marine sediment core GS10_PC15, 163 cmbsf | place: Arctic Ocean: Southern Knipovich Ridge | collected 2010 | reverse complement strand
CAATGCACGGATGTGCGCGTCAACACAATCACCCCCAAACTCTTTGCCAAAGCCAAAACCCCACGCGCAATGATCAAGCTCACAATCGCTCAAATCGAAAAGATCATCCGCTCTTGTGGGCTCTCCAATAACAAAGCCAAAGCCATCTGGAATCTTTCAAAAAAGCTGATTGAAAAACATGATGGAAAAGTCCCTTGTACTTTCAAAGAGCTCGAAGCACTGCCTGGCGTGGGACATAAAACGGCCTCTGTCCTCATGGCGCAAGCTTTTCACAAGCCCGCTTTTCCAGTTGATACCCACATTCATCGCTGCGGTAAACGCTGGGGCCTTTCAAGTGGAAAAAGCATCACACAAACAGAAAAAGACCTAAAAGCCCTCTTTCCGAAAAAGGACTGGATCAAGCTGCACTTGCAGATCATTTATTTTGCACGAGAGCATTGCATGGCCCGGGGGCACAAGGCAGCAGAGTGCCCTATTTGCAGTCAGTTGTGAGTTTTTTCTAGAAATTGTGCAATAGCGTTAGCTGAACGGGCCTGTAAATTGAGGGTGCACTCTTCTTTTTCCCATCGATGAATGGTCGCTGGAGTGACTTTTAATGTTTCTGCGAACTTTCCTATTGTCAGCTGCATTTCTAAGCGAATTCTCTTTAGCTCTGTGCCGGTCATCATTTCGGGGTCTACTTTTTGTATCTTTTCCTTGTGTTGAGCATCATCATCAAGGTCGATTCCAAAGATTTCTGTGAGTCCTTCGTCATCGAGACGATCTTCAATTTTTGCCTCAGCGGTCATGAGTTTTGTTGCGATTAATTCACTTGCATCTACCCCGCGGAGTTGAAACAGCAGATCAGGTTGTAGATCTAAGCGAGTTCCAATTCCATAAAGAACTGCTGCGACATGCTTGCACATATCTGCCCAGTCTGGACAATCACAGGAATAGTCCATTTCTCCATGATTGGGAAAAAGGCCTTCACGAGGATTTGCAACGACTTCCATGACATGCTCAGACAGTTTGCCTTTTAAGAGTTCTAACAATGAGCCAATTTGTCCGCTGCACTTTTCTTTAATGGCTTGCCATTTGCTTTCCTTAAGAGCTGAAATATTTACGTTTACTCGATAAAGTGAGCTACCAATGACAAATGCTTCTACGGATCCTTTTGTTATTTTTAGATGGCAAACACTGCCATTGCGCACATAGGTGCGCCCTCTTGGAAGGCGATTATCGTAATCAGAAAACGTTTCTAAATGCTCGCACCATTGCTTTCCCCAAAATTTTTTCGCAATATTGCGGCCTTCGATTTCTATCGGCTCAATGGTTTTCCCTTTTTTTCTGAGTTGATTGATTTTTTTCTGTGCTTTAGCTCGACGAGTTGCAACAGGCACGTATTGTTTCCATCCCCACATGGTTATCTCCTAGGTAATTGTAGATCGATCAATATCAAGCGCGACGAGATTTAATAATTCTTCGTTGGCAAGCTCGGTTATTTTAATTTCATCAGAGGTGCCAAGAACATCACTAGCAAGTTTTTTCTTAGAAGAGATAATTTTATCGATTTCCTCCTCTATTGTTCCTTGAGTAATGAACTTGTGCACCTGTACATTTTTCTTCTGTCCTATCCGGAAGGCTCGATCGGTTGCTTGATTTTCGACAGCAGGATTCCACCATCGATCAATGTGGATGACGTGTGAGGCGGCAGTGAGTGTTAGACCTGTCCCACCGGCTTTAAGAGAGAGAACGAAAAAAGGCGGCCCATTTTCATTTTGAAATGTTTCGACAAGCTCTTTCCTTTTTTTAACAGGAGTTTTTCCGTGAAGGATGAGTCCGGATCTACCAAATACACCGCTAAGACACTCTGCTAAAGGCTCAATGATTGCACTAAATTGGGTGAAGATGAGAACTTTTTCCTGACGTGAGGCTAATTCTTCACAAATCTGTATTAGGCGCATAAATTTGCCACTTTGAGAAGGGTGATACTCACCTACACCACTAAACTGACAGGGATGATTGCAGATTTGTTTTAAGCGCAGCAGAACTTGGAGGACAATGCCTCTGCGGTTTTTAGAATCTGCTATTTCAAGGCTTTTCTTGAGATCGTTCACAGTAGATTGGTAGTATTGAGCTTGTTGCTTTGTTAGTTGACAGTAAGTGGGGGTTTCTATCTTTTCTGGTAAATCTGAAATGATTTTTGGATCGGTCTTCATTCTACGTAAAATATAGGGAGAAACCAGTTTTTTCAGCGGTTCAAATTGACCTGATCCAGTCTGTAACTGCTTAATATACTCTTTAAAACGCGAAGAGGACCCCAATAGCCCAGGGTTCAAAAAATCAAAGAGAGACCACAAATCCAATAATCGGTTCTCTATAGGGGTTCCAGTCATGGCGATGCGGGCCCGCGATTTTAAATTTCTGACAGCGCGACTCTGTTTTGCGCTAGAATTTTTAATGGCTTGCGCCTCATCCAGAATGAGAAGATTCCAATCTACTTTAGAGAGCCAATCTTGTCTAATCACCATCGAATAGGTTGTAATCACCAGATCGATCCCTTTGAGATGATGCTCAAATTGTGTGGGTAGTTTCAAGAGCGTTTGAGAGTCTGTTTCCGAAGGATGAACAAAAAGAAGTTTCAGTGAGGGTGTAAAGCGCTGCGCCTCTCGCCTCCAGTTTCCCAAGAGTGAAGCAGGGATCACTAAGAGGGAGGGATATTTTCGTTTTTCAGCATTACGCTTTTTTTCGATGACAAGCAAAGCAAGAACCTGCAAAGTTTTTCCAAGCCCCATGTCATCTGCTAAACAGGCCCCTAATCCTAATCCTGATAAAAGAGACATCCATTTAATGCCTTCTTGTTGGTATGCTCTGAAGGTCACGTTGAGAGTTTCCAAAATCTCCTCTGTTGGGAGCTGTGAGGGGTCTTTGAGCTGTTGAAGAAGTTCTGATAGAGTTTCTCCAGCAGACACCTTCACCCAAGAATTTTGACTCTCCAGCTCTTCCTCTTGTTGAAGCGATGATGGAGCCCCTGCTAAAAGACGCATTCCATCAATGAATGAAATTTCGCCATTCTTAGCCTGCTCTTGCACCTCTTTCCAATGCTCAAGGGCCTGGCGAAGCTTTTCGCTGTCTACTTCAACCCATTGTCCGCGAATGTAGACGATCCCTTCGCTGGTCGAGCAAAGCTCTTCGAGTTCTTCTGGCGACAGATTTTGATCTCCTAAAGCAACCTCCACATTGAAATCGAGCATCGTATTCAGGCCTAATGTGGGCTGTGTATGCGATCCTACTGTCACTGCAACTTGAGGGCGAGAACGACGCTTCCACCAGTTGGGGATACGTACGGACAATCCGCTTTCTTCAAGTTGGGGGACTGTCGTGAGGAATTGATAGGCTTTGTTGGCAGACCATGCCAGAGGCTGATATAGACCTCCTGTATGCACAAGATTTTTAACCCATGGACATCGTTCTGCTGCATTCTGGACTGGAGTAAGCAATTTAACGAGAGCTTGATGATTATTCTCTCCAGAGTATTGCTCCAAGGCTTTTTTCAAAGGGAGGTGTTTGAGCCTTCCTGCCGAACCGAATCCTGTCGCATAAGTGGCTAAAAAAGCAAAAGGGCGGTCAGAGTGTTTTTTATTTTCCGCTAAATGAAAGCAAACCCTTCCTACTTGCTGCCACTTTGGAGCTCGATGTTGCAAAAAAAGATGGATCCCACCACTTGCTCTGGAAGCTTGCTCTACCCAGCAATTCAGTTGCTCCCATAAGAGTCTCAATCGCGATAAAGAAAGATATTCTCCACCATTCATTGGGGGAGCCTTTAGTAGCCACTGACTCAAGTGATCTGGTGCAGGAGCTTCCAATGGAGCAAAATTTTCCTCTTCAGGCAAGTGGCATAATCTGGTGAGATATTCTTTTGCAATATCTTGCCAAAAGCGTAGAGAAAGCTCATGATCAAAAGTCATTTTATCAGCGGCTAGATGAAACCAGCCCTCTCGCCAATCCTTGGCAAATATTTGTTGTAGACCAGTAAGATGGGGAGCTGTTTTAGATTCTTCAATTTTGTCCAAGCATAATGTTGCGGTGGGAGTAAGGCGTACTTCATGAGTTAGGGAACTAGAAATAGTTTTTGATGGAATTGTGAGAGTCATACTAATTAAAAGATACCGGTCTTAAAAATCGTCTGAAATAAACAAAATTATAGAGAAATACACCCAAAAACGTCAATTTATTTATGCTAAAAAAGTTTCCTCTTAAAGTAGCACTGCAAATCGACTTTATCCACGAGTGGAGTTCAGGGTAAATAAAAAATTGACTCTGCTAGAAAATTCTCTATAATTATTTGATCCAATATGGAGAAATCATCATGGAAGAAACACTTTATCAGCAAATCCACGATGCAGCGGTAGAAGTTCATCATTCTTTGGGAGGACCTGGTCTTTTAGAAAGCATTTATGAATCCGCTTTGAGTCATGAGCTTTCTCTACGAAAGATTTCAAATCAACGCCAGCTCCCCATCCCTGTCATCTACAAAAATATTTCCGTAAGAGATCCGCTTTACTTAGACATCCTTGTAGAAGATAGTGTAATCATCGAAGTGAAAGCCACGGGGAAAGATTATCCTTACTATCATGCACAACTCAGCACATATTTACGTCTAGCTAATATTCCTTTTGGTTTGATCATCAATTTCGGGAAAGCAGATGTAAAAGAAGGCATTTACAGAATGGTCAACCAAAAATTCGTGAACCCCGCCCTTAAAGAACGGGGTGTAATTTGGAAGGGGCTTCGTACCCCTCCCAAATGCGGATTTAAACTACCCTGCCCTAAAGGGCCAGGTTTTCTTTTACCTGGATAAAAGAGCTTTTTCAATTGCAAATTCTGTGTGATAGAAGATTTCATCGGTATACAGATCATGATTCAAAAATCGGAAATTTCACAAGGAGACCCTCAAATTTTTCAACTGCGACGAGCTGCAGTGTTCATAGACACGGAGCGAGGAGCAGGTGAAAAATTTGAGGATGAGTCGACGCCGTGAAAAACCGATTTTTGAATCACGATGTGTATATTTTGGCTTCTTCATACAAGTCATCATAGAGTCGGTTGAAGATATAAACTCCAAGTTCTAAACCTTCTAAAAATTTAGCTTTTATTAAAGGATCTGTGAGTTTGGCTTCAACTAAGGCAAAAAATTCCTCGGCGTGTTTTTTATCAAGTTCTGCGTGCAGTGAATAATGAATGATGTCATCTTCTTGAAGCCATCCCCTATCTACTACTGCCTTTCCAATCTCAGCGGAAATATCGGCAAAAGCATACTCAATCATTCCAAAACAACCCATCGCGAGATAGGGGTCTTCGCTCATGGAGACTCCCATGAGATCGAGATTAAAAGCCAAGACACTAGAAGCTTTTTTATTTTCAAGAATGTGGCAATCGACAGATTCCAAGAACTGTTTGAATGTATTCGAATGATATTTGGTAGGGTCGAAATCTCCATGTTCTTCCAAGATATTTTGCAAAATACTGATACGTTGAGCATGGTCTGGAAGACGAGAAAACAAAGCCGCCATAGGTAAAGAATAATAATCTACTGCATAGAAAAATTGCTGTTGTGTTCGTTGGAACTCTTCGAAACTCATTTGCTGAGAATGTAAAGCCTCGAAAAACTTTCCCTTGAGAATAGGTACTCTTTGCAGAACTTCCGTAGCCATCTGAGTTGCTTTCGGAGCTACTGAAGCAGGCTTTATTCCAATTAACAATTGCCGATAGAAAAAACTACGATCTTTGCCATTGAGATCGGTAGCGGTTTCACGGTCCCATTGAAAATCTTTTCCAAGAGAATAAATATCGAGATTGGAATTGAGTTGGCGGACAACAACAACCCCACCGGGCCTGAGTGCTCGATAGGCTAAAGCAAGCGTTGTGCTTGCTTCTTCTGGGGACAGCCAATCTGTGATATTTGACAAATGAATGAGATCAAAACTTTCCTTTGGAGCTGATTGCAGATACTGGTCCATCATGGTTTGATGAAAATCAATCTGCGCATTAGGTTGGATAATCGGAAGATCTAGCCATGGATAATGGATTTCTTTATAAAATTGCCCTAAAAAAACCTGAGCAAAAAAGGGCGACTCAGCTGCAAGATGGTTTGAAAGGTAGACCCGGCATCTTTCTGCAAAATGACGGGAAAAATCTTGGACGCGATTAGCAGTTGCTTTTTCACCAAAAATTTTAACTAAATTTTCTTGAGATAGCACCACATCAAATGCCTCATCGATCGCCTGTCCCAGAGAAGTATCTGGGGCAATTCTTGCTTTTTGCTCATCAATGCTTCCTAAATCAAAGAGCCCACAGACTTCGGATTCAAAAGGCTTTAAGTATTCTCTGAAGGCTTTAAAAACCATTTCATAGCGCCCTGCATAGTCAGGACCTAAAATGCTAAGCATATCTATGCTTCCCAAAGCCATAGGTGGAATATCAAGGAGTGTCAGCAAAAAATCTAATTCTTGTGCGCGATCAGCGTGTAACATGGGATTATGACCCAATAGACTCAGCCTTTTTTCCTCAGGATATTGAAGCAGGTGAAGCTTGAGCTTTGTAAGATAGATCTGTGAAGGGTTTGGATCGATAATCGCAATCCGAGAAATCGGAAGATTGCTACCAGCTAGATAGGCAGCCGTATCTCCTCCTGAAGCAACCATCAAAATAGCTAAGTCTTTATCTTTTGGGAAATATTTTTCGATAATTTCTTGTTCTTCTAAGGGATCTTCCCTTACCTGAGCAAAAGCTACAGGATATTGAAGAACTTCCTGGGGATAATTTGCTATGAGCGTTGAAGCTCCTAATAAAATTGGGCAGAAAAGTACTATATGCAAAAACTTAATCATAATTAAATCTCATTGGTTAAAATATTATTTTCTAAAACACTTGGATCCAATCCGCGATAAACAACAGTCGCGGAGGAAAACTTTTTGATATTTTTAATGGAAGCAAGAACGCGATCTAATGCGCTACCTGCTACAGCGGCAATTAAATGGTCATGACCAGACTTGGGATCAACTGAAACTGATGGAGAGACCTCTTTCTCTCCTTTTGGCCCATGTTGTATGTGTAGCATTCGCCACTCTTCTGCTTTTTCTGGATTTCGCTCTTGAAAAATCTCAAACTCTTTGATCCCCTTCATCGATTTAAAATAGATTGGCCCCTTACAGGCTTCCTCGAGGCGTTTTCGAGAAGCTCGAATATCTTTTGCACTCAAATTATAAAGGTTCAAAGGAAGAGTTTTACTAGATAAAGCTCCATGTTGCTGCCAAATATGAGCAGCTTTTGGAACACTACCATCAGCTGGGTTCATGCAAATCGCATAGCCTCTAGAACACTGGAAAAACCGCCAAAATCCCTTTTGAAAGATTCGAATCGGGATGTGGTCTCCACGATATTCTTCTTTGACTTTTAAGTCACAAATGTACCAAGCCTTTAGAGTTTTCCCACCTCCCTGATTTATTTCACTTAATATTCCACATCCGACGCCAGCAATTTCGCCTGCCTTAAGAACCACCTCCTTATTCACCTGTCGCCCATCGACAGTGACTTGTTTAGTGATTCGACGCTCTTTTTTATTGATCGCCACATAAAACTTAGGACTTCCGATGCGTCGCACGAAACCAAAATAGTCTCCCCCCTTACCGTGAATGATTCGGAAACGTTTACCGCCTCCAAGCGGATAGTCAAAACTGCGCTCGAAGTCTTTTAGTTTTTGTTGCATTTCAGGGGAAATTCTATTCAAATCAAGTGCTCGGATCTCATAGGGGGAGCAGGAAAACCTCTGCTTAATAATGATCCATATGATTTTGAATGCTTCCCAAATAGCTTGTATTTTTTTTGCGCAACAACGACAAATAGAGCATGGCTTAAACGAAACTATATTGAGATGCGGGCTTGCTGGTTCTTTTGAAACTATCCCAGTAAATTCCATAGGAAATCGACCATTATTATAAGTTTTTCATTCATCGGATTCTAAAATATGCTGTTCAATAGAAGCATCTTTCAGCTGATCTATAAAATTAGTTTTGGAAATAACGGGCTTGCCACTTTCTAGTTCTAATTCTTTTCTAGCATCTCCAGCAATTCTACCCCCGGTCTTAGCGGCCGCTTTATTTTCATCGAAACTCTGAGCATCTTGATTGACAGCGATTTCTTTAGTTGCAGCCTCCCCTAACATAGAGAAGATCAATTCGAGATCAGTCATATGATCTCGAAGGTTTTCATGCTTAAGCCTCTTGTGTTCTTTGTACTCCGATGGAGTCATCCCAAACGTCGCCTTAGAAATTTCAGCCGTCAAAATCGCATATTCTCGCTGAAGCTTGATCCCTCTTTTATCCCATTCATCGGTAGGCTCTTCGCGAATTGCAATTCCGCGCATCCGCTTTTCGATCCATTCTTCGCTATAGCCTTTGGCTTTGTAAATAGCCCTCGTTCTTTGCGTTGCAAGTTCGGGATCTTCAATTTCCTGAATCCGTTCATATCCCACTTTGGCTAGCCACCTTTTAAAGGGCTCGGCTTTTGGGGAAGGGATAGATTGAATGATGCGAAAGACCGTTTCTGTATTAGCGGTATCAGTGAGATATTTTTTCCCATCACTGGATTCCAATTTCAGTTGTACCGTTTTTGAGTACAACTGAACAAAGCCTTCATTATCAGCTAGTTGAATTTTAAGATTTGACCAATATCGCCTAGGATTCGGACTTTCAGTCAAAACTTCTACGATATCGATAATTGAAAAGTGCCATTCACTTTTGTGAAAAATGCGACGGATTTTCTTGTCTTCAAAAACGACAAGTTTATCTTGCGACTGTATTTGTCGCTTATGATCAACCATAATATAACCTCAACAACAACTTAAAAGAATAATTTTGAATTTTCTAGAGATTTTTTACAAGAAAATTTATTCGGATAGGTTCTTTAACTCCACGAATGTTTTAATTCAAACTGTGCTAATCTTGCTCTCATGCCGATTCAATTAAATCAAGAAATTGAAATTCCTATCCATCGCCTTGGCGTCAGCGGCGAAGGAGTTGGAGATTTTAAGGGTTTCACTATTTTTGTCGATGGCGCTCTTCCTGGCGAAATCATCCTTGGAATTGTCACTGAGGTGCGCAAAAATTTTGGGCGGGCCAAGATTTTAGAGATCAAAAAAACATCTCCTCATCGAGTTGATCCAATCTGTCCCCTTTTTGGCCGATGTGGCGGCTGCCAGATCATGCATCTTGAATATGAGAAACAACTTGTAGCCAAGAGACAAAGAATTGTCGATGCCTTAGAGCGGATTGGAAAACTCGATGTTGGAGTGAATCCATGCCATCCATCGCCCATGCCGCTTGCCTATCGCAACAAGATTCAGCTTCCTGTCGAGGATGGAAAAATTGGACTCTATGCAAAAGGCTCGCATGATGTGATCGATGTGGAAAAATGCTACATTCATTGCTCACTTGGCGAAAAAGTCTATGAGTGGATCCGAGGTTTTCCAGAGGTCCAGAAATTCCAACATTTACTCATTCGCACAGCAGTAAAAACCGGTGAGGTTCTGCTCGTCTTTGTGACAGAAGAAGCCTTTATCCCCAAAGAAATCCCTCCTGAAGTCAAGGGCATTGTTCAGTGCATCAACAGATCAAAAAGCAACCGCATCCTCGGCCAAGAATTTCGGATTCTTTGGGGAAGAGATTGGATCAAAGAGATTTTGCATGGGCTACAATTCCGCATTTCTGCAGCCTCATTTTTTCAAATCAATCCTTTCCAAGCTGAAAATCTCTATAGTCAGGTGGTTGATTTTGCAGAACTCTCGGGCAATGAAATTGTGCTAGATAGCTACTGCGGCGTCGGCACGCTTGCACTGATATTGGCAAAAGGGGCAAAAAAAATCATTGGTGTTGAATCAGTTCCAGAAGCAATTGAAGATGCCAAAGCAAATGCAAAACTCAACAAAATAGAAAATGTCGAATTTTTTTGCGAAAAAGCAGAAGAGTTCATTCCAACACTCGCCAGGGTGGACGTTGCAGTCGTCAATCCTCCAAGAAAGGGCTGTGAGCGAAATTTTCTTGAAGAGCTCGCAAAAATTCGACCAAAAATCATTGTCTATGTCTCGTGCGATCCTGCGACGATGGCACGCGATGTGCGTTTTCTTGTGAGCAATGGATATCTGATCTCTGGAGTCCAGCCTTTCGATATGTTCCCACAGACATCACATGTTGAATGTGTTGTTCAACTATACACATCGTGAATGAAATGGAAGAAAAATTAGGTGGCGCGCGGTTAGACTTGAGACATATTTTGCTTTACGCCGCATTCAGCTGCAAGAGCTTCATAGACAGGATCCCATTCAGATTGACATCGACATACAGGGCTAGATCTGCACTTGACTCCACTGTCTAAGGGACCATTCATCATGATCCAATTTGCTCGGAGAAAGAAAAGCCTTAGTTAAAGCGCATAGGTCCTTTCCTGGAAGAGATCTAACGCCGTACCACGCTAAACGAGTGTTGGCTCCGTCACTGGTAGGATGTTTCGCGTATTTTCCCCAGACAAGTTGCTGTGTGAAGCCAAAAATCTTTGCCGATGCGACCATCAATGCACCTGCAGGAATA
>SDBS01007450.1_pt1 | contig 10623 bp, 13 predicted proteins | sample 2277091 | NCBI WGS metagenome assembly SDBS01 (sample SAMN10404972, study PRJNA504765) | marine sediment metagenome | isolation source: marine sediment core GS10_PC15, 163 cmbsf | place: Arctic Ocean: Southern Knipovich Ridge | collected 2010 | reverse complement strand
TCTTTTTTGTATATAAACTTTCTTGAAAAATTGATAATTAAAAAAATTCTTGTTAAGTAATATGTCAATATGCATTTAGATAATATAGACATATATCGAATCGATCGTGAAAGGATTCTTTCAATTTAAAAAAAGTATAAGATTTATGTTAAAATCTTATGTAAATAATATTTTAGAACCTCTAAGTTTGAATTTATCAATTTCAGTTAATGTGTCCACAATTCCAATATGACCAGAACATTATTATAAAATTAATATCTATGTAGAAAAAATAATTAAAAAAAAGAGAAATTTAGATTAAAATTACTTTTTTGGCTTAAAATTAGAAACTTGGAATTTTTCTCCACAATTAGGATTTTTACATTTAACAAAAGGAAGAATTCCAGATCTTATCTCTCCATGCTGCATATTTTCTAATGAGGGCATACCCCAATCTTTTACTTCTTCCTTTAAAAATTCATAATTAAACGTTTCTCCACATTTTAAACATTTAATAGGATGTATTTCAGACATTATGATTACCAAAGAAAGATAATAAGAACCATATAAAAACTTTAATTATTAAGAGCTGGTTATTCTTCAATAATAAAAAAATAGTTGAATCCAAGAAAAATTATATATAAATAGATTTATTTAATATTTATAGAAGGAGAGATTACTCTAAAAAGTAAAATTTCGTGAAACGAGTATTATTAATATTAAAATTGAACACGCAATAAATTTTTTTATTTCATTATGACTCTTTTAATTCTATTCGAAACAGAATTGAAAGGATTGGCTTGTTGAAACTGTAGGAACTTAATTTTGAATAAATTTAATATCACAAAATTATTTTGTTGAGAATATACTAAACTTAAATACATTAATAAGGAAAAGCTAAATTAAGGAAATGGTGTATGTATTATATAACAATTATAAAATTTGAGTGGTTCTTATGGATGAAATTCAGATTCTTGAAAAGTTAATTCAAGAATTAATAGATACTAAAAATAAAAATAATGAAATGAGTAAGAATGTTTTAGACAGAGTTGATAATTTATTGACGATGATTGTTAAAAGAAAATTTGGAAAAGAGAGTGATTATCTAAGACAACTTGAAACAATACGAAATTCCTATAAAAATCCTTATTTCCCTTCTCAAACCCAGCATATTTTTTATGAAAAAAATAAGATGAATTTAATTAAAAAAGGGAATAAATATGTGAATCTCATTGAAACCATTTTTACCGAGTTAATTCTTAACAAAACTAACGATTTTCCTGAAGAAAGGTCATTAGAAACAGAAGAAGCGAATATTAAAAAACGTGCTATTTTTGTAGTTCATGGGCGCGATGAACATATTAGAAATGTAATTTTTGAATTTTTAAAGGCTATTCAGTTAGATCCTATTGAATGGGAAGAAGCCATAAAAATGACAGGAAAAACTAGTCCTTATATCGGAGAAATTTTGGAAACAGCATTTAGTAATGCTCAAGCAATTCTTGTCGTGTTCACTCCAGATGATTTAGCTAAATTAAATCCTCGTTTTCATAAAGAAGATGACCCTCCCTATGAAAAAGAATTAATGGGTCAAGCTCGACCAAATGTATTGTTTGAAGCGGGTATGGGGATTGGGAGAAATCCTAATAGAACAATTCTAATTCAAATCGGTAATGTAAAACCATTTAGCGATATAGCAGGTAGACATATTATTAAATTTAAAGGCACACTTGAAGATCGTAAAATATTAGCAAATAGATTAGAGTCCGCGGGATGTGCTGTAAATTTAGAGGAAACTGATTGGTTAACAAAGGAGGATTTTACTATTATTGAGACTAAAATTTCTGATTCTGGAGAAGAACAAATAACCAAAGACATCAACGAATCAATAGAGAAAAAAATTCAAGAATTATTCGATGAATTTACAGATATTTTTATTCGGTTATATAAATCTAAAGCAAGTACATCAAATATTTTTGCTCAAAAAATACATAATTCCTTAGAAATGCAGGAATATTTAGGGATTACAGCAAAGAGACCAACAAAACCAGGACACTCTTTAGATGGAGAACCAATATATTTTTTATATAAATTATTTAAGATTGTGCCAAATAGTGCTTATTTAACATATGATTATGATAGAAATGGAAATTTCGAATACCTTATGGATAAAGCTAGTGCTCCAGATACTATAAAAGATCATTTGAGGCGTGTTTTTAACATGGCTATTAAATTTGTTAAAAGTGAATTTAAAATTAATATAAAATTTAAAGGAGATATCTGAATTGAACTTTATTTGAATTTTTAATCTTGTTTTTATTAATTTTGTTGATATCACATCTCTATTAAAATTTGAAGCCCAAACATAGATGTCTCTAACTAAATGAGAGTTCTTCGAAAAATCAATAATTATTTGATAAAAATGAGACAAATTTGAATTAACACATATTTACATATTTAATATTCTTCTTTTTCGATTTTCTCGATATCAAGTCGAAGGAAATCACGTACTTTTAATTTTAAAAATTCTGTCTTATTGTTATCTATTTAAGACTCTTCCAGATTAAAATCACTTAATATAATTTTTTAAAGGAATTCATATGTCTTTTATTCCTTCAATAACTTGTTCAGCTATTAGGATACATTTATCACATAGTTCTCTGTTAATTGACTTATTTACTGAATTACTAAGATAATAATCTGCTTCTACTCTGTAATCGAATAATTCTTTTAATTGGTCGGCCATATTATCCATTCCAATCAATTTTAATATATTTCTAACTACTTTATGCTGTTGTTTTTTTCCAAATGTAAATCTGTTTCTTTCTAATCTTATTCTGGTTAATAGAAATGCCGAATAATAAGCTCTTCCTATTGAAGTTCTAAATTTTGCTTTTTCATCTAAATCATTGATAAGTAATATTTTTTTTGCAATATTTAAGAACTTTGAAGGATTAAAACCTTTATCCAAGGATTTCACCTATGCTAAATCAAGTTTAATATAGAATTCCTTGTTAAATTCAATGAATTCTTTAGAGCTAAGAAAATCTTCAGATATTTGTAATCCCTCTCTTACAAAAGAAGAAAGCTTATTCCATAGCTTTAGTTCTTCTTTAAAAGGAATATTAAAAAATTTAATGAGAAGTATTATATTTTTTATTTCTTCAATTTCCCAATCTTGTTGGAAATAAATCTTAGCATAAAAGACTAATCCATACTCGTCATTGAATAAGGAAAGTCTATTTTCTATTTCACTAATATACCTCCGAAATGAATCGTTTTCAAACATTTCGTTTTTTATTTCGTTATCAAAGGAGATTTTAAGGACATTTCTTAAAATTATTGAGGTATCAATTTCAGGAAATTCATCAGATTCGACATTAAAGAGTTTTTGAGATGAAGAATCATCTATTATTGGAATATTTAATGAACTATTTGATGAGAGATCATAGTTCTTATATAAAGATGATTTATTTAATAATCTCTCTTCAACTATTTCACCTATGGAAGTACCTTGATAACTCGTATCATTACTCATTTTTTAAGATTGAATTATTATTTTTGTACATTAGTTTTAGTTCCTTTAAGTTCTAAGGGAATAAGTACATCTCCTTTCAATGGAAGACCTTTATAGAATATGTACATATCTCTCCATTTCTTTACTACTTCCCATAGATTTTTGTTAAAATCATTAATGTCAATTTTCTTCTTTTCTTTCAAAGAAATAATATATTCAAGATAAATTGATAAATCGTTTTTTAGTGCACCTCTATTGAAATTTTCACTACTAAAATTTTCATAATAAAGATATTGATATAATAAAGCAAGAAATTTAGTGTAGATATAAACCATTAATTCCTTGAGATGAAAAGAGTGATTTCTAATAACTCGTACCATAATATCTAGAATACCTTCGAGAAATTTGTTATTAACTGTATATACATAATTCTCATGATTTTCAATATAGTTTAACAAAAATTTAAAAGCCAGAGAAGAAAACGGAGGATTTTTAAGATAACTTATGTCAATTTCATCTCTTAAAAACTCATTAATATTAAGATTATATTTATAAAATTCATTCCATAGATTTTCTTCATTTAAATCTTCAAAAAAATCTTTTATTTTCGAAAGTAGCATCTCTCCAGCCACTTTTGCAGACTGAATTTTTTTAAATTTATCAGGATTATTTACAATGTTAAAATAGTCGTTAACCATGTCTTTAATAAAGACTCCTGGAAGACACAATTGATATTCATTAAATATAAGGCAATTTTCTAAATATCGGTTAGCTATAACATTAATGAGTCGAAAATTGTTTTTCTCAAATAACTCAACACAAGCATTAATATCTTGCTGTAATATCTTAATCGCTAAATCCATATTTTTATTGCTCATAAAATCATTAATATATATGAAATTTAATTTATTTAACTTTCACTGATTTCTTAATATTGTCGAGTATTACATTTGATAAAAACTATTTTTCCTTCTTTAAAAGATCTTCCTTTAATTTTGAAAGATTTTGATACTCTTAAAAATAGTCCATGATAACATTCTTGCATTCTGGACATGCATATAATGTTATACTCTGCTTACTTTTTTGCTCTGTGCGAATATGTAATGAAGATCCTTTTATTTCGATGAATTGTTCGTCATTTTCTTCGGATTCATATTTGCAAGCTGGACATTTCAATTTCATTCACATCTTTATTCTATAATATCATTTTAAATGGATTTAAGTAACTAAATAATTTTAGGAGGATTATTTAAACCTTTGCAAAAAATAAAAAAAAATTCTATCTTCAAATAAAATAAAGTAAAAAAAAGATTTTTCTAACAGGTTAAATAAAAACGATAATAAATTTAACCAGTCGGATTGCTTTTCTAATACGATCATAGAATAACAAATATTTAAAAATTTGTATTTTAAAAAATTAAGTGAAATCCAGAAACACGTTTTTTTCACCGTAATATAAATCATATTGATTACCAATAACATCAATTCCTAGCAAAGATGGTATCCGTAAGGGTTTCTTTGTTTTTTTATGATATGTTATAGGCATAACATCTACACTTTGAAACTTTTTTCCGATTATCCAAGTTTTAACTTTAGTTAAGAAATAGAGTTTTACATTATTAATTAAATAACATTGTTGTTCCCCCCCAACACCTACAGCTATAAATCCTTTTTTTAATTTAGTACAATTAAAATTATAGTAGAAACTAAGAATGGACAGAAAGGTTTATTTTTATTTAAGAGAGAAGAAAAGAAGGAATAATAATGAAAAGAAAATCTAAAAGAATATTAAGAAAATTGAAAAAAGGAAAAATATCGAAAGACGAAGTAAAAATATATTTAACGCCAATTGGAAAGATTGTAGCTACAGGAGGAGTAGCTCTAAGAAGAAGAGAAGCAGAAAAAGAAAAATGAGTCCTAATATCTCAGATAAGGTTAAAGCATCAGAAAATAAAATAGAATTAGATTTAGAACCATCGGACCCGAAAATAATGACTAAAATATTATCATATAAAAATGAATATTCTCCTGAAGAACTCAAATCTATTATTAGTTTTTTTAAAGATCCTATTAATAAACTAATTGCAGAAAAATTATTATTATAATATAGGTGTTTTTTTAAAATACTATTTTTAAATTAGTTTTCTTATTCTAATATAAGTAGACTTATTCTACTATTAATTTTTAAATACTATTTTGACTATATTTTTTACTTTTTTAAAATCGTTTTTCTTATTCTAATATAAGTAGACTTATTCTACTATTAATTTTTAAATACCATTTTGATTATAATAGGTTCTATTGTAATAAAAAAGGCTTTAAATCTTCAATTTTAATTTTACCTTTTTGGTTTTTGTAATATTTTTTACCGTTTTTAAACTCAATTTAGCAATAAAATAAGAGAAGAATATATTTTAAGATAATTTTAGCAATACCATTTTATGGCCATCAAGAATTTTATAGATACTCAATGTTGGAGATCATTAAAGTACTAAAAAACCATTTAATAGAAAGATAATTAAAGAATTCTTTTTTTCTTTTTCATTAAACAATATTTTATCTCTTAGATTTCTTTAAAATAAAAGAAAAATTAAGAAGAATAAGTATAGTGGGATAGTTAGATAAAGATCGATGATCTCCAAAATATAGTAGATGAAAAAACCAATCTCTTTTGTTTTTATATTTTAATTATCTTGCCAATTTCTCTCCAAGTATATCTTAACCCAACCTCGGAAACATCGCAAACCTTTGCTATCTCTCTTTGTAGTGTCTTTTGATTGTTTAATTTAGTAACAAAATAGATTGTTCCTGCACAAATTCTCTTAGGGTTTTGTCCGTTAATAAAATTGTAAGGTAGTTGATTTATTACTTTCAAAACCTCTTTTTCTATTTGCAACCCTAATCCTAATTCGTTTACGTATCGAGAAACGAAATGGTGAGGTGTTAAAGGCTTTACTTTTAAATTAAACGTTTTTAACAACGAGCGATAGTTATTTTTAACTCGTTTAATCTTTGCGTTGCTTTGGTTTAAAAGATCGTTTAACGTTATAGGTAGTTCGTATTTTCTACAAGCAAAATACAAACACGCACAAACCAAAGCTTCAATTGAAGATCCTCGCAATAGTTTAAGAGAATAAGCTTTTTTAAACAATATAACTGCACATTCGCCCACATGCGTAGGGAGATCTAAATTAGAAAAGATTTTTTTTAGTTCCTTAAACGAAGTAAGTTTTGATTTATTTCTGTCGGTTTTAGACCTGGTGTCCCATTTTACCAACCTATTAAAATCAGAATCGTGGGTATTGTCGGGCTTTATAATCGTCTGAAAGGATATATCTGGAATAAAAATCGATTGAGGAGCACCATATGTAGATTTACGGTAATCATCTTGAGCGGAATATATGTTTTTACCAAAATTGGCCGTATCACAAGCCTTTTCGCTGTAAACAAGCCCACAATCCTCACAGATAGTATCCCTTCTGAAATCGTCTGAAATGATTGGACCATTACATTCTAGACAAGATAATACGGTATTATCGCTGCCAAAATCGATTTTGACAGTACGATCAATTGTTTGAACCATAATTCTAATCGTTTAATTTTAATAGGCTATTGGTAGGGAACGCCCACACCGTTGACAAACGGAAGGCTCGTCAGGATGGCGATAATATTCGTTATAATTGGCACAATGGAAACAAAGTGCCTGAACTAAAACCAGAGCTTGCTTTTTTCTAAACATAGGAAGACACCTTTTATGTTGAGATATCGATATTTTTTGGATTGTTATAATCGATTTCAAATTGCTTTACTTGGTTGTTATAATTGTCGAAAACTAAGAGAATTAAATATACTTTATAATCTAATGTTTGCAATAATGCTCTTTCGATTTCGGGTCGTAATTTTTCTTTTGTAAGCCAGTAGGGTTTACGATCTATTTTAATATTTTTGAGAGAATAGACATAAAGTTCTTTATTGTCTTTAGAATAGGCTAAAATATCTGGTTCCCCTTTCCCGGCCTCTTTTACAACGTCCTTGAAAAGATTAGATTCGTTAAGTCTTTTGAGAACAAATCTTTCAAATTCTTTGCCTTGATAATAATTGATGGCCCCTTGTACTTTTTTCACGACCATTGAAATACTGTTAAACTTTACCCCGAAATTATCAGCAATTTCTTGGAGATATTTTCCTTTTTCTCTTTCCTGATATATCGTTAAATCACGGTCTATATCGTGCCATTTTTTATTCTTTCTGATTAAAACGGAAATTTGGTCTATTGTGATATTAAAATCTGTAAAAGCTAAATTGGATATAGTCTTCGGATGCTCTTTTCTCTCTTTATATTCGATATCGTATTCATATTCCTCAATCCTATGTAAAAGCTCTTCTAAATGCCCAGTAACTATATACCCTTGATTTAATATTTTTTCACATAATTCTAATTTAACCTTATCAAATAATACTACTCTTTCCCAACCCATTAATTTATACGATTCTAACTTACTAAAATCAGGTTGTTCTTTTAACGATTTAAATCGATATTTCAGGATATCAATAACTCCTTTGTTTTTTTCAAAGGAATTACAATTGAATATCACATCTGGTTTTCTGTATGAACTATCTCTCGCTAAATTATAATGTAAAAATTCGTCGTCTGTAAATCCCGAGCCCTCGTTGTTCCAGCACATATCATTAAACGTGTGCATTTGTTCTTTATCTCGCTTGTATTCTTCACTATTCTCATATTCTTGATTTGGTCTTTTTTTAAATATTTTCTTTTGGAATTCATAAAACTTTTCCCAAAGTGGAGTTACATATGCAACAATTTTATTTAATACAACGATATCGGTATCAATTTTTTTAAGCCGTTCAATTCTTTGTTCTAAAGAGGCCTCCCACTTAAGGATTAAAACAAGATCGTTTGAATAGACGATCTCATCATATTTTCGTTCAATTTCTTCATACCATTCGTCAGGTTTGATATTTGAATGTTGTTCAATTTTTAACATTATTTTTTCACACTGTTTATATTTCTTAAACTTTTTTGAAATTATTTCTATTTTTTCTATATTATATAGAGTTTCTTTCATATTTATTTTTACTTTAAATTTCAATGTTTCAAAAAACGGTTTGAACGCCCTTACCTTCGGTAAAATCGTCTTTTTATTATTTTTAATAATAAAAATACTCTTTTTAAGTATTTAGAGGTTAATAAACCGTCTTTAGGATTAAGATTCTTAGAATGATGGCTTGGCCCGACAAATCGTATTTTATAGAAACATTATGAAACCGTAATAAATAGCATTTTACGGGTTAAACTAAGCGTTCTATAATAGAATGCTAAAAGGAATCCTAAAAATACTAAGGAATATAATTCCTGTTCTACACCCACTATAATAGGAAACTTTTAGGGTATCATCCTTGCAAATGTAGAATATAATTTAGGTGGAGACAAAATGTCTCTTGCTAAAACGTATCATCCTTGCAAATGTAGAATATAAGATTTATTCAAAGCGTCATTTTGTCGTTTTGAAGTATCATCCTTGCAAATATGGTTTATCTAACAAGCTCAATGAGAGAGGTTAAGAATATTAAAGAATGCGAATCCGTTTCTACTCCCTATAGATCAAATGAAAGATTTTCAAAAAATTAGCGATAAAAACCAAGAAAAGCTTTTGACGCAAGAAATAAAATTTTATCAATGTGTGTATGGGCTTTAAGTTTAGCGTCAATGAAATTTAAGATCAATGATAAGTTGGGTGCCCAACTTTTTTGAAAACTCTCATTTAGAATCATATTATTTTATCCGTGTGTATGGGCTTTATCGATCCGGACTCGGAGTCCGGAACGGTATTCTCATTTTATCCATGTGTGTATGGATATTATACTAAAAATCTTAGCCTATGAAGTGTAGAAAGAAGATTATATTATTTAGTATTTTTCTCCTTGAGCTTTTTTTTAAAAAACAAAATCAAGATTTTATTTATCCTGATTAATTTTTTTATGGCCATACAAGATCTAAAAAACAAAAGAAAGCGTACTAATGTTATTATCGTGAAAATATTTAATGTGGCAGCTATGAACGGACATTTTTTAATCCATATCTAATGAAATCTATAGATATTACTAAAATTATTGCTACAGTGTTTTTAGCTGCCAGTGGTGCTAAGTTTGGATAGAGAAATTATTTGAAATAGGTAAAACGATAGTTCATTAACTATTGCTGCTCTTGTGCCGGTGCCATTCTTACCCGGGAGAGCAAAATTTTTATGGCCATACCAGGACCAGGAGAAATTTTTGAAAATTTTTGTTATTCAAGAGATTCTAACATAAATTTAAATAATAGTTTTAGGATCAAACATTTACTAAAATTTTATTTATTAACATATTTGAGGGTTAAAAATGACAGAAAACAATTTTGGATTCCAGTATATTAAACTAACGAATAAATTGGAAAAGTATTATAAAGAGGAGACTTTAAGTTTATCGGATTTAGCAGATTACTACTTAAATTTTTCTATCGCAACCTTTGATGTACTAGCAGACTACAATAATAAGTATAGAAAATTAAAAAAAGCATACAAAGAACTTCTAAAGTTAATGCAAAATGCACACCACAAAAAAACAACTCATAATCTTCTTCATACTCTTGAACATGATAACAATGCTATAAAGAATAATAAAGATCATGCGTTAAAAAGCCTAGAATTATATACGACAATAATGCTAAAATTAAAAGAAAGTAAAATTAATTTCTGGATAACATTTACAATTACCATTGCCGCATTGATAATTTCAATAGGTTCTGTAATAATTCAATTCATTAAACCTAATTAAGGGGTTCAAATTTACAGAAATATAATCTCAATAAATTAAGGTTTTTTTCATTTTATTTTTCATGGCCATACCAAGTCCAGGAGAAAATTTTAGCAGAGCATAAAAAATTAAATTCGAAAAAACTTAAAGAGATTAAAAATAAATTGAACAATAGGAAAACATTGAGTTAATGGAGTTAAAAAAAATTATGAAAAAATCAGAATTAAGAGGAAAATCATTAGGATTTAAAGAAGATAAAATTCACTATGAATTTTTTAAAAATAGTGAAGATAAACGACCTATGGGAACAGCCA
>SDBS01007448.1_pt1 | contig 10624 bp, 6 predicted proteins | sample 2277091 | NCBI WGS metagenome assembly SDBS01 (sample SAMN10404972, study PRJNA504765) | marine sediment metagenome | isolation source: marine sediment core GS10_PC15, 163 cmbsf | place: Arctic Ocean: Southern Knipovich Ridge | collected 2010 | reverse complement strand
GCGCAGCACCATCCAGGCGATGTCGGCCGCCCGGGCTCCGAGCGCCATGCGCACACCGATCTCACGGGTCTGCTGGCTGACCACATAGTAGATGACCCCGTAGATGCCCACCGCACCGATCAGCAGCGCCCCGGCAGAGCCGATCAGCAGCAGCAACATGGTGAAGGATTTCTGCACCATTGCTTGCCCGAGGGTCTCCTCCATCGTTTGCACGCCGGCAATCGGCAGGTTCGGGTCCATCTCGAGGATCTTCTGGCGGATCGGGCCCGCGAGGGCGGTCGGGTTCCCCGCCGTGCGCACGGCGAACTGCGGGTTGCGCACCACCCAGCCTGGACTGATGCGTTGACCCTCCTCGTCTTCGACCACGATCGGCAGCAACGGGAAGTAAGCGAGAGCGGGAACCTCGTCCTCGAGCCGTATGTTGCGCACGTTGCCTACCACGCCGACGATCGTGTACCAGGTGTCCGGGTTCGGCTCCTGCCCACCGCCGAATTGGATGCGCTGGCCGACGGCGTCGTCATTAGGCCAGTAGACGCGGGCGAAGGCTCCGTTGACGATCACAGAGGCACGTGGGTCCTCATGGTCGGCTCGCTCGAAGGTGCGCCCGGCAACGAGGGGGATTCTCATGGTTTCGAAGTAGCCGGGCGAGGCGTATTTGAAGAAGTGCACGGGCGGTAACTCGTCCGGCTCCAGCGGCTGGTCCTCAATACTGAATCCCTGGCCCGAGGTACTGCCCGAGAGCGGCATGCTGGTCGACACCCCGACCGACTGCACGCCTGGCATACCGCCAATCTCGTCGAGGACCCGTTGAATGAAGCCGATCGGCGCCTCGGGACCTTCGTAGTCGTTGTCGTTCAACGCCAGCCGGAAGGTCAGCACGTCCGCCGCGTCGAATCCCGGATCGATTGCCGCCAACGAGCTGAAGCTGCGCACCATGAGACCCGAGCCCACCAGCAGCACAAGCGACAGGGCCACCTGGAAACCCACCAGCAGGTTGCGGGCAACGAAACGACGCCGTCCCGCCGTGCTCGCGCGGCCGCCTTCTTTGAGTGCCTCGGCCAGCCAGGCCGTCTTGTAGCGTAGTGCCGGGATCATCCCGAACAGCACGCCGACGAGGATCGACAAGAGGAACGTGAAGATCAGGACGTTGGCATCAATGCTGATCTCCTCGATGCGGGCCATACGTTCGGGGCCGAAGCGCACGAGCGCCCGCACTCCGGCGTAGGCGAGCAGCAGTCCGAGAGCACCCGCGGCAAGGCCGAGCGCCAGGCTCTCGGTCAGAAAGCCGATCGTGAGCTGCCCCCGCCCGGCGCCCAGTGCCGAGCGTATGGCCATTTCTCTCTCTCTCCCCTCGGCGCGCACCAGATAGATGTTGGCAACGTTGGCACAGGCGATCAGCAGGATGAACGCAACGCTACCCATCAGTACCCACAGTGTGCGCTGTATGTCACCCACCATGTACTCACGCATGTCAACGACGTGGGCGCTGAGCCCGGCCTGCTCGAGCAGCGGGGCAGCGGGCTGATCAGGGAAGGCGGCGGCGAGGTCGACAATGCGGGCGTGGAGCTGCGCTTCGGCCTCCTCGACGGTCAGGTCCGCTGGCAGTCTGCCGACGGAGGCCGTGCCGAGCGAGCCGAGCTGGGTCGATTCAGGATCGAGATCCATCGGTTCGTAGAGCTCGAAATCCGGGCGAGGAAAGACCATGCCCGGCGGCATCACGCCGACGATCTCGGCGCTGATCCCATCGATCAGGACGGTTTCGCCGATGACGTCGGTGCGGGCCCCGAAATTCCGCCGCCACAGCCCGTCGCTCAGAATTACTACTGGCGGTGCGTCCGGGAGCTCGTCCTCCGGGGCGAAGGGGCGACCGAGGGCCGGCGGCACTCCGAGTGTGGCGAAGAGTGAATGTGAGGAGGACAGCGAGTCCACCCGCTCCGGTGTGTCACCACCGCTGAGGTTCGCCGCGCCCTCGTTGTAGACAGCGAGATCCTCGAGAACTCCGCTGTCCCGAAAAAAGAAATAGGTGGCATCGGCCAGCCCGATGTCGTCCATACCGATGTTCAGACCGGGCGCTGAGTGGTAGACGCGCACCAGACGGTCAGCGTCGGGAAACGGCAGCGGTTGCAGCAGCACGCTGTTGACGACGCTGAAGATCACGGTGTTGGCGCCGATACCGAGCGCCAGCGTCACCACTGTGACAATGGCGAAGCCCGGACGCCGAATCAGGTTACGCATTACCTGGCGGATATCGAGGGACATAACCATTTCCTCTTCAGGGAAGCTATGGGGACCTCTGAGGGGGCCTCTGCAGGACGCTGCTCGGGGCTTCCCCCTTGTCCTCCACGGGCACACCTCTGGTTAACGGCTATATATCTGGCCAGCGATGGTCCCCTGCAAGGCTACACCCTCTAGGTACGCAGGTGGCGGCGGAAGAGTTGCATCCGACCTCTCTCTCAGAGCTGCCAAAGAGCCAGGGGTTGAACCTCGGCGAGGCGTACAAAGTCGGTGTCAGTGGTCAGCATCACCAGTGAGTGGGCCATGCAGAGTCTGGCGAGAAGAGCATCGATCGTACCGAGCTGCAGACCCTCGCGTCGGCAAGTGTTACGGAGGTCGGTGGCGGCGATGTGATCGTCGCGCTGCGGCACGATGAATGGAAGTGGGGCGAAGTGCTCGATGATCGCCTCGCGGCTCTTCGGGCCAGCGAACCCCTGCAGAAGCTCCTGCAGCACGAGGCCTGTGGTGAAGATGGGTGCACCGGCCGCGAGGGCCTGCTTCAGGAAGCTGACCTCAGCACATGCGGGAGGTTTGTCGCGACGCAGCGCGAGGGACCAGACGCTGGTGTCGACGAAGAGGTTCACTGCCGTGATCGCTCGGCCTTATAGTCGTAGCCCGGGTCCCAGTCGAGATTGCCGAATAGCTCGAGGAGCTTCTTCTGCTCGCGTCGCGCGATGAACTCCTCCAACGCCTTGCTCACAGCTGCCTTCTTGGTCTTCTCACCACTCAGCTCGAGGGCTCGGTTTATCAACTGTGGATCAATCGCTAGATTCGTCGCCATGTGTAAACTCCGACACATGAGTCTACACAACCAGACGCAACACGCGCAAGCGGAGATATGAAACCCGGGCAGCCGTGGGGCGCAGACACCGGACCGGTCTTCTGCCGACATGCCCGTCATTCGTTTGAGACGGCCACGCTGGCCAGATTTCCGTCGGCCGTGAACCCTTCTCTACCGAACGCCCGCTGAGGGCGGCGCGACCCGCACGTTGACGAAGCCTTCTTCTGAGAGCTCTCCTGCCGTTAGTGTCACTGAATAACGGCCGGGGGCCACCTTTGCCGCGTAGTCAGCCTCGCTGGGAGTCATCCCGCGCCTTGGTTGACCCGCTGCGGTCTCGTTCGACTTCAGGTCCCAGAAGATCTGGTGCAGGCCGGCCTCTCCGGAACCCCTGAGCGTGCGCAGCGAGTTCCCAGCGATGTCGCCGATCTCGAGCCTGACGTCACCTGCGATCCCGTCGCGCAGGTAGTAGGTGATGATGGCCCCATTGGGCGGATTGGCGGCGCGGAAAAACATGTCGCCGTTGAGTTCCTCGATGGTGTTGCCATAGGTGACGCGAGTCTTGAAGAGGGTTGCCGGCTCCGAGGCGAACAGGTGGAGAGGCTTGGCCAGGGCGTTGCTGCCGGCGTTGTGCCCGGCCGCCAATTCCGATGGACCCGCCATTTCCGCGAAGGGCGAGATGTCGGTGACCCAGATCGAACGGCCGTAGGTGGCTGCCACCAGGTCCATCTCCTTTTCCTGGATGGCGAGCGAGCGCGTCCCCACTGTCGGCAGGTTGCCTTTGAGCTGCACCCAGTGTTCCCCACCATTGATCGTCACGAAAATGCCGAATTCGGTGCCGGCGTAGAGCACGTCGGGGTGGCGCGGGTCCTCGCGGATGACCCAGGTCGAACCGTTCTCCGGCAGATCTCCGCTGATCGAGCGCCAGCTCCGGCCTGCATCCGTGGTCTTGAACAGATAGGGGCGCTCGTCGTCGAGCTTGTGGCAATCGTAGGCCACGTAGGCGGTCTCGCGTGCGAAACGAGAGGGCTCGATCTCGGCGACAACGCAGGGCGTGGGCCAGTTGGCCATCGGCAGCATGCCGGTGACGTTGGCAATCATCGCCGCACGGCTCGGCGGATAGGGGGCGGAGCGGAAGTGCGCCATCTGCGGATCGACGGGATCGAGGCCCCCGATCTCGCGGACCTCGCCGATCTCCCATTCGCTCTCCGTGGCCACCTTGGTAGCGCCGTCGGCAGCGCTCTCCGGAGGCATCAGCGCCGGCCCCGGGACATTCACGTCGACGCGCGTCCAGCGCTGCCCGCCGTTCCTGGTGACCCAGATCGGTCCATCGTCGGCACCGGCCCACAGCATCTCGGCATCGAGTGGTGATTCCGCCACCGAAAACAGAGCCCCATAGCTGTGGTATCCCTCGCTGATCCCTCGGGGCGAAGTGTCCTGCTGGCGGCTGAGGTCGGGGCTAATCAGCTCCCAGATCGCGGTTGGGCCGTGCACGCGGAACAGATAGTTGCCTCCGACATAGACGAAGTCGGGATCATGCTTGGAGAGTGCCATCGCGGGCGACCAGTCCCATCGTATTTGATGGAGTGCGCCGCGGGAGCGCAAGGCGTCGGGATCGCGCGGCTGCAGCTCGGTACGGTCCCAGGTCGTGAGGTCGAGCCTCGAGGTATTACCGAACTGTTGCGTCATGAAGAGAATGTTCGGGTCGCGCGGATCGGCGGCGATCGCCATGCCGTCGCCGACGTAGCGCAGCTTGATCCAGTCGAAAGCGGTGATCCCTTCCTCGTCGTAGGTACGCACCGGGGCACGCCAGTGACCGGTGTCCTGCATGCCCCCGAGGACGTGGTACGGGTCGGCGGTGTCGACCGCGGTCTCGTAGAACTGGCCGATCGGCAACACCGTCTGCTGGTAGGTATCGCCCCCGTCGTAGCTGATGCTGACGCCGCCGTCTCCAGAGAGAACGAAGTGGTCGGAATCGTGAGGATTGATCCACATCGAGTGCAGGTCGTTGTGGACATGCCGTATGTTGACCTCCTCGAAGGTGCGGCCGCCGTCGCGCGAGCGGTTGAGCTCGTAGACCGGCATCCAGACGGTCTCGTCATCGTTGGGATCGACGTAGACGCGGTTGTAGTAGTAGCTGGTTTGGCGGTCATTGACCCGCGTCCAGGAGTCCCCGCCGTCGTCGGAGCGGAACAGGCCACCCTGATCGGACGTCCGCTGGCCGCGCCCCGCGGGCTCGCCAGTGAGGATGTTGGCGTAGACGATGTCGGGATTGTTGCGGGCAATGGCGATATGGATCTTGCCCATCGGGTCGGTGGGCAGCCCGTTCACGAGTCGCTCCCAGTTCTCGCCTCCATCCGTGCTCCTGAAAATGCCGCTGCCGGGCCCGGACTCGGACATGTCGCCGCCGCCGTAGCGGAAGCGCTGCCAAGCGGCCGCAAACAAAACGTCGGGGTCGGATGAGTGTATCTGGATGTCGTTGAAACCGGTCGTGTCGTCGACGTAGAGCACCTTCTGCCAGCTCTCGCCGCCGTTGACCGTCTTGAAGATGCCGCGTTCCTCATTGCGGCCCCAAAGACGTCCCATAGCCGCGACGTAGACGATGTCCGGGTTCTCCGGGTGGATGACAACATGGCCGATCATGCGGCTGTCGTGCAGGCCCATGTTGGTCCAGGTGGCGCCGCCGTCGGTCGACCTATAGACGCCGTCGCCCCACGAGTTGGCACGCGTGTTGGCCGGCTCACCGGTGCCAACCCAGACGATGTCTGTGTTCGACGCAGCGATGGCCACAGCCCCGGTCGATGCCGATCCTTCGTGGTCGAAAACCGGCTCGAAGGTCGTGCCGTTGTTCGTGCTCTTCCACAGGCCGCCACTGGCCGTGGTGACATACAGCGTTTTCGGGTCGGTCTCCAACCCTACGACTGTCCAGGCACGCCCAGCCGGCATCGTGGGCCCGAGCAGCCTCCAGTGCCAGTCCTCGAGGAGCTCTTCGTTCAGTTGCTCTCCGCTGGACCCGCCCAGTTGCCCTTCACTGGACCCGTCAGATTGAGCCAGCGGTGCGCCGAGTGCTCCAGGCAACCAGGCCTCGCTTCCGACTGGGCTCGCCTGGGGGACCTCTTGAAGCGCAAAGAAACAAATCAACGAGCTGACCAGCGCAACCGACACATGGATTCTGCGGATTCTCATAGCGAGCTCCCCGTTGAGCAACCTTCGATCGACGTACGTTCTGGTAAGTGGACAACGAGTCAACACCGACGAACGCAAGCGGTCAACGTGAGGGCACAACTTGAGGAGACAACTCATTAGCACGTAATATTGTGCTGCACGTTATTTTGTGGTTGTTGAACACCTGCTATGCCCGGCAGCGGTACGATTCTCGACGGTGGCCATCTAATGAAGACAAACGTCACGCTGAAGATAGACATCGAACTGCTGAGGGAGGCGAAGGTATTGGCTGCAAGGCAGGGCACCTCGCTCAGCCGCATGCTCTCCGAGACGCTCGAGGAAATAGTGCGACGGGAGCTGGCGTATGAGAGGTCTAAAGAGCGAGCTCTCAGGAGGCTCAGGCGCGGGGTCGAGCTTCAGTGGCGCCCTGTCGGCTCTCGGGATGAGCTGTACGATCGGGGAAAGTAGCGATGAGCGAGCGCGCATTCGTCGACACGAACATCCTCGTCTACGCTCACGACCGCTCGGCGGGCACCAAACACGAGCTCGCCCGCCAGTTGCTGGAGCGCCTGTGGGAAGAGCGATCCGCGGTGATCAGCACCCAGGTCCTGCAGGAGCTCTACGTCAACCTCAGGCGCCAGGCCGCGAAGCCACTCTCCAGAGCCCGTGCGGCAGCGTTAATCGAAGACTACCTTTCCTGGGAGGTTGTCGTTAACGACGGAAAGTCCATCCTGGAGGCTCTGGAGATCGAGCGCGCTCACCGGCTCTCCTTCTGGGACGCGCTGATCGTCCAGGCCGCAATAGCCTCCCGCGCCGAGGTTCTCTACTCAGAGGATCTCAATGATGGGCAGCGATTCGCCGGCGTTCAGGTGCGCAATCCGTTGCGGGCTTGATTCAGCGGGAGGCGACTCGGCCGATCCGGGGCTGACACACCACTTGCCTTCGCTATCCCGCGGTCGCTAGGCTAATCGGCATCTAGTCGATTCGGCACCCACCCACGCGCCCAGCTTCGCTGCGCGCCAGCCACCAGAGAGGACGTCCAGATGATCCGCCGGTTCATCGTCTTTTCGCTATTCGCATTGATGGCATTCGTCACGGCATCAGCATCTGTGACTGCCATTGCCCAGGATCAGGACAAGCCCAACATTCTCGTCGTCTGGGGCGACGACATCGGCCAGTCGAACATCAGCTACTTCACCCGCGGCGTGATGGGTTATCACACGCCCAACATCGACCGCATCGCCGACGAGGGCATGGCTTTCACCGACTACTACGGTGAACAGAGCTGCACCGCGGGCCGCTCGTCGTTCATCATGGGACAGAGCGTGTTCCGCACCGGCCTCAGCAAGGTCGGCTTGCCGGGCGCCGAGATCGGCATGCGCGTCGAGGACCCGACCATCGCCGTGATCCTCAAGGACCAGGGCTACGCCACCGGCCAGTTCGGCAAGAACCACCTCGGCGATCGCGACGAGATGCTGCCGACCAACCACGGCTTCGACGAATTCTACGGCAACCTCTACCACCGCAATGCCGAGGAAGAGCCGGAGCTCGAGGACTATCCCGGCGATCTGGTGATGGACGACGGCCGCACGTTCCACGAGGCCTTCGGGCCACGCGGCGTCATCCACAGCTTTGCCGGTGGCCGCATCGAGGACACCGGCGCGCTGACCAAGCAGCGCATGGAGACGGTCGACGACGACACCTCCGACCGCGCCATCGAGTTCATTCGCCAGGCGAACGCTTCCGGAACGCCTTGGTTCGTGTGGTGGAGCGGCACCCGCATGCACTTCCGCACGCACGTTAAGGAAGAGCTGCGCGGCATCTCGGGCCAGGACGAGTACTCCGACGGCATGGTCGAGCACGATATGCACATCGGCAAGTTCCTCGATCTCCTCGACGAGCTCGGCATCGCCGACGACACCATCATCTTCTACAGCACCGACAACGGCCCCCACTACAACACCTGGCCTGACGCCGCCGCGACTCCGTTCCGCGGCGAGAAGAACACCAACTGGGAAGGCGGCTGGCGGGTTCCCGCCATGGTGCGCTGGCCGGGGCACATCGAGCCCGGCTCGGTGACCAACCAGATCGTCCATCACATGGACTGGCTGCCGACGTTCGCGGCTATGGCGGGCAATGACGACATCAAGGAGGAATTGCTCGACGGCTACACTTCGAGCGCGATGGGCCGCGACTACCGCGTTCATCTCGACGGCTACGACCTCCTGCCGTTGCTCACCGGTGAAACCAACACCAGCGAGCGGCGCGAGGTCTTCTATTTCTCGGACGACGGTGACCTCACCGCGCTGCGCTACAACGACTGGAAGCTGATCTTCATGGAGCAGCGCATCGAGGCAACGTTCGAGGCGTGGGCCAACCCGTTCACGCCGCTGCGCGTGCCGCTGATCTTCAACCTGCGCCGCGATCCCTACGAGCGCTCGCAGGTCACCTCGAACACCTTTTACGACTGGCAGCTCGAGCACGTGTTCTTGATGGTTCCTGCGCAGCAGTATGTGGCGGGGTTCCTGCGGACGTTTGTCGACTTCCCACCGCGTCAGAAGGCGGCGAGCTTCTCGCTCGATCAGGTGATGGAGAAGCTGAGCAATCCGGGCGGGAATCAGTAGTAGGCTTCGAGGCTCACAGTATCACCGCAACGGCGGTGGCAGGGATGCCACCGCCGTTCGTGTCTCTGGTCCCGCGGTTAAATCCGTAGCCGCTTGTATCGGGCCAGCCTACCTGATCCTGCAAATCTCGCCCTGACCCCGTTCGTGTGGTATTCCTTCATGATCGCCGGTGGTTCTCCGCCACCGCCCATCCCTCACACGCTGGACCCGGGAACGTCATGAACGATACCGAACGAACCTCGCCTCCCATCATCTACACCTGGACGGACGAGGGCCCGGCCCTCGCAACCTACGCTTTCCTTCCGGTGATTCGCGCCTTTGCGGGCGCGGCGGGCGTTCCCGTGGAAACTCGCGATATCTCCCTGGCCGGCCGGATCTTGGCGGTGTTCCCCGATCTGCTGGGCGATGATGCGGTCTCCGATGACCTGGCCGAGTTGGGCCGCATGGTGCACACACCCGAGGCCAACATCATCAAGCTGCCCAACATCAGCGCCTCCAATCCGCAGATGAAAGCCTGTATCGCCGAGCTTCAGGCCAAGGGCTATGACCTCCCCGACTACCCGGAAGAGCCGTCGAACGACGACGAGCAGGCCATCAAGGCGCGGTATGACGCGGCAAAAGGGAGCGCTGTGAATCCCGTGCTGCGCCAGGGCAACTCGGACCGGCGGGCACCCGCCTCGGTGAAGAGCTTCGCGCAAGCGCACCCCCCGCGGCCGTACTTGAAGCCCTGGCCCGAGGACTCAGCGACACACGTGGCAACCATGGAGGCCGGCGACTTCCGCCATAACGAGGCCTCGGTCACGCTGGAGCAGGACACCGCGGCGCGGATCGAGCATGTCGCCCAGGACGGCACCGTCACGGTGCTGAAGGAATCGTTGCCGCTGCTGGCGGGTGAGGTGCTAGATGGGACCTTCATAAGCCGCGCGTCCCTGGAGGCCTTCCTCGCGGAGCAAATCCAGGACGCCAAAGAGAAGGGCGTCCTGTTCTCTCTTCATTTGAAGGCGACCATGATGAAGGTCTCGGACCCCATCATGTTCGGTCATTGCGTGCGCGTCTTCGTCGAGGATGTCTTCACCAAGCACGCGGCTGTCTTCGAGGAGCTCGGGGTCGATGCCAACAACGGGTTCGGCGATGTGGTTGCCAAGATCGGCCAATTGCCGGAAGAGCAGCGCGCTGCCATCGAGGCCGACATTCAGACGGCCTTCGACACCGGCCCCGGCGTCGCGATGGTCGACTCGGACCGCGGCATCACCAACCTGCACGTGCCCAGCGACATCATCATCGACGCATCCATGCCCCCCATGATCCGGGATTCTGGCCGTATGTGGAACGCCGATGGCGAGCTGCAAGACTGCAAGGCTGTCATCCCCGATTCCAGCTACGCCGGCGTCTACGCCGCCGTGGTGCGGGACGTCCAGGCCCACGGCCAGTTGGATCGGACCACGATGGGCAGCGTACCCAACGTGGGGCTCATGGCCCAGAAAGCCGAGGAATACGGCTCCCACGACAAGACCTTTGAGATCGCCGCAGATGGAATTGTGCGAGTGGTAGACAGCGCGGGTCACACGCTCCTGGAGCATACGGTGGAGGCTGGCGACATCTGGCGGGCCTGCCAAGCGAAGGACATCGCGGTTCGGGACTGGGTGAAGCTGGCCGTGACCCGGACCCGCGCCGCCGGCGTCCCGGCCATCTTCTGGCTGGACCGGGACCGGGCCCATGACCGCGAGTCGATCGCGAAGGTGGCGGCCTATCTGCAGGCCCACGAGCTGCAAGGCCTGCAGCC
>SDBS01007447.1_pt1 | contig 10626 bp, 10 predicted proteins | sample 2277091 | NCBI WGS metagenome assembly SDBS01 (sample SAMN10404972, study PRJNA504765) | marine sediment metagenome | isolation source: marine sediment core GS10_PC15, 163 cmbsf | place: Arctic Ocean: Southern Knipovich Ridge | collected 2010 | reverse complement strand
TGTAATTATCCGTCCGGTTTCATCGCCGTGGGCGTGAGCGACACGAGGGCAACTGTGGCCGCCTTCGAGCGTGGTGGCGATATGCCCGTCAATCAGGTCGAATTCAGTACCCCAACGGAGCAGCTGCTCTATCAGTCCCGGTCCCTGGCGAATGACCAGGTCCACTATGCCGTGGTCACATATCCCGCACCCGGTGTTAAGTGTATCGACTATGTGTGATTCGAATGTGTCCCCTTTATTAAGCACCGAGGCAATACCACCCTGAGCTTTAGCAGTGTTACTATTTTTTAAGGTATCCTTGCAAATGATGGTGACGTTGCAGTGATCGGCTGCTTCAATGGCGGCACGAAGGCCTGCGATGCCGCCTCCTATCACCAGGCAATCGGTAAAAAGCTGGTGTGTGGAGATAGAGTCAATATTTACCAGGTAGCGTCTGGGCTCGGCGAGTGAACCATCTTGCGATTGAGGATCTTTTTTTAATTCCGACTGAGCAGTCACAAAATTTTCCTTTATATATTCTTTTGAACTCCCGCTAAGGCTCGATGGCTTTGGGAGTATTTGGTTTTTAATTTACCTGCGGTTAAGTACGATTTCACCGGGGAATACTCTGTTATCATCAGCGTACTTAAGGACAAATGCCTGGAGTTCTTCCGTCGATACTGTCAGAAGAACTCTACCATCAATTGACGTATGCTCTACCGCATTGGGGTCCTCCCTGAGAAATTCCTCCATCTTGTCATCATTTGTCAATCGCATTTTCAACTGAGGCTCGATTGAGTCTATCTGAATAAATGTATGTGCAGGTATTAAGAAGAAAGAGTTATATAGCCACTTCACCTCATTCGGATCATCCGGTTCCCACGGTAATTCGCCTGGGTAAACGTCTAAAAAGAGTCTGTTCTTCAGTTTTACCAAATGTACAACAAAGAAGCCCTTTTTGCCCTTATTGTCAGAGAAAATCAGTTTGTACGCATTCTTCGGTTTGTCAATCCTCGTGAATTCCCAGGCTGCTTCAGGCTCATTAGGGTCCTCCAACCATGTGCCGAGCAGTTTTTCCTCGAATACAGTATTTTCTTCGGTATAAAGCGAATGTAACGATAAAACAGGTACACAGCCGCCTAAAAGAGCAGCCAGCAAATAAAAAAGAATCTTTTTAACTTTCATTTTGCGGCCTCCTTTTGCCATTGACTATTTATGGTTGATTATTCTCAATTATCACCATCAATTGTCAATTGTCAATTGCAAAGAAAGCCTAAAACCGATAGATTGCAGAGTTTAGAATTCGAACAAACTATGAGAAAACTTTGATAAAGGAGTAAGTACGTTGGAATTGGAGCTGTCTGGCTGGATTGTTGTCGCCTTATGTGCGGTTATGGTGGGAGTTACTAAGACAGGAATTCCGGGCCTTGGGATTTTGGTTGTACCTTTGATGGCGATTGCGATTCCAGCGCGGCAATCTGTTGGTGTGCTGCTCGGTATCCTGATATTAGCGGATTTGTTTGCTATCGTGTACCACAGACGTAACGCTAAGTGGGTTCATGTGCTGCGTTTGCTTCCGGCTGCTTTTGCAGGGATTGTGGCCGGGTATTTCGGATTGAAGGTGGTCAATGACGAGCAGCTTAAACCGATTATTGGCGGGATAGTGCTTGTAATGCTGGGTATCAATTACTGGCGCACAAGGACTAAAGGCAAAGATGCGCCGGTTCCGATCCAATGGTGGTTTGCGGTCGGGCTTGGTTTCATGGCCGGCGTTACGACTATGATGGCTAATGCAGCAGGGCCTGTAATGATTATTTATCTTCTGGCTATGCGGCTGCCAAAAATCGAATTCGTGGGGACCAGTGCATGGTTCTTCTTCGTTGTTAACTGGCTTAAGGTGCCGTTCAGCGCAAATCTGGACTTGATGACAGCAGAGTCTGTGAAACTTGATTTAATGATGCTGCCGTTTATTGCAGCCGGCGCGGTGATAGGGATATTTTTTCTAAAACGAATCCCGCAAAAGGCCTTTACCGCTGTTGTGCAGATTTTAGCAGTCGCCGCGGCCGTCAAGCTCTTATTTTAATTGGAAAACTATCGCAGCAAGCCGGCAAAATTGCTTTGCAAAATAGCGTTGAAAAAGCGATTATTAAAGCTATGCATGGACTGGAGAACAAAGATAAGTTTGGCGTCGCCCGGGAACAGATGTTCAGGCTGAACCTGAAGGGTCGCGATATAACTAATCCTGACGTCCTGAAGGTAATGTCCGAGGTTCCGAGGGAGGAATTTATACCAGAGTCATATTCTTCACAGGCTTATTCCGATGGCCCACTACCTATCGGGATGAACCAGACTATTTCTCAGCCATACATTGTCGCTCTGATGACTCAGGAGCTGCGGGGCAATCGCGACTGCGAAGTTTTGGAAATTGGAACGGGCAGCGGTTATCAGACTGCGGTGCTCAGTAAGTTAGTGAAAAAAGTCTATACTGTAGAAAGATTCGCCCAGTTGTCAGAGCCGGCCCAGGCGGTTTTAGGCAGATTGGGCGTCAATAATGTCGAGTTCTATGTTGGTGACGGCAGTTGCGGCTGGCCGGCGAGCCAACTGCCGCCATCCGGATGTTTTGACAGGATTATTATTACCGCTGCGGTGCCGGAGATACCGGAGCCTTTGATCAGGCAGCTTGCTGATGGCGGCTTTTTAGTCGGGCCGGTCGGGTACAGAGGAGTGCAACAACTGGTAGTTTGCGAAAAAAGGGCGGGCAAACTTATCGAAAAAGTGATTTGTGGTGTTCGGTTTGTTAAACTGTTAGGCGAATATGGATTCGAGAAGTAGTGTAAAGAAACGGTAATGACAGAGGTTAGTGAAGAATCACAAAACAGGCTCGACTTGTCGATGCCGGTTCAATATCTCAAAGGTGTCGGGCCGGCCAGGGCCAAGACCTTTGCGCACTTGGGCGTTGAGACAGTCAGGGACTTATTAGAATATTATCCTCGCGACTGGAACTTTTTGCCTGAGTTGATAAAAATAAATCAGGTGCAGCCCGGCCAAACAACAAGCATTATCGGTTTGGTCGAATCAACGGACTACCAAAGCTACCGCAGACAACCGATATTTGAAGCTGTAATAAGTGACGATACGGGGGTATGCAGAATTATATGGTTTCACGGGGGGTTTCTTCGCAATCAATTAGAGCCAGGCCAAATAATAATGGTATCCGGCAAGGCTGCTGTGTACAAACATCAGTTGCAACTGACGAATCCGAAGTTTGTGGTACTCGATGAAGAACATCCCCGGTCGGCTGAGTATTTTAGCGGCGGAGTATATCCGGCCTGCAAAGGACTGACCAGCAGGCAAATCAAAAAGATAATCGGACGCGTGCGGCAGGCTACTGATAAGCTTGTGCCGGAGTTTTATGGCAAAAGTTTTATGAAGAAAGCAAACCTTATCAGCAGAAAGGACGCATTTCGGTGGATACATTTGCCGCCGGACGAGGAGAAACTGGCACAGGCAAAACGCAGGTTAAAGTACGACGAGCTGTTTTTAATGCAGTTAGGGTTGGCGCTTCGCCGGTATAAGGTGCAGCATTTTTCGGCGGCGAGGGCGTGTGTTTGTACCGAAGAAATCGACAGCCGAATCAGAAAGCGTTTTCCGTTTTTGCTCACCGAGGACCAGGACGGTGCAATCGCCGAAATCGCTGCGGATATGAGCAGACATGAGCCGATGAATCGGCTGCTGCAGGGTGACGTGGGTTCGGGCAAAACAGTGGTGGCGCTTTATGCCGCTTTGTTAGCTGTGGCCAACAGGACGCAAGTGGCAATTATGGCACCCACAGAGATTTTGGCCAGCCAGCATTCTCTAAGCATTGAAAGGTATTTGAGGAACAGCAAAGTAAAAAGAGTGTTGGTAACGGGGGGATTGACCGGCAAAAAAAGGACCGAGCTATTGGAGCAGATAAGAAGCGGCGAAGTTGATATTGTCGTTGGGACGGTGGCATTGTTGCAGGCAGATATTGAGTTTCAAAAGTTAGGACTTGTTATAATTGATGAGCAGCATAAATTTGGAGTCGAACAGAGAGCACAACTGCGAAAACAAACCACTCCGCACTGCCTTGTTATGACGGCTACGCCTATTCCGCGAACGCTGGCGATGACTGCGTTCGGTGATTTGGATGTTTCTGTCATCAAGCACTCGCCGCCGGGCAGAGGCACCGTTATTACACGCTGGGTTGACCGGCAAGACCGGCTCAAAGCCTACGAGTTTATCCGTGAGCGTCTCAAAGCAAGGAAACAGGCGTATTTTGTTTATCCGCGGATTACCGGGATTGAGCAAAACGGAGATATTAAGGCTGCAACCGACGAGTGGGAGTATCTTTCTACAGAAGTTTTTTCGGAATTTACGGTTGAGCTTCTGCATGGACAGATGCCCTCGGTCAAGAAACAACAAGTTATGTCGGAGTTTCGCAAAGGTAAAATCGATGTGCTGGTATCAACCGTTGTAGTTGAGGTCGGGGTTGATGTGCCGAACGCGACAATAATGGTCATAGAAGGAGCGGACAGATTCGGACTGGCACAGCTGCATCAGTTGAGAGGGCGTATCGGAAGAGGAGAAGCTAAGTCATATTGTTTTTTATTCGCTGAGACTGACAGTGAAATAGCTCAAAGCAGACTCGAAGTGATGATCAGAAGCAATGATGGTTTTGAGATAGCTGAGCATGATTTGCGGCTGCGTGGGCCGGGGGAGATGTTCAGCACCCGACAGCACGGACTGCCGGATTTGAAAATCGCAAATATCGTAGATGACTTCGATTTGCTGGTTATGGCTCGGAAAAACGCATTTGAGCTGGTTTCACAGGACCCAATGTTAACAAAGGCTGAGCACAAAAATATTCGCCGGGCGCTGTTGGCTAAGTTCGGCGATGCACTGGGATTAGCGGATGTGGCCTGAATACTATTGACTATTGATTATTGACTATTGATTATTTACTATTTACTATTGACTAAATTGCAAAACCGCCGTCTTTTGGCATAGTCAATGATCAATAGTAAATAGTCTTGAATTATGCGGGTAGATTATAAAAACAAACGGCTGGAGAGGGTTTTAATCGGCGTTAATGCTTTAACGTCGGCGATGGTTGCGGCGTCTTTTGTGTTGCTGTTCGGCGGTTTTGAGGAACTATCGTCGCTGAAGGTGATTTTATATACCATTCAGGTCGTTTTGCTTTGCATCTTTGTTGTGGAAAAAATAATTCGGTTCTCCAATTCGGTTTCAAAGCTCGAATTCTGGCGAGCGAACTGGTTTGAAATTCCGCTTTTGCTTTTACTCGGTGTTGTTGTGGTTAGGACAGGCCCCTGGTTTGCCCCTACGACAGCGGAAGCTGCGGTAATTCGGCACTTCGCAGTGGGTATCTATCTTGTTCTGCAGGTAGTTGCAAAGCTTTGCAGGACCAGCGTAAATTTGGCGGCATCTGGCAGGAGCCCGACGCGAACTTTAATAGCAAGTTTTCTTGTCTTGATATTCTCCGGGGCAGGGCTGCTAATGCTGCCGGCAGCATCTGCTCCTGAAAAAGAAAGTTTGAGTTTTGTCGATGCCTTGTTTACAGCGACCAGCGGGACCTGTGTCACCGGCCTTATTGTGAAGGATACCGGCCAGGACTTTAGTTTGATGGGGCAGGTGGTGATTCTTACATTGATTCAGCTTGGCGGTTTGGGGATAGTGGTTTTTGGTGCGGTATTTGCGCTGCTATTAGGGCAGGCATTGAGCCTGCGTGAATCGGCGGCAATGCAGGATTTACTAAGTGCCCGCACTCTTAGTCGAATAGGCAATATGATAGCTTTTATTTTCATCGGAACGGTGCTTATCGAGGCGGTCGGCACAATCAGCCTTTTCGGAATGTGGGACGATGTGCCTGGGCGAGCTGCTAATCAATGGTTCTACAGTATCTTTCACTCGGTCAGTGCTTTTTGCAATGCGGGCTTTAGCTTGTTTGGTGACAGTTTTGTCAGCTATAACAGAAGCTGGAGTGTGTATGTAGTAGTTTGTCCGCTGATAATCTTAGGCGGGCTCGGTTTCGGTGTGCTTTACGACCTTGTCAATACTGCTGTTGACAGGGTAAAACGGTTCTTTAAAAGGTTGTTTTACAAACGCTACCGTCTTTCGATGGAAGCGCCAAAAAGATTGCGGCTGCAGACCAAGATAGTTCTCAGTGTAAGTGCCGGTCTTATAGTTTTGGGCATGTTAGCTATATTGTTATTTGAGCGATATGCGAGTGGAAGCGATTCCACCGAAAAAACCGGCGTGCTTGGTGCATTGTTTCAATCGGTTACGGCCAGGACGGCGGGTTTCAACACAGTCGATATCTCGGCGATGTCGGCATCGAGCAGGTTTGTTTTGATTTTGCTTATGTTTATTGGCGGTTCGCCCGGCTCTACGGCCGGCGGAATCAAGACTGTAACATTAGCGGTGGTAATAATGACTGCTGTGGCGGCGCTGCGAAAGCGTCAGGAAGTCGAGATGTTCAAGCGTTCAGTTCGGATAGTTGTTGTCGGCAGAGCAATTACCGTTACATTGCTCTTTGTGGCGGTTTTGTTTATCGCTACGTTAGTACTGAGTATTACAGAGAATTCAAACGGCTTTACTATGTCTGAGATTATGTTCGAGGCAGGTTCTGCTCTTGGAACGGTGGGCCTGACGACCGGCATAACACCTTCTTTGACAACAGCCGGAAAATTGATTATTATAGCAACGATGCTTATAGGCAGACTTGGGCCTTTGACATTGTTAGCGGCACTGACGTTTAACTTAAAACCGGTTCGATATAATTATCCGGATGAGGCGATAATTGTCGGATAAATTGGTGAGTGGTCAGTAGTGAGTTGACTCACCAATTAACTAAAGAATGGGAGCTAATGCTATGAAGCGGTTTGCTGTAATAGGATTGGGACGGTTTGGTAAGAAATTGGCTATTGCCCTTGCGATGAGCGGAGCGGAGGTTATCGCAATTGACAAAAACAGAGAGGTAATAGAGTTGATTCGAGACCAGGTAAGCCACGCCGTCAGGCTCGACAGCACAGATGAAGAAGCCCTTAAAGCACAGGGCGTTGATAAAGTTGACGTTGCTATCATCGGCATAGGACAGGGAACAGGACGTGGTTTTGAGTCTTCGGTTCTGACGGTTGTGAACCTGCGGCAAATGGGCCTCAAGCAAATATACGCAAGGGCAGAGGATTTGATTGCAGGTGAGGTGTTTTCCAAAATAGGGGCGTCAGAGGTCATCTATCCTGAAATCGAATCGGCTCAGCGATGGGCGTATAAGCTTATCGCACCACAAATCGGAGAAAAAATAGACTTCACGCCCGGCTACAGCTTGGCCCGGATAAAGGCACCGGCCAGTTTCGACGGCAAAACGGTTATGGATCTGCAACTGCGGCAGAAATACAACGTGAACCTGGTTTTGATTAAGCGTGGCGAGCACGGCAAAAGCAAAAAAAGCGAGAAAAGCAAAATTATAAACGTTCCTATGCCCAATACCGTCATCTATCAGGACGATATTCTAATGGTGGCCGGCTCCGACGCAGACCTTGCAAAACTGCCGCAAGAGTAAAAGATTTGGAACTGGTAAAGCAAAAGGCCAGATTACGGAAGGATCGGAATAGCCCGCTGGCGGAGGAAAAAAAATTCTGAAATTCCGGAAATTTTACTTGATTACGTATCGCAAATATGCGATACTTTAAGGAGACGGTGAAAATGCCGAAAACGGATATTATTATATATCAAAATGAAGATGGGTCGGTCCCATTGGTCAAATGGCTTAAAAAGCAGCCTCAAAAAGTTCAGGACAAGTGCATCGCAATGATTAATATGTTGGCTGCCGATGGCTACGAACTAAGACGACCATATGCCGACTATATCGACAAGGGAATTTATGAAATTAGGCCAATAGTCAAGCGAGTACAATACAGAATATTATACTGCTTTGTAGGCGAAAACGTTGTACTGCTTACTCATGGATTGATCAAAACTGACAAAATTCCCACGAGTGAAATAAAAAAGGCAATTGAGTATCGAGATAAATTCGTTCAAGAACCATCGCTGCACGGCTATGAAATGAAAGACTAATTATGAAGAATAAAACTACAATTGATGCTGTAAAAATACTGCACAAAACCTTTATTAAAGGCGATCCCAAACGACTCTCTTCTCTGGAAGCCGAACGTGAGAAATTAGATATAGCTGGTCAAATTTACAATCTTCGGACACAGGCAGGTTTGAGTCAGGCACAGTTGGCTAAATTGGTCGGAACTACCCAATCTGTGATCAGTCGGTTGGAAGATGCAGATTATAGCGGCCACAGCTTTAACATGCTCCGCCGCATCGCAAGTGCGTTACATTGTAGGATCGAGGTTCGACTTGTTCCGGAAAAAATAGGTTCCTCAGGTGCATAATAATAAATGGTGTGGCTCCAACGCAGATTTAGCTAAACTGCCACAGGAGTAAACATGATAAGGTGGATTTCCGCCAGGCGCTTTCGCAAGGTCATGCTTTGCGGAAATGACAAAAGCAGCCATCAGATTTTTCGGTATTTTCTTAACATATCGAGCATGTTTTGCATATCTTCAGGTAAGGGGGCTTCGAATTTTACCATTTCGTCTGTTTTAGGGTGTTTGAATTCGAGCGTGTGGGCGTGGAGGGCAACTCGGCTTATAACCGGCTGCTGCACGGCAGGTTCGGCATCGGCCAACTGCCAGGGATAAACCAATCTGCCGCCGTACATATCATCGGCGACGATGGGGTGCTTTATATATAAGAGATGGACCCGGAGCTGGTGGGTTCGGCCGGTCTTAGGCGTGAGCTTCAGCAGAGAAAAGCCGCGCCAATGTTCGAGGACCTCGTAAAAAGTGATTGATTCTTTGCCTTCCTGGGGCCTGATTGCATATTTTTCTCTTGTTCTTGGGTGGATACCCAAGGGCACTTTTATGCGGTCGGCGGTCAGCTCAGGCGTGCCGTGGACGATGGCCAGATAGCTCTTGTTGACCTGGCGGTGTTCGAATTGTTTGGCGATTTTCCACTGTGTGGTATCGTCTTTTGCAACAACCATAACACCGGTCGTGTTTTTGTCGAGCCGATGTACGATGCCGGGCCGGAATTCGCCGAGGCCGCTCGATAGCTTATCCGAATAAAACACAAGGGCGTTTACCAAAGTACCGTGTGTATTGCTGCGGGCAGGGTGTACAAGCATGCCGGGTTGCTTATTTAAGATGATTAAACAGGAGTCTTCATAAATGATATTCAGCGGGATATCCTCGGGCAGAATCTCTTTGCTGGGTGGTTCGGGCAGTGTCAAATCGATTGTGTCACCCGGACTCAGTTTTAAACTTGGTTTGGCGATTTTGCCGTTAACCAGTACGGAACCTGCCTTGATTACGTCCTGGATGAAACGCCGGCTCAGGTTGCTGAAACGACCGTGGAGATACTTATCGAGTCTGCGTTCTTTAATTGATTTTCCAACGTGCAGGATCAACGGCTCATGTTCGGTATCCGGCCCCTTCGATTTGCTTTGTGAATCATTTGATGGACACATTGGGGTCGGGGACTTTCAAGTTGACCTCAGGGAGGATAATCGGCGTCTGTGAAGCCTGATTTACATCGATTGGCAGGTTAGCTTCCCCCACCGTTTTGTCCCCGCTTGTTGCTGGCGGGAGCAAAGGAGCAGGGAATAGATTTGTATCAACAGGTTTTATCTGGATTGTCGGTTTTGTAGCAAGCCCTTCGGCTCGAATGAGCTCGCTGAAGTCCGGTCCACTCTGCAAAAGCGAAGTGGCGGGAGGAGTTGGTGCCGGCTTGAAAATCACTTTTTGTTTGTAATCAGCCATTGTCTCGAGGCGGTGCTTTGCCTGAGCAACGGCTACGGTACCTTCGAAATCAAGATTTGCGGCGATAGCCTGATATATCTGCTGTGCCTTTTCAAAGTTCCCAAGTTCTTCCTCACAGAGTCCCAGTCCGAATTCAGCCGCAGCCATTAATGACGGATTAGATGTCCACTTCAAGCGGGTCTGGATTGCTTCGGCATAGGCAGCCTTTGCCTTGTTTATCTGCGCTGTTGATTCCTGCTCACTTACGGTCCCGGGCCGGTAATGCAGCTCCGTCCGCAGGGTTTCTGCCTGTTTAATAAGTGCCAAAGCAGCCATCTGGTCGCTTTGGGCGTTTTGGGCAAAGTTTCCAAGACTATTGGCTGGTTGAAGGAGTATAAATGAAAGGTCTCTTCCCTGGGATTGGGCTCTAAGGACCTCCCCTTTGCTGGCCGATAGCTGGTTAAGCAGATTAGTAAACTCAAGCTGCTCTTCGGCTACTGCGCTTTTGCTGTAGCTGTACCGGACATAATAAAAGGCTGCGGCTGCAATAATCACTGCCGAAATGACGATAATAGTTGTGAGATTATCCTTCGTCCATTGCGGCAGATTGCTCAGCCATTCGGCCAATTCATTGGTTTTTAGATCGTGCCGATGCTCAGATTTCATTTTATTCCTCGTTATCAGGATTCAATTTAGAGTTCTGCTAAACTCGATTTTGCAGAAGACTTAAAATTCAGTTACGAACTTAAGCAGGAATTATAGCAAAATCTCTTTTATATTGCAATAGGTCTGTTAATCG
>SDBS01007446.1_pt1 | contig 10627 bp, 10 predicted proteins | sample 2277091 | NCBI WGS metagenome assembly SDBS01 (sample SAMN10404972, study PRJNA504765) | marine sediment metagenome | isolation source: marine sediment core GS10_PC15, 163 cmbsf | place: Arctic Ocean: Southern Knipovich Ridge | collected 2010 | reverse complement strand
CCCTTCTTCATCACGGCGTGCGATTACACATTGATGGGCGAGGAGCTGTATGCGGCCAGCGCTTACCTCTCACGCAGCCCCCTGCTGATGGCTCAGCTCAAGGGGCAGGACTACGGCAAAGTGCTGCTGGCGGCCGGACTGCTGGTCGGGGTGACTTTGGCTACATTGGCCGTCTTCACGCCGAAGTTGCAGCCCTGGTTGGATAAGCTTCTCGCGTGGCTGCAGATCTGAACAGCGGGTCGGCAAGACCCAGTTGATAAGAGCAGACAACCATGCGCCTACAGATACCAATTGCAATCGGTTTTCTGGCCGGGGTGTTTATGTTCGTCCAGTTCTTCATCCCCCACCAGATGATCAAGGCCAGCTTCGAGGACGCGCTGGACTGGGCCATCATCATCGGCGCCTTTGCGCTGGTCCTGGGGTTGGGCAGCCTGTTTCGCACCCACGTGGACAAGATCCGCCACCGCCGCGAAGGGTTTGCCTACAGCTTTGTGACGCTGATCAGCTTCGCGGTGATGTTCGTCTTCGGCATCGTCTGGAAAACCGATCCGGGCACGATGTTTGACTGGCTGTTTATGAACGTGCAGGTACCGCTGGAGGCGACCATGTTCTCCCTGCTGGCCTTTTTCATCGCCTCGGCCGCCTACCGCACCTTCCGGGCCCGCAGTCTGGAGGCCACTCTGCTGCTGTCGGTGGCGGTAATAGTCATGCTGGGCCGGGTGCCGATAAGCGACAAGATCCCCTACGTGAACCTGCACGAGATCACCGAGTGGATCATGATGGTGCCAACGGTGGCGGCGAAGCGCGGTATTCTGTTCGGTGTGGCGCTGGGTGCGGTGGCCACCTCCCTACGCATTATCCTGGGCCTGGAACGTTCACATCTGGGTGGGGGAGGCGGCGGCTAGGCGCGGCCGCGGAGCAACTGCTATGTGGGAGAAGCTATTCTATTTCGATCGGCGCCTTATTTTCGTCCTGATTGGCATTGCCGTTATCGTGCCATTCCTGACTGGGTGGATGGTGCCGCACGGCCGGACTACACCCTCAACCCAAAGCCTATACGACGAGATCGAGAGCCTTAAGCCGGGCACTCCCGTGATGCTGGTCTTCGACTACGGCCCCTCGAGTATGCCCGAGCTGCACCCGATGGCAACGGCGCTGGCCCACCATATCCTGTCCCGCGACCTGCGTCTGCTGGGTGTGGCGATAGTGATAACCGGTCCATCAATGTGTCAGGATGCCGTAGCGCCAGTGGCGAAGGAGTTGAATAAGGTCGAGGGGGTTGATTGGGTGAACCTGGGCTGGAAGCCCGGAGGCGTGGTGCCGATCACCCAGATGGGTGAGAACATGAAGCGCACGTACCCCACCGATTTCCAGGGAAGGCCCACTGACGAGCTGGCGGCAATGGCCGGGATTCGGGACTACCAGGATATAGGTCTAATCGTGGACCTGGCCGCCAGCAACGCGCCGGGGGCCTGGATCGCCTACGCGCATGACCCATACAAGGTCAAACTGGCCGCCGGTGTAACCGGAGTTATGGCCATAGACTACTACGTCTACCTGCAGACTGGACAACTGTGTGGCTTGCTCAACGGCCTGAGGGGTGCCGCCGAGTATGAGCACTTGATTGGGAAGAAGGGACTCGGTTTTCTGGGCATGTCTTCCCAGTCGGTCGCACACCTGCTCATCATCTTGTTTGTCATCATCGGCAATGTCGGATACTTCGTGGTGGAACGTCGCGGCAAGCGATCGAGGTAAGCGATGCCGGGGTCTACCGGAGCGATAACCCAAGTGGTCGGTTTATCCACCCAGATCATTGGCATCTGGGTAGCGGCGCTGCTGACGCTGGCCATATATAGCTTCCTGTACGGCGACAACCCGGTATACAAGGTCGCTGAGCATATCTTTGTGGGTATCTCCGCAGCCTACGGGGCAGCGCTCACCTATCACCTGGCGATCATACCCAAGCTGTACAACCCACTGTTTCGGCCCGATTTGGTGCCGGAGGCTGACGGACCGCAGTACGTCCTTATCATCCCGGGCGTGCTGGGCCTGCTCATCTTCAGCCGGTTCGTTCCCCGCTACGACTGGCTGTCGCGCTGGCCCATCGCCTTCATTATGGGCCTGTATGCGGGCTTGAGTATACCGCGAGTGATCCAGACTAACATTCTCAAGCAGGTGCTGGCCACGATTGCGCCAGTGCTACCGGTTGACGCCGGCGGTGAGTACTTAGTCTTCTCGGGCTTCGAGAATCTGCTACTGGTAGTCGGGGTCGTCTGCACGCTGGCCTACTTCTACTTCTCGCTGCCCCATCGCGGAGCCCTGGGCGGCATGTCGCGCGTGGGGATCTGGTTTTTGATGATTGGCTTTGGGGCGGGCTTCGGCAACACGGTGATGGCCCGCATTTCACTGCTCATCGGCCGCGTTCAGTTCCTACTCTATGACTGGCTGCCCACCATCGGCATTCACCTCGGCAGCGGCCCCGGCCTCGGCTGACATCGTGCGGGCGGATGTTTCGCGCAGAGCGCTCAACAGTCACCCCTACGTTTGAACGACGCCGACGCCGGTTAGGCTGTCTCTTCCGCGACCAGCCGCCGGTAGGCTGTTTCAAGCCGCTGCGTCACCGGCCCGACCTCCCCCGGGCCAATCGGCTCACCCTCGCAGCGGGTCAGGTGGGCATCGAGGCGAAAGATCTGCCCCGAATAGGCGCGCATGGTCTCAAACAGACCGTCACCGTACAGCCGTCCGCGGTCCAGGCAACTGCATACGGCCTGATCCGGGGTAAGCAACTGACCGTCGTGCCAGACTATCTCAGGCATCTAGCTCTCTCCTTTCGTACGCCAGGAAATTGCGCAGCAGCTCGTGGCCATGTTCGGTCAGGATGGCCTCGGGATGGAACTGAACGCCCTCGACCGGGCAATCAGGGAACTCGCGGTGGCGCAGCCCCATTATCTCACCCCAGTCGGTCTGAGCGGTGACCTCCAGGCAATCCGGCAGTCTCTCCGGCTCGACCACGAGCGAGTGATAGCGCGTCGCGCGGAAGGGGGTAGGCAGATTGCGAAAGACGCCGACGCCGGTGTGACGGATAATGGAGGTCTTCCCATGCATGATCCGTGGGGCCTGGATCACCTCGCCGCCAAAGACATGCCCGATGCACTGGTGGCCCAGGCACACCCCGAGAATCGGTATTTGGCCGGCGAACTGAGCAATTACCTCGTTGCTGATGCCGGCCTCCAGCGGCGTGCACGGGCCGGGCGAGATGATGATATGCGAAGGCGCCAGCTCGCGAATACGCGCGCACCCCATCGCGTCGTGGCGGAAGACCAGCGGCTGGTGGCCCAACTCCCCGACGTACTGGTAGAGGTTATAGACAAACGAATCGTAGTTATCTACGAGCAACACCATGGCCGACTATCCCTCGGTGGCTGCCGTAACATGTGCCGGCTGGCAGAGCGCCTCCCTGAGCGCCTGACCCTTGTCCAGAGTTTCCTGGTACTCAGCGGCGGGATCGGAGTCCGCCACAATGCCACCGCCGACCTGGTAATAGGCATTCCCGTTGGCAGCAATGATGGTGCGGATAACGATACTGAGCTGCATGTCGCCAGCGAAGCCCAGGTAGCCGATATTGCCGGTATAGACGTTGCGCTGGGTCGGCTCCAGCTCGTCAATTATCTCCATCGAGCGGACCTTGGGTGCGCCGGTAATCGAGCCGCCGGGGAAGACCGCCCGCATCAGGTCAATATTGTCCCGGCCCTCCGTCAACTGTCCGGTGACTGTGCCAACCAGATGATGGACTGTCGGGTAGCTCTCCAGTACTACCAGATCCGGGACACGGACGCTCCCGAATTCACAGACGCGGCCCAGGTCGTTGCGCTCCAGGTCCACGATCATCACCAGCTCGGCGTTATCCTTTTCACTGGCCAAAAGCTCCTCTGCCAGCCGCTGGTCTTCTTCGGGGCTATTGCCGCGCGGGCGTGTGCCCTTGACCGGCCGCGTTTGCACCCAGCCGTCAGTCACCTCCAGGAACTTCTCGGGCGAGGCGCTGACCACCTGGCCCGTGCCGAAGTCCAGGTAGGCGGCAAAGGGCGCGGGATTGATCTGGCGCACGCGCTGATAGAGCTCCCACGGGTTGATTGCCAGCGGCGCATGGAAGCGCTGGGAGAGATTGACCTGGAAGATGTCGCCGGCAGCGATGTACTCCTTGGCGCGGCTTACCGCGGCGAGGTACTCCTCGTGCGTGAAATTGCTACGTGGCTCAGCGGAGGCTGCCGCTTGGTCTGTTGTCGGGGCCGGCACCGGCGCTGTCTGGATTCGTTCGCACAGTTGCTGAGCACGTGCTTCTGCCCGCTTACGGCGCTGTGGCCCTTCGGCGGCAGGCAGACCGGTACTGAGGATGTAGCCGCACTGCTGCGCTTCATCATAGGCGTAGACGGCGTCGTAGAAGGCCATATACAGATCAGGAATGGCGATGTCGTCAACCGTCGTGCGGGGCAGGCGTTCGAGGAAATGGCACAGGTCGTAGCCGAAGTAGCCGACGGCACCGCCCCAGAAGGGCACCGGGGCTTGCACAGGCGCCAATTGGTGGCGGCGCATAAGCCGCTGGAGAGCGGTGAAGGGGTCGCCCTGTTTGACGGTCGTCTGGCCCTCGGTTGTGATGGCAATGTCCGAGTCCTTGCTGGTCATTACCAGAAACGGATCGCTGCCCGCGTAGGAGTAGCGCCCATAGCGCTCCATAGGCATCGCGCTGTCGAGCAAGAAGGGGTGATCATCGCCGATCAGAGCCGCGCACGCCGCGTACGCGGGCGGGCCGTCGGGCAGCTCAAGGATAACCAAGTCATCTGACCGAGTTGTATTCGTGCTGGATTCCATTGGGCTATAAGCTGATGAATAGCTGAGTGAGTGCGTCAGCGGGTGAAGCGAATGTACAGGATGTCGCCGTCCTGGACCACGTACTCGCGTCCTTCTACACGCATGGTACCTGCTTCCCGGCAGGCGGCCACCGAGCCGTGCTGGTCGAGCGCGGCGTAGGGGATCACCTCGGCCCGCACAAAGCCGGCCTGCATGTCGCTGTGGACCTTGCCCGCGGCCTCCGGGGCGGTAGCTCCAGCGGAAATGGTCCAGGCGTGGGCTTCGTTTTCGTTTACGGTAAAGAAGGTGATGACGTCGAGCGCCTGATAGGCGGCACGAATGAAGCGGTCGTGGCCCGGCTCGGCGAGACCGAAGTCGGCCAGGAATTCCTCCTGCTCGTCGGGCGGCAACTGGCCGATCTCTTCTTCCAACTCGGCGGAGAAGGCAAGGTAGGCCAGATCTTGTTCCTGGGTAAGTTGTCGGGCCTGGGCAGCAGCTTCGCCACTCAGGTCGTCTTCGGCGACGTTGAAGACGGCCATCAGCGGCTTCATTGTGAGCAGCGAGAATCCGCGCAGTAGCTTCTCTTCCTCGGCGGTGAACTGCTCGCCGAGCAAGCGCTCGTCGCTAGCCAGGCGTTCCTGGCAGCGGCCCAGCACCTTTTGCTCCCACTGCTCGTGCGTAGTCAGGTCCCCGCGCTTCTTGTCCAGTCGCGCCAGGCGGCGTTCGGCGATCGCCAGGTCGGTCAGCACCATCTCTAGCAGCACCGTTTCCAGATCGCTTTTCGGGTTGAGTGGCTCCCCGCGATGGTCCAGGTCACCAAAGCACTGGACGATGATGGCGAAGGCATCGGCGTCGCCGGCGACCTTAACCAACTCCAGCTCCTCGGCGGCGCTGCTATCACCGCCGTGCAGCGCTAGCAGGTCCACAAAGGTGATCTCGGGCTGGACCATCCGTTTGGGCTGGCACAGCTCGAAGATACGCTCGGTGCGCGGGTCGGGGACCTCGACCACCGCTACCTGGGAGCCGGCGCCGTGTTGGTCAGCTTGCTGCCCGCTAAGCATGCGGAAGCAGGTGCTCTTGCCGCTGCCGGGCAGACCCACCAGTCCGATCTTCATGCTGCCCCCTCCCTTGCTGCGCCCGAGTCGTCAACGGTCAGTTAGTTCGCCTCGTGGGCCGTTTGACCTGCCTGGATGCAGTTGGCATTCCACAGTACAAGACAAGAAGGGCGACCAACCCTTATTGGGGTCGCTCGCCCCATACTCGCCATTGCGTCTAACCTCGGGGCCCTACTTCGCCTGGTTCTCCTTGACCAGCAGGCGATTGACAGCATTCAGGTAGGCCTTGGCGCTGGCCTCGATAACGTCAGTGCTGCTGGCCTTGCCCAGCGCCTCCTGCCCATTGCGTCGCACCTTTACCGTCGCCTCCCCGATGGCGTCCTTGCCCGTGCTGATGCTGCGCAGCGAGTAGTCTTCCAACGTCAGGCTGACGCTGGTGATGCGCTCGATGGCCTGGTAGGCGGCGTCTACTGGGCCGTTGCCCGTCGCTGCATCGGTGTAAGTTTCGCCCTCCTTGCGCAGCGTCACCGTGGCAGTGGGCGTGCCGCCGGACGTGGTCTCTACGCTGACGAACTCCCAGACCTCCTGCACCTCTGCCGTTGCCTCGTGCATTATCATCTGCAAGTCCTCATCGTAGATCTGTTTCTTCTTGTCGGCGATCTCGAGGAATCGCTCGTAGAGCGCGTCAATCTGGTCGTCGGCGACCTTGTAGCCCAGCTCTTCCAGACGCTGCCGCAGCCCGTGCCGACCCGAGCGCCGCCCCAGGGTCAGCACACTTTCGCTTAAGCCCACATCCTCCGGCGCCATTATCTCGTAGGTCTGCCGGTCCATAATCACCCTGTGTTGGTGGATACCCGACTCGTGGGCGAAGGCATTCTCGCCGACGATCGCCTTGTTGGGTTGAACGACAAAGCCGGTCAGGTTCGAGACCATCCGCGAGCTCTTGATGAGTTGCTGGGTGCGGACGTTGGTCGTGGCATCAAACTCGGCACCACGGGTCACCAGCGCCATCACGATCTCCTCCAGTGAGGCGTTCCCGGCGCGTTCGCCCATGCCGTTGATGGTGCATTCGACCTGACCGGCGCCAGCCTTGACTGCCGCCAGCGAATTGGCTACCGACATACCCAGGTCGTCATGGCAGTGCACGCTGATAGTGCACTGGTCAATGTTGGCGACATGCTCGAACAGATAGGCGATCGTGTCCTGCATCTCCCAGGGTGTAGCGTAACCGACTGTGTCGGGGATATTGATGGTGGTGGCCCCGGCTTCGATTGTCGCCTGGACGATCTCGGCCAGATAGTCGAGATCGGTGCGGGTGGCGTCCATCGGTGAGAACTCCACATCCGCGCACAGCTCCCGGGCGTGGGCCACCTCCGTTGCTGCCATCTCCAGCACCTCGGCGGCCGTCTTCTTCAAGGTGGTTTCCAGATGAATCTTCGAGGTGCTGACGAATGTATGGATGCGTGGATGCTCTGAGTCCTTTACTGCCTCCCAGCAGCGGTCAATGTCCTCGGGCATCGTCCGGGCCAGTCCGCAGATCACCGGCCCTTCGACCTCCAGGGCTACGCGGCGCACGGCATCAAAGTCCTCCGGCGACGAGATAGGGAAGCCCGCCTCGATGATGTCCACGTTCAGCGCGCCAAGCTGGTGGGCTATTGCTATCTTCTCATCCACGCTCAGGCTCGCGCCGGGTGACTGCTCACCGTCGCGCAACGTAGTGTCGAAAATCTTGATTACTCGGCTCATTTGTAACATCCTCCTATTAACGGACTTTTCAAAGCCGGTAGGAGCGGCATTCTTGCCGCGACATCCTACTGGCAGTACAAACAAAAAACCTTCCATCTCCGAAGAGACGGAAGGCCTAAGCAATCCGCGGTACCACTCTTGTTGGCCGCCTGAAGCGACCCACTCTTACCGGCACGGGAGCAGAACGACTCTCCGATACCGTTCCCCTTGTAACGGCGAGGACTCCGTCAGTACCTAGTTGGGCTGGATTCCGGCCCGTTCAGCCTGCGACTCGGGGGCGAGTTTCAGTGCGCTTCGGATAGTCGCCTTTCAGCCAGGAGCGACCTCTCTAGTATCCTCCCCGCGCCTACTACTCCCCGTCATCGTCTTTGCAGCTTCAATTTGACCGGATTATAGCTTATGGATACCCAAAAGTCAAGCGGATTACACCTGCGCCGCCGCATACCCTCAAGCGCTCTCAGAGTTCGTTAATTGCCCACGACCAGGCTGTGGGAAGGCCGTGAATGCTTGATTCTTGCGGTTACGTCGCCAGTATAGGAAGGAATTGATGACAGATTGGAAGAATCTGTCACTCGGGCACAGACAAATGCAAGATGACGCAAACTAGTACCCGCGCCGCGCCCAGATTCTAGCGCAGAGGAATGCTAGCACTAAAACAAGGAGGGTTTAGCAATGCCTGAGCTAAGAGAAGACTGGACTCCTATTCCCCCAGGCGTCCCGCAGTTTTGGCTAGCAGTGGTGGCGTGGTTTCTGCTAGGGGCTATCGTTGACCTGGCAGCGTTGGTTGCGTTTTTTGTGGGTCTGTTTACCCTGAATTTCCTATTAATGATTGGCAGCGGAGCCATTTGGGTTCTCCTCACTATCTGGCTAGCGTCTGCTATAGAGATGCACTGGCCTCCTCGGGTGGTGAGGAGAACGTACCGCGATAGGGAGGGCATTGTAACCCGGCGGCCAGTAATTCGGGAAATGCAGGGGCGGGTGTGCCTCTTGATCAGTAAGGGGTTTGTGAGACGAAAGGAAACGTGGGTGCCTGCCGAAGAGTGGGGCTACCCGATAGACGAACCGGACTTTAGTGGATGAGCGAGGAGCGGTGGCGGGCGGCAATAGCAGCTGCTGATCCGGACTGTAGTCTTTGCATCTTTTCATGATACCCACATCATAACATATTTCAGCTCTGCCAAGAAGTTCTCCGACAGGCTGCTAGCACACTTACCCCTTGACTTCCCCCCCACTATAATCTATGGTAGGCTTTCACAACAATCTCAAGAAGAGAATTCTGCACGCGAGGGAGAGTTTCAGTCATAATGAGACTCAGGAATCCTTATTGGGCCCCAATAATCGGTCTTGTACTAGGAGTGATCTTGAAGGCAGCAAGCAGTAGCGAAGGTACAGCAGAAGGTCCCAGCGTTGCGAGGCCCGATCCGCAGGGAATTGTCGAATGGGTGCGAAACATCTACGCAGACGGCATGCACAACGCCTGGCCAGATATCGCCCACTGGCGGGGCAACTACTATGTGGTCTTCACTCACGGTACAGCCCACAACACCGAAGGTGTGGGGATGGTGCTGCGCTCCTCGAATCTAGAGGAGTGGGAGCACATCTATACCACATCCAGTCCGGGCGTGGATTGCAAGCTTCTGGCCCTTCCTGATCGGCTGATGTTCTACTATCTGTACTGGGAAATCGGGGAGGACCGCAATTACGTGGAGGCCCGGGTGGTCTACACTGAGGACGGGCAGAGTTGGTCTGAGCCGCAACGCGTGCACGAGCCGCTGCACAACTTCTGGCGGCCTAAAGTCCACGACGGCGTAATCTATGTGGCCAGTGACACCCTCAATATTGGACGCAGCGACTACCAGACCCGGGCGGAGGCGGCAAACCCCGACCTGTACCGCGTGGATCTACTGCGCTCTACGGATGGGCTGGCTTGGGAGAAGGTGAGCACCATCGTCGAGGGGAGCAAAGTGACGGAGACAGAGTTAGTCTTCTGGCCTGACGGGGAACTGTGGGCGCTGACTCGGCAGAATATCCTCTCGCGCGCCCGTCCGCCCTACCTGGACTGGACCCACAAGAATTTGGGCATTGAGGGGGGCGGAATCGGCGGGCCAGGAATGATCCGCATAGGCAATGATGTATACGCCGCTGGCCGCTTTTATGGATTTCTCGCTGAGGGCAGCAAAATGGCTACCTCGCTCTGGAAGTATAACGAGGCGGCTGAGATGTTTGAACGGATTGCCGACCTACCCAAGGCGGCGTACGCAGATATGGGCTATGCGGGGTTTGTGGCGACCGAAGATGGTGTCTATGTAGTGTATTATTCCGGGCATACCTACGGAGAGACCGCGGAGGCCCGTTCAACGAAGGCGGATATCTACCTGGCGAAGCTGAACATTGGTAGAGATGACCTGCAGCCCTAAGCCGAGCTGTATTACGTAGTGTTGACTGCCGCGACAGGCAACTACATGTCCACCAGCGGCTAACTATGTCCGGCGGTAGGGTGAGGAGGAGATAGGCGCCCGTGACATGTCGCTTAGAAAACCCCTCAACCACAACTAAGCCAGAAAGCTGAACAAGTAATACCAGTCGCCGACGCACCGCTTCAAAAAGAGTGAATATCGTACCCTCTCAATTGTGAGAGGTAGCTTCTGCAACAATCTCCCGAGGAGGTAGATGGCATGAAGACAGTGCTAATGCTCATTGGGATCATGGTTCTAAGCGGGTTGCCGACGTGGGCAACACCGCCGCCGCCGGTGGAGAGTGTTGAGGTCCGCAAGGAGGGTCTCTTCGTAAACGGGGAGCCGTTCTTCCCGGTGCAGATAGGGCATGCCGCACACTGGCATTTTTCTCTGCCCGAGGCTGGCGAGAAGGGCTTCAATCTCGTCAGTACCCACGGACTGAAGGCAGATCCGCAGACGTTCCGTTTCGACATAGATGACGCTTATGCCAACGGTATGTACGCGGTGGCTTCACTCAGCAATGGT
>SDBS01007445.1_pt1 | contig 10628 bp, 10 predicted proteins | sample 2277091 | NCBI WGS metagenome assembly SDBS01 (sample SAMN10404972, study PRJNA504765) | marine sediment metagenome | isolation source: marine sediment core GS10_PC15, 163 cmbsf | place: Arctic Ocean: Southern Knipovich Ridge | collected 2010 | reverse complement strand
TATAATTATAAACACTTGTGCTGTTAAGGAACAGACAGAAAATAAGATAAAAACGCGTTTAAAATTAATTCATGAAAAGTATAGTAACCTTCCATATATCCATGTAATTATAGCAGGTTGCCTCCCTCACATAACTCCAAATTATATTGAAATCATTAAAGAAATCATCCCTTCATTTGCAGCTATAATAGATTTAGATAACATTAGAGATTTACCGAAAATTTTTAAGGATATAAAAAGTGGAAATAAAGGTTTAATCTTAAAATCACCTCAATCAATTGATAAAGCTCAATTTTTAATTAATCATTCCCCTGGGAAAATTACGGGTATAATTCCTATCTCTGAAGGATGTAAAGGCTCATGTACATATTGCTGTGTAAAAAATGCGAGAGGAAAACTTATCTGTTACAATCCAGAGCAAATTGTTAGAAATGTTGAACATCAGTTAAAGCAAGGAATTAAACAATTATACTTAACATCTCAGGATTGTAGTATATATAAGTATAAGGGTACTACGTTATTGGAATTGGTTAAGAATATCATTGATTTAGACTATAAATTCTTTTTACGAATAGGTATGATAAATCCCTCTTTTTTAATTAATAATTTTGATCAGCTGATTTCAATTTTCAAATTGGAGAAGGTTTACCAATTTTTACATATTCCAATTCAATCCGGAAGTAATGACGTTTTACAGAGTATGCAAAGAAAGTATGTAATATCAGATATTATTGATAAACTCGATTTATTAAGATTAACCTTTCCGAACCTAACACTTTCGACTGATATAATTTGCGGATTTCCTGGTGAAACTGAATATGATTTCTATAGAACTATTAATTTTATTAAATGGTTAAGACCCGAAATCTTAAATATTTCTAAATTCACACCACGACCAGGAACGAAAGCGAAAAAGATGAAACAAATTGAAAGTAGAACAATAAAGGAGAGATCTATTAGATTATCAAAGATTTTTAGTAATTCTCTAAAACATATTAATGATGGATGGCAAGATTGGGAGGGAGAAATTCTAATATTGCATAAAGGCAAAAAACATAATCAAGTATTCGGAAGGAATTATTCCTATAAAAATATATTTTTAGAAGATTACAAAGGGGAATTTGGAAAATTTCAAAAAATAAAAATAGAAAGAGTAGAAGGTTTTAATCTATTTGGGCAAATGATTTAATTTAGGTCAGTTTAAAATGCTTTAGAGCATTGTGAGCAACAATATCACCCCATTCCTGAACAAAATGACCTGCATCTTTAATTCTTAAAGGTGAAGGGCATCTCGGAATCATTTTCTTTAGTTGTCGCATCACAGAAGGCCCAAGAACAGGATCTTGCATACCTACAGCCATAAAGGATTCACCTGTCCATTCCTTTTTAAACCAATCTCGAGCTTTTCTTGAAATTTCTGCTCCGGGTGCATCTGGGGTTGTAGGCACAAGTTGAGGAAATCGTCGTATACCAGCCTTATACTTTATATCAGGAAAAGGAGCATTATAAGCATCAATTTCTTCTGATGTTAGGATTGATGTTCCAGCTTTCATTAAACGTCCAACATCCATATCAGGAGTTTTTTTAACCCAATCTCGAAATGCTTTGAATCCAGGTGAGGGTACTCCATCACCAATAGGTATAATCGTATTCATCAAAATTAAATGTGTAAATCTACTCGGCATATCCATTGGTAAGGTGAGTCCAAGAATTCCACCCCAATCTTGGCACACAAGGGCTATGTTCCTTAAATTTAGTTGATTTATAAATTCAATTAAGAAATTGCGATGGAAATCAAAAGTGTATGTTCCATCCTCTATAGGTTTATCAGACCTGCCAAATCCCAGGAAATCTGGAGCAATAATTCTATAACCTGCAGAAACAAATATAGGAATCATCTTTCGATAAAGATAACTCCAAGTAGGCTCACCGTGTAAACATAAAAAAGTGACTTTTGAGTCTGCTGGCCCTTCATCAACATAATGTATCCGCAATCCTTCAAATCCCTTAAGATCATCAATATAATTTGGTTCAAAAGGAAAGTTAAAAAGATTTTTAAAGTTCTCCTCAGGAGTTCTTAATACTTCAATCATAAATATTCATCTCTTTAAGTAATATCTTTATATTTAAATAAAATAAATACTTGGATAGAATATATTTTATTACTTAAAATGTTACAATAAAAAGATTTAGTGAAATAGATTGAGCATTCTAGACAAAATTTATGAAAAGATTAGAGGAGGCTATTTTGCGTTTTTAGCATTAATTGCAGTTGCATTTGGCATGTTTGTATCATTGATTATCTATTTGCAAGATGATCCTTCTTTTAGCATTCTTACGAATTATATTAGCGACCTAGGTGCTGGACCAATTAGTTCAAGAATAGTTTTTAGTATTGGTATGATAGTAGGAGCAGTTTTTCTAATATTTCTTCAATTATTCATAGGGAAATATTTAAAGAGAATAGAAGAGAAGTCTCAACGAATTTGGATTTTCCTATATGCGGGAGTGGTTGCTGAATTAGGTCTTATTTTTATTGGAATATACCCTTTAGATAGAGCTGATGACACCGCTTTTGCTATACATTCTATTGCCGCAGTGATTTTCTTTGTATTTACAGCAATTTCTAATCTTGGTTTAGGGTACATTGAATTTAAAAACAGCAAGTTTTCTAAGTTTTTTGCCTTAATCTCAGTTATAGCTGGACTTTTTTCTGCAATATTCGCAGTTGGTTTTATAATACAAGAATATAGTGTTTTAGGTAACCACCAATTCATTTACTTATCTGAATGGATCTTCTTTGCTTTTACAACTATCTGGTTAATTATCCATGGACTATATTTCTTGAAGAAAAGAGATGAATAAGAATCTCACACAATTTTTTATTTTAGTAGAACATACATATGAGTTAAGGAAGCTTCTAATTAAACGCGGTTATTAATTTAAAAAAAAGTAAGAATAGGAATTATTCAATTCTAATTTCGTTCTCTAATCTTTTAGTTTCATTCTACCAAATATTGATATAATTACACCGGCGAGTCCATATACTCCATTAAAAGATGTAATTAATATTTTTGGTAAGTCACCTATCGCTGATCCTCCATATATACTTGTTATAAGGAGAATGATTATGCTTATAAGTCCAGTTCCTAATCCCATACCCACTATTAATCTTCCAACAAAATTTGATCTATACCCAGCAATCAAAGCCCCAACAATAACAGATATACCTCCAGCAATCGCAATATAACCAAAGACCATTAAAATTATTTCTAAGACCGCTTGAACTTCAGGTCCAACGAATCCAGAGGTTAGGATTGCGTTTAATAGGGTCCCATAAAAACCTGCACTTCCCACAAGAGAACTTGTAAGCATTAATGCCCCGCCTATGATACACAAAATCACCCATTTTTTATGCTTTATTTTCACTCACCAAACTTTTTTAGTATTTATTTTCATTATAAGAGGTCGAATTTTTAAATTCATTCTTTTGAAAATTATTGATAATGATTATGTGAGAAAAAAATAAATATAATTATTCCAGAATCTAATTTACAATTATTTAAAGTTCAATTCTATTCGGGTGAGTATAAATATTCATTCTTGAACCACGTGCAAAACCTATCAGAGTAATTCCATATGCAAATGCCAATCTAATACCCGATTCTATAGCAGCTGAAAAAGAGACAACAATCGGGATTTTTGCTCTTATAGCTTTTAAAACTGAATCCCCTGTTAAACGTCCAGTTGATGTAAGAAATACATTATCAAAGCTAAGTTCTTTTATAAGAAGCTCTCCAATAGCTTTATCGATAGCATTGTGTCTACCAATGTCTTCTTTAACGCTTAATAAAGTTCCTTTTAAGTCGAAAATTGCTGCCCCATGGCATCCTCCAGTTTCACGATATATAGGAGTATTTAATTGCATAGTTTTGATGGCTGTGAATATCGTCTCTGATTTTAATTTAATATCACTTTTTGCTTTTAGGGTTTCTTTGGCTTTCACCTTTTCTAAAGTCTTCTTAATAACGTCTCGCCATGGTGATGATATACCACAAGTAGAGTCTACAACTCGACTGACTGGATTAATATCGAGATTTTTAATATTAAAATCAATACTTTCAGTAAGGGTAACATGAATTTTGTTTTCTAAAGTATTGATTTTTACGCTTTTAACATCTTTTATTGAATCTAAAATACCTATTGAGTACAAAAATCCTATAGACAATTCTTTAAGATTATGAGGTAGACATATTATATTTACTAATGCTTCAGAATTTACAAATAAATCAATTGGGCTTTCAACAAGCACGATGTCTTTTAAATCTGTTTTCTCTCTTTTTTTAATTCTTGAAATATTTACAGAGCGCTTAAACAATATAACTTCCTCTATATTTAATTAGTGTATAATTGATTTAATAGTATTAAATCTTCCTTTAAAATTTTAAAGACATAATAAGATAAGAAAAAGTTAATGATAAAATATTAGGCTTTAACAAATAATCTACCATTGGAACTATTTGATATTTGTCCAGTCTTTTTATCAATTTTAGAATGATTTTTTGCGACTGAATGATCTCCGCTATATTCAACGAATTTACCAGTTATTTTTTCGCCATTCATTAGTTCAATTTCATCAACTTCACCTAACTTTACATATGAAGGAAGAATTCTTGATACTTTTCCTTTAACAACTATTGTTCCGCGAACTTGATCTGCTCCAACACATCGATCGCAATCACCTTCAACAATAATTGTCCCGCCATGACTATGAATTCCTAAAAAAGAACCTGCACTACCACAAATTAGTGTTGGAAATCTTTTTCCTGGTTTTGAGCCACTTACCCAAGTTAATGCCTCAACACCTACTTTACCTTTCACCCTAATAATACCGTTTTCCATTCCTTTCCAAAAACCACGATTTGCAGCACCTACGTAATTTCCTGCATTTCCAGTAATTTCCAATTCTCCTCCTTTTAACATAGCTCCAGCCCAATCATCAGCATCACCATTAACAAAAATTTTGCCACCCTTCATTTGATTTCCTACATGCATACCAACATTTCCGTGAATGATAATTTCCCCGCCAGTCATTTTTTCTCCAATGCGTTTGACGTTAGAAACATCGCCTTCAATTATGATTTTCAGTTCGTTCAAATCTCCTGCTTCTCCCGAAACATTAAAATAATCACCAATTTCTTTTTCCTCGTTCCCATGGTAAACTCGTAATTTTTTAATTTCAGCTGTTGTTTTACTTGCAAATCCATCTGGGCTGATAGTTTCAGCTTCTAATGGAAATTTAGGAATATTTTTTAATTTTAATTTAATCTCTGCCAAATCTTATTCACCCTTTTTCTTCTTTACAACTTCTATCAATCTTTCTAATATTTCTTTATCAGTAAGACATTCTCCAGGAGCATCTTTAACTTTCCGTAATCGTAATGGAACGCTATCCATACGATAAGCAGTTCCTTCACATTCAATACCAGCAATTGCAGGAGGTAAGATAACATCTGCATTTACCGAAGTTGGTGTATGATGTGGTTCAATAGAAATTAAAGGGTGCTTAAACATGTTTCTTACAGCCGCAGCAGGAAAATTACTAGCAGGATCAGAGGCTACTATCAACGAAGCATCAATTTCATTTTTAATCAGTACCTCTACCGATGAGAATTCTCCTGGATTATAGCGAGCGTATCCTTTAGAGAAGTCAATTGAATAGGGATACCCTGTCTGCCATGTGAAAACTTGATTTGCACCTGCCACGTTATAATGCCCACGCATAGGTGTTAATAGAAATTTTGTATGATCATTTAATTCTCTAACTAAACAAATTGCAGCATCAATGTTCCGATGGTGTGATAATGTTTGAGTTAATCCCATACCGAAAAACAATACTCCGAAATTACATGATTTAAGGGTTTCAACTAATTTTTTAATATCCTCAATTGGAATTCCTGAAACCATCTCAACATCCAGTTCGGTTCCTCTTAGTATAGCTCGTAAAGCATTTACTAATTCATAATCCTCATTAGGATTTACAGGTATGTGGAGATCAGCAATCTGAGCTGTATGAGTATTTCTTGGATCTACTACTATAAGATATCTATCATTTCTTCCATCTTTTCTGAAATAACCTCTTATAAATTCGCTATATCTTCCAAGATGTCGAGGATGAGCATGAACAGGATTACTACCCCAAAAGATTACAAGATCAGCTCTATTCTTATATTCTCCTAAGGTAGAGGACGGCGCACCAACATCTTGAATCGCTAATAATGATGGCCCATGACATACTGAAGCTGTGTTATCCAAAATTCCCCCCAACATTTCACCTAATTCAACACCTTTCCTTTGAGCTTCACATTCGGTACTTGAAAAACCATAAAGTAAAGGACGTTTTGCTTTAGTTAATAGATCTGCAGCCTTATTTAGGGCTTCATCCCATGATACTTCTTTATATGAACCATTATCTCGAATAAGGGGTTTTTCGTATCTGTGCTCACTTGGGTTCGAAGAAAAATATTTTTTTGTTCCAATCTGACATCCATTTCTGACTTCGACAACCACATTTTCCTTAACATCAATATCTACTTCAAGATCATCACAGAGAGTACCACAAAATGGACACACTACATCTGTGACAGTTTTTATTTTTTTCAAGACCATTTTTAGGGCACCTTTAACAGATTTATTAAATCAATAGCACCTAAAACCTTCCCGGTGGGGACAGGTTCCACACTAGCGCTCATACCTTTATACGTTGGAGTCCCACATGATTGAGAATCTGGATTAACTACTTGATTTGCCCAAGGACCCATTGGTATGGAAATAATACCAGGGTGAGGTCCTTCATCTGAGATAGTAGAATAAACAATAACTTCACCATGATCAGTTTTAACTTTCACTGGTGTGCCTATTAGACAGTCTAATTTTTTAAAGTCTTCCTTATCAAACATACAAATAGCACATGCTCTAACATTTTCACGAGTAACTTTTCCTCCCTCTAACGCAACTCCTTGATTAATCGTTCGACAAGTAATTAATGTTAAATTATTTAAAACCATATATTCATTCCTCTATTGGTTGATTCCACCTTAAAGTTTTTAGTCTTTCTACAAGGGGATTCCAAAATAATTCACTATATTCTCCCGATGTTTTAAGTTCTGTAATTTCTAATTGGATAGCTCCTGTGGGACATCCATTATCGCATGCACCACAAGCTACACATTTATCTTCATCATCCACTTCCACATTATGATAGGATTCCCATCCTTTTTCTGGCCGCTTACCAATAACAATTGCACTAGAAGGACATACCTCAGCACATGTAGCACACCCTCCAGGACAATCTTCATGCTTCACAATTATTTTAGCTAGAGCTGATTGTTTGAAAACTCTCTCAACACCATCGATACTTTTGACTTTTTTTGCCTCAAACTCGAGTTTCGGAACTACATGTTCTTTTACAATTTGTAAATCATCCTGATTAATAGTTTCTCCATCCTTTTTAAAAGTTAAAGCACTTGTAGGACAAAAATACACACAAGTTCCGCAGAAAACACATTTCTTAGGATCATATACTTCTGGAATAATATCTTCCAAGGTTGGGAATCGTCGGGAAGCTCCGATTGGTCCTCGTGATATTGCGTCTTTGGGACAGACACGGGCACATGTTCCACAGCCGATGCACTTGGTTCTATCCAATATTAATTCTAAGCTTTCTGTTAGGAATTGAACCTTTACATGCTCTAATTCTTTTGAAATTGTTCTTGAAATCTTGGGAAATGACATTTTTTATTTAGTCCTCTTTAATAAGTTGTAATTCAATTGCAGAAACAGGGCAATACTTCAAACAAACACCACATCCGTCACAATTTACATCTCTGCCCTCAACATAAATATCATAAGCTGTTCCATTTTTAACTAAAACTACTGCATTTTCTTTAGTTAAATAACCTTTTTCCTTTAATTGCTGGAAGTTCGTTGGACAAGTTACAACGCAGTCGTTACAACCAAGGCACTGATTCTTATTAATCTTTAGGCGATAAACTTGCATTTTCATCCCTCAGTTCTTCATAAACTTTATACGAATGCGTAAAATTAACGTAGAATATTTATAGGTTTTGGATTGTTTTAAGTTATATTTTACGTTTTATAACGTATATTTTTATAAAAAATTTTTCATAGGAAAGAGAAAGATTATACTTTAAATATACTTCTGTGAATATCAAAATTATATTATAGAATTTTTTCTTTTAATATGGCTTTAAATTCACAATAACAGATTCGGTCGTCTAATTTGGTTTTTCCGTAAACTTATTAATCCTTACACCAACTTAATATTAAAAATAGTAATTTAATTCGTGCGTGGAACATGAGTTTAAGGATTACAAAAAGTGAAGATTGTCTAATTTTTTATAGTCTTACACCAGAGGTAACAAAATTAAAACAGGTTTATTCTTCATTTGATACATTCATGAAAAATAAACAAGCAAAAGATCCCTCAGATAGGTTTAATCTAATTGCTTTTGAGAAAGATGGTCCATTTTATTTAGAGGACTTTACTTTTGATTCGGATCTTATTCTTCAAAATCTAAAAACAATGAGTAAAGACTTTGGGAGAGCGAATATTGCTGGTGGTATTTTTATAGCGATTACCTTCATCATTGAAGTATATAAGAAAATATCAGAAAAAACATTTCGACTGTTAATAGTTATAGATGATGGAGCTTATAAAATACCTTCACATTATATGACAGCATTAGAAGAGTTAATTAAAAAAGTCAAAGATATGCCTTTTTTTATTGATATTGTTTACATGGGGAAACAACAAATTGAGGAAAGTAACAAATTACTTAAACTAGTTAATTTAAGTAAAGGAGAATTTCATGAAATAAAAAGTGCTAAAGAGTTAAATGCTGTTTTAGGTGAACTTTCAGATAAAAAATTTATTACTATCCCCTCTTTTATTGCTCAACGTATCCGTATGATTGTTAAGGATAATCGCCCCTTTTTCATAAATTTAGCTGACGAACCTGAAGTGATAAAAGATGGTTCAACATGTTCAATTTGTTTTCAACAGGATAATATAGAAATTGTCCGCTGTCCTTCATGTGACACAGTAGCACATAAGGTTTGTTGGGCTCAATGGGCTAAAACTTCAAGCATTGGAATCCCATATATTTATAGATGTCATAATTGTTTTAACATCTTAAAACTTGAAGAGGATTTTGTAGCTGATGTTCAAGCCGGAAAAATTCCTACTATAGCCGAATTAAATAAAGTAGAGAAAAAGAATATTGTAGAATATCTAAAGGAACTAGAAGCAGAAAAAAAACCTGAAGTTGTACATACTGAAGACCCTTTTGCCGCTGATATGAGAGCTATGATGGAAGCTAGAAAAACAGGACCCCAAGCAGTTGCGGAAGAAGGCAAAAAAAAGAAAAAAAGGAGAAAATCTTCTATAAAAATATGTCCAAATTGTTCGAAAATTATAATGGGGAACAAAAAAACTTGCCCCACATGTGGTTTTAGCTTATTTTAGATGGGTAATCTTGAAGTTATAAGACATAATTTTATATGTTTTTACATTTTAATGAAAATTGTTTTTAATTATTAGAAATTTAAGTTAAATGCAATTTTATATAAATTGGTGAGCACAAAATGAAAAGTGACGTTTTTACATTTATAGTTGGTGGTAAAGCTGGGGAAGGAGTAAAAAAAGCAGGGTCTGTAGCATCTCATATCTTCTCAACAATGAAAAGGCAAGTATTTCAGATGGATGATTATATGAGTTTAATAAGAGGAGGTCATAATTTTGCAGTTGTTAGTACTTCAGAAACATCAATCACCAGTCATTATATGAAGGCTAATTTGATTGTGAACTTTGATAAAAGAAGTTGCGATATGCATATGAATGACATCGATGCTAACGGGATCATGATCTACAACTCGGATGAACAAGACTGTGTTGGGGGTATTGGAATCCCATTACGTACTGAAGCAGAAAAATATCCAATGAAAAAATTAATGTATGGAGTTGGAGCAGTAGCTATTCTCTCGTCTGCTATTGGGTTTAAAAAAGAGCAAATGAATCAAGTAATAAGTAGCCAATATCCAAGAGGCATTGAAGATAACATTGCTTTTGCTAATACTATATATGATTTTATAAATCCTGAATGTGAAAACAAATTTCCTCTAAGAAGTGGATATAAAAAACTCCCAATTATAACCGGTAATGAAGCTATAAGTTTAGGAGCAATAGCTGGTGGTTTGGATATATATTATGCTTACCCCATGACACCTGCTTCAACGATTTTAACCTTTTTAGCGAAATACGCCAATAATTTTGGTTTAGCTGTTGTGCATCCTGAAAGTGAAATTGCTGTAATAAATATGGCTATTGGTTCCTCATTTACAGGAGCAAAAGCCATGGTAGGCACAAGTGGTGGAGGATTTGCTCTTATGACTGAAGGGTTTTCATTAGCGGGAATGGCAGAAGCCCCTTTACTTGTTATATTGTCGCAACGTCCTGGACCCGCAACAGGTGTTCCCACCTATACAGAACAAGCAGATTTGAATTTTGCTCTCTCAGCAGGACATGGAGATTTTCTAAGAATTATAGC
>SDBS01007444.1_pt1 | contig 10629 bp, 9 predicted proteins | sample 2277091 | NCBI WGS metagenome assembly SDBS01 (sample SAMN10404972, study PRJNA504765) | marine sediment metagenome | isolation source: marine sediment core GS10_PC15, 163 cmbsf | place: Arctic Ocean: Southern Knipovich Ridge | collected 2010 | reverse complement strand
ATTTGGGATAACACAGTGTCCTCCAATAAAACCTGGAAACATTTTAGGTCTATTTCCAAGTAACTTATGAATTTCATCTGCATAAGACCACATTTCATCATAATTTACTTTGTTTTTAATTGCTATCATGTTGCTCAGCTGAGCGTAGTTTATTAGCCAACCATAGTACGAGGTATCCACAATGATTTTTGCAAGTTCTAGTGTTAAGGGATTGGTCATTGTCTTAGTTTTAATACCACATTTCTTCATCAGTTTTTTGAATTCTGTTGTTGCCCATCTCTTTTTTGGTGCATTTTGTTCTATGGCAAAAAATTTTGAATATTTTTTCAAGTCAAAAAGCATTCTTTTATGGACTCCTCGTGTGGCACTGTAAATAATAGGAATTGGAATTCTATTTTGTATTTTTTTAGTCGTGCCTGGACTTATAGTGCTATGTATTACTATGCATTCAGGTTTGAATTTTTTGAATAGAGTCAAAACATTTGGTAAGAATTTTTTATTGAATGGTATACAAACATGTAAAAAAGAGGTAGGAAATTTATCAAATTTTTGAAGTTTCTTTTTATCCACCAGTCTTGGGTTTAAATCATAACCGATTGATGGACCAGTTTTTGAAATTAGGTTAAAAATAGGTCCACCAATTTCTCCCAATCCTGCTACAACATTCTTCTTTTTCAATTTGAAGAGTTTTAAGAACCCTAGATTAATTAATTACTATTAACCGAAATTTCTTTAGAGTTAGTTAAAATATGATTTTAAACGAAAATTGAGAAATGGTAAAGGAAAATAGAGATCGGCAAATCAACATACTACATCTTCTTGATATGGCAGGGGGCTCTTCAATTCAATCCCACTTTTACAAAAAATTTGGATACGGTAAAAGCTGGGTGTTGATTCATAAAAAACCAATGATAAATGCAGTGGTTGAATATTATCAAGAGACAGAACCTTTTCCTACAGTTCGGGGTATCGTTAAGGAGGCATTAAGACGATGTAAAACAGATGATATCGATATTATATGGGTCCATCAGGCAGAAATACTTGTACCAATATTCAAACTATTTACCAAAAAAAAGGTAGTTTTATCCTATCAGGGAAGTGATATTAATGAGCCAAGAAGATCCAAAAACCCAATACGGATATTATGTAGGAGCTTCGCCGATTTAATAATTTACAATCAGAAAGCCCATATTAAAAAAATCATCACTGTTAAAAAAGTACCAAAAGAATATGTAGTTAATGCAGTAGATACGGATTTATTTTATCCTCGTAATTCAGAAAAAAAAGGTACAGTTGCTTTCATATCAGATAATTTAAACAGAAAAGAAACTATGAAACTTTTAGAAAAATTTGAAAACCTTAAGGTAATTGATCTAAACGATGGAGTTATCCCTTACAATAAGATGCCAGAAATTTTAAACAAATATGAAATGATGGTAGATCTTAAAGTGACAACTTTCGGTTTACTTGTTCCTACCCTAAGTAAAATTGCATTACAATCATTATCCTGTGGTCTAAAAGTGTACACTTTTGAAAACAAAATAAAAACTAATTTGCCAGATAGACATAAACCAGAAATTGTTATGAAAAAACTGCATGATCTATTTTGTGATTTGCTGGACAAAAAACTCTCAAAATTTCAATCTGGAAAGTGATTAAATGGAAAATTACTTCAAAGGTGAAAAAATATCAATTTCTATAGAAAACGAAGTCACTAAAGATTGGAATAAATTAATACTTTGTTCAAAATGGGGAACTCGCTATCAAACAAAAGAATACGCCCAATTTAGAAAGAAAATTTTAGGAGATTTACCAATTTTTATGAAATTTCGTAAAAAAGGTGCTGAAACAGTAGGACAGTTATTACTTTTTCAAACTCGATTTGGGTTGAAAAGATTAAAAAAATTGTTTGGAGACGGTTTGTTTTTTTCTTTTTCCAGAAAATTATCTTCTCCTACACGTAGATTTCAATGGGCCTATGGTCCAATTATTTTAGATAATAATGATAAAAAAGAAGTAGCGGATGCACTAGCTAAATTTCTAATTTTAAAAAAATATTCCTTCAGTGGACATCAACATCCATTGGATAGTTTAACCTTCTCTAAGCGTTTTAATTTTCAGGCAACTAAAAATGCTACCTTTATCATAGATTTGAACAAAAGCTTAGAGGAAATTTTGTATAAAGCGAAAAAAAATTCTGTAAGAAAAAACATTAAGCGAGCCGAAGAAAGAGCTGTAACAGTTCATCAAACAAATTCGGAAAAGGACGTAATTAGACATTATGAACTATTAAAGGAGCACAGATTAAGAAATAATTTGACCCCTCCTTCCAAAGATAGTGTATTAGAAAATTATAGGATAGGTAAAAGTACTGGCCTTACAGGTTTTGTAGCAATGTATAATGACAAACCAGTAGGAAGCATCACGATGTCTGCATACAATGGCTACATTACAGAACAGGGAATAACACGTTCAGAAATTGATATTAAAAAAAATCTTTATTCTCAAGACTTGCTGCGATGGAATATAATAAAGTGGGGGAAAAAAAATAATTTTAGATATTATGATTTAGCTGGGGTAAAGCCTGAAGACCGATCAAAAAAAGAGGAAGGGATTTTTAGAAATAAAGGAAAATGGGGAGGTAAATTGATAGAGTATCCCCTTTTTACAAATGAGGTTACAAAATGAGAATACTCATACTCGGTGTAGATGGCTATTTAGGATGGCCAACGGCTCTTCGGATGATAGCTAAAGAACATCAAGTTTATTGTATGGATGATCTTTCAAAGAGATCACAACTAAGAAAAAATAAAGTAACTTCTGCATTCCAAATTAAAAAAATTAAAGACCGAATTTCTAATCTACGAAAATATCAGAAAAATGTTCCAAAATTTTTTGAACATTCAGTAACTGAGAGATCAAAATTAAATGCGGTTATAAAAAAAGTGAGACCAGATGTAATTTTTAATTTTGCACATATACCTTCTGCTCCATACTCAATGGCAAATTCTAAATATTGTTTAGAGACTTGGAGAAACAACACTGAAGGAAATTTAAACATGCTTTGGGCTATCAAAGAATTCTCACCAAAATCACATCTCATAAACCTTGGTACTATGGGAGAATATGGTACTCCAAATGTACCAATACCTGAAGGAAGTTTTCATTACAAAACAAAGGATGGTAAATACCATGATACACTTCCTTTTCCCAGACAGGCCGGTTCCTTTTATCATCAAACTAAAGTTGCAAATTCGAATAATATGTCTCTGGCTTGTAAAATTTGGAATTTAAGAGGAAGTGATATAATGCAAGGAATTATTTATGGAACTAAAACCGCTGAAATAAAAAAATTTGATTCCAAAACAATGTTCTATTTTGATGAAATGTTTGGTACCGTGATCAATAGAATGGTTGCATCTGTCATCATAAATCATCCACTACCAATTTATGCAAAAGGAGGGATGAAAAGAGGAATTATATCATTAATAGACGCCATTGATTGTTATGAATTAATAATGAACAATCCAGCAGAATTTGGAGAAAACAGAGTAATCAATCAATTTGATGAAGCAAAGAATGTTTTTTCAATGGCAAAGGAGATAATGTTTTCTGCAAAGAAAAAAGGTTATGAACCAAAAATAAAATTTTATAAAGATCCTAGAATCGAAAAACAAAAACATCTTTACAAACCAGAAGGTAAGTGGTTAAAATCACATGGATATAGTCGGAATTATATGTTTAAAGAAACAGTAAAAATAATGATAGAAGATCTTCAACCAGTACATCATATTATTAAAAAATATAAGTTTTCAATTGCTCCTAAAACAAAGTGGAAATGAAATGTTAAAATTTGAGTTTATCTCGTTTTTCTAAGATTCTTTTCTTTAGAAAATCTTTTTCACTTTCTTTTTTTAATGAAATTTTTTTATTAAATAATGACGAATTTTTTTCAAAAACCTGAAATTTTACTTCTCCATCTATGTAAGAAGGAATTTTCAGATCCATAGTGTGTAATATGGTTGGACAGATATCCCATAGCTTTAGAGGTGAAATGGTAGAACCTTTTGCAATATCCGGTCCTACAGCAATAAAAATTCCTTCAGGTCGATGATCACCTGTTCGTATATTGCCCAATTCTTCAGGACTAAGTAAAAACTTGTCTTTAATGGAAGATGAATAACAATATCCTTCCTTAAGGAGAAATTGAATATCATATGCCCGCTTCATATAAGGTCCATGGAACGATTCTTCTCTTTTTCGAGCTTCTAATACTATTTTAGTTCCATTCTCATCTTTTATTTGAAGTAGTTTCTGAATTATTTCATTTCTCAATTTTTCATATTCTTTTGAATCTTTAATATTTACAGTAATTTCATTATAAGCTTCCGAATACACTTTAGAAGATTCATCTATAAATCCCGTTTCATTTTCTTCTATTGGAATCATTTTTTTTAATTCACTAGGTGTTAGTTTTGAAGCTACACTTTGTAAATGAATTCTTTCCAAGTTTTTTCTGATTAATTTTCGTTTAAATTTTGTTTTAGAGAGGAGCTTTCTAACTTTTTTTGGTTCACGAAAATTTGTTAAACCAACATTTTTCAACCATGTGTTAATTAGAAAATGTTTTTTAATCGGTCCACCTCCGTGATCTGATACTATGAATAAATTAGCATTGTTTGATAGTGATATCTCAGAAAACTTTCCAATTACTTCGTCTAACCATTGATAGAATATTTTCATAAATTCTGGTTTATTCCAAAAAAAATGATTCATAAAATCAGGATTTTCAAATATGGTGGCAAAAAATTGCCATTCGTATTTCTTTGATAAATAAATAGATGTTTTTAGTATTTTGTTTCCCCATTCTTGTAATATTTTATAAAATTCATCAAAATGGCCCGTTTGGACCTTTTGAAAAGCATCTGTAGAAAGGAAAGGTATGTACCCATTCACAGCATTATCGATTTCTTCAAGTATGGATGAGGGATATGTAAAAACTTTTGATTTAGAAGGAGTTGAAAATCCTCCGCTTATCATAATACCGTTTACTTGTAATGGCGGAAATGTAACCAAATCATTAACAATTATTTGCCGTATATTGTTTTCAGATAAAATTTGCCAGATTAACGGCACTTCTGGTTTTTTACCTACAATATGATGAGGAATTCCGTGTTTTCCAGGATTAGTACCTGTTAAGATGCTTAACCAAGAAGCTTTAGAAGTATATGGTATACCTGATTCCAATATTCCTCTTACACCATCATTCATCATAGAAGTAAGATTTGGCATAATCTTTTCAGACATGAATTTGTCTAAATGTGTCCATGTACCACCATCTAGACCTAACAAAACTACTTTGTTTTTCATAATAACATCTTCATAACAAGCGGTTCTTTTTTAATTATATAGCTTAAAGTTAAGATGATTCTATTTAACAGTTTTTGCAGAGATTCTGATTCTTTGAAAAGAATTTTAATTTTACTTTGGAATATTTTCTTCAAAAAATTTGTATTAAAAATTACAGATAACCAAGATCTTTTAGATTTTTTGCAATCTCTTCTTTTTCTTCTTTAGTATAAGATTGAGATTTATCCATGAGTATTTCAGTTAAAATGTAATCAACATATTCATCAACAGTTTTAAATTCTCCATTAGAATTTTTAATTCTTTTTAAAATTAAGTCATATAAATCAGGAGAAATCGTGATGGTTTTTTCTTTTTCCATTTTTTAAAATGAAAGATTAACTATTTAAATTATTAAAAATGAGGTATTTTTGTTGAATGTACTTTTTATTACTCTAGATGGCGCTCGAATTGACCGAATCATACAATCCAACGTAATTAAAAAACTGAGAGATGAGGGAACCTCTTTTACTAAAGTTATTTCATATGCACCATATACCATTGCTGCCATGCATGCAATTTTCAGTGGAGAATATGGATTTAACAATGGTGTTAATAGCTATTGGTCTACCTATAGATTTCAAAACGATAAATACAAAACATTAACTCTTTACCTAAAAGATAATGGATATAAGACATATGGAGATGCAATTAACAAATTAATTTTACCTACCGATGGTTTTGACGAATTACTTTATCATAATGAAGATAAAGACGACTTGGTAGAAAGGCATATTTCACTATTAGATAAAATGAAGGAGATTCAATCAAAGGGAGAAAAATTTTTCCTATATCTTCATTATAGCAATATACATACCAAAATAAAACATAGCGTGCTAACTAAATACAATAATTTCAGTAAAGAATATTTTGAGAAAAAAGAAGTTAATGGGAAAAAATATGATGAATATTTCAAAGGTGCAGAATTATATTTAGAAAAAATTATTTCGTATTGCAAGAAGATTGATATTCTTAAAGATACGGTAATTATTTTGATATCAGATCACGGAATAAGTATTGGTGAAAAATTTGGTGAAAGAGCTTATGGAGTTTATTGTTACGACTATACCATCATGAGTTTTGCTTTATTCATAAAAGAGGGTATATTCCCTGTACAAACAATTTCTCAGCAAGTCCGTTCAATTGATATTATGCCAACAATTCTTGATATTTTGAATATAAGTCCAGATATAAAATACAACAAAATATCAGGTAAAAGCTTCATGCAGTTGGTTAAAGGAAATATGGATGAAAGAAGTGCAATTATAGAAAGCGGAAATCCTTTAGAAAGTAACAAACCCCCAGAGGAACCTAATGTATTAGCAATTAGAAAGAATAATTGGAAATTAATTATTAATTTGCATAACGATACTAAAGAACTCTACAATATTGCAACAGATCCTGATGAAGAAATAAACCTATATGGTAAAAAACATGAAATCGAGAAAACTTTATTGGAAGAACTAGAAAAAATTCATTCAATTGAAAAATAACGAAATGAAAGATAATGTAGCAGAAGAATTAGAAAAGTTAGGTTATTGGCAAAAAACGTACAGTAAACCTAATGTTTTTGGGGTTGGCCCAACAAAACTTGCAAAAATATCATATAAAGTAATGAAAGAGAATAAAATTAAAAATATACTGGAATTAGGTTGCGGACAAGGGAGAGATGGAGTTTTTTTTGCAAAAAAAAACTTTGTGGTAACTGCAACAGATAATTCTGTAGATGCAATAAATTTTGTTAAAAAATACATAATTGATCAAAAAATATCTAACCTGCAAGTAATGATACAAGATTTAAAAAAGGAGTTCAAATTTAATGAGAAATTTGATTGTGTTTATTCAAATCTTGCACTACAATTTTTTAATGAAAAAGAATTGATGAGTATTTTTAGAAAGATTACGTTATATCTTAATGATAAAGGATTGTTAATATTTTCTACAAAAAAGCCTGGTGACAAATATCATAAAGTGGGTGAAAAAATAAGTGAAAATGCATATAAAATTAGAGGAATGACTAGATATTTTTTCGATAAAGAGATTATTTTGAATTTAGTTAATCAACAATTTAAAGTGAGTGTGATTGATGAAGAGAGTCATGAAAACTTAGATAAGAGCATCAGCAGTTGGTGGTATGTTATAGCTAAAAAAGTTTAATTGTTTTCAATTATAAAAGTTCAGTCAATATAGATTTGAATAACTGTCTAGTTTTTTTGTCGATTAAGTATGTAATTAGAATATAGATTCCAATACAAATTACCAGTTGAAGCATTAAACCAGGTAAGAAATCAAATATGCTAATATGATATTCTATAATATAAGCTGAAGTTACAAAAAAAACAAAAATAAAAGAAATTGTTCCTAACGTATAATTTATTAAGTTTTTATACGAAAATGAAAAACTTGCATGCTTTTTCACTAATAATATTGCATTTACAAAAAATGGTATTTGAATAGCAAGTCCTACTATTGCCCACCATGTTACCAATTCAAATTCTGAAGAAACACTATCTTTCATGAAAATAAGAACTATTGCAGTTATACCTACATATATTCCATAATTAATATTTTTCAAAGTAGGCACCAACAACAATTTACTTTTAGCTAATCTTGTAAAACTAGAATTTTTATCAAGATCAACCGTTTCTATTCCTAAAAGTGTTTGATAAAAAGTTGCAGTTAAGACTAAAAGGAATGCTCTAAAGGAAAGAATGATAGCTATTACATATGCATCCAAATATGCAGGATTCAAAGCAAATAAAGCGGGTTTTGAAAAGATTATAGCCATTCCCAATAAGGGAATTGCAAAATATGTTAATCTGATAAAATTTTCTTTCACATAATCATGACTTGCCTTTGCTAAGAGTTTTGGATACAGTCCTTGTGAAATCTTTCCTGCATGACTAATCAAAGATGCTATCGTAACTGAAACCGCATAGTACGCTACGCCAATTGGAGAAGATATTATCAATAAATATATGATAACGTCAAGTGTCCAAAAAAGACTTCCTAGATTTGAGTATAAGGGTATCCAAGATAATTTAAACCATCTTTGTACTATCTTGAAACTAAACTTATTTTTTAGATGGTTTCGTGCAAAATATAACTGAATAATTATTTTACCAATGTAAGCAACAAAAGTAGCAATAATTGCACCTTCAATGCCAAGGTCAAGAAAATAAACAAGTGCCAATCCTGCTGGAATTTTTGCTATCTCAAATACTAAAAATCCATAACTTGTTGCGTGGGGTTTGTGTCCTAGATTAATACTAAAAAGAGTCTGGCTCAAAAGAATAACTGGAACAAGTATGGCAGATAAAAACATTGCATTGATGTGTTCACTACTTAAATTGGAAACAAAAAATACAAGTACAAGATATAATGGAACTACGCCAGCAGAAAATATGGTGCCAGTTAATAAAGAAGTTTTTCCAACTGGTTCATTTCTTGCTATTTGTCTTGTAGTCCAGTAAGAAATTATTGGTTCTACAATAAGAAAATATGAAATCATACTTCCTATTATTGCCCATACTCCAAATTCTTCAGGAGTTAATCTTCTTGTTACAATTAATGTAAAGGCAATGCCAGTAAAAATACTAACTAATCCAATTGCTAAACCTATTAACCCAGAATAAGTTACTCTAATTCCACTCAATTACCTAAACCTGTAGCCTTGAAATTGATCGCTGAAAATTTCTTAGGTGATAAAATCCTTCTTGCGTCAATTACATTTGGTTTATTCATTTTTTTTAAATTTGTTTGGTGTTAATTTTATATATACATTCCATTCAGTCAAAAGTATACAACAATCAGAATTTATGAAACTAATCTTTGTAGCTAGGAAAGCATTATTTGCGTATTAAATTAATTCTGTTGTAGTTAAATCTTTGCGAATTTTTCCTAGTAATCTTTTAGAACCCATTATAGCTTGATTAAAAATATGGTTTTTCATCTGTTGAGCAGATTCTTAGTTAATCAACTTCATTAAGTTTTGTACCATTATTTGCTTTCTAATCATTAGTAAAGCTAATCAAGGTTATCTCATAAATTTAAGTTGATAAATTTTGAAATTACTTGTGTAAATAGTCAAATAAAAGCAGAAAACTTTACATAAATATTATGAAAACATATTTGCTCGTACTAATGAATAAACAACAAATTTTTCTTTCACTTTACAATTTAGCTATGAAAAATTTTGGGGGGAGAGGTCTTCGAAAATATCCTCTTATAAAAAACATGAAAAACTTAATGATTTCTAAAGCAAAGTCAGATTTTGCAATTGTACAGGGTCATAAAATGTATTTGGGGCCAAAAGATTCTCTGGGCTTATCAATCAATGGAGTATATGAGGACATTGAAACTGAATTAGTAAAAAATGAAATTAAAGAAGGTGATGTAGTATTAGATGTTGGAGCTAATATAGGATATTATTCACTAATTTTTGCAAAACTTGTGGGAAAGTATGGGAAGGTTTTTGCATTTGAACCCGAATCATACAACTTTGGTTTGTTAAACAAAAATTTACGTATCAATGGTTATCAAAATGTAATAACTAAAAACACAGTTGTATCCGATAATAATGGAACGACAAAATTATATCTTTCAAATTTGACAACTGGAATGCATAGAATTTATCCATCTCAATATTGCACTTCCAAAACAATTAATGTAGAAACACTAACTTTAGATAATTATTTAAATGCAGAATTAGTTGACAAAATATCATTTGTAAAAATTGATGTTGAAGGTTCTGAATTAGGTGTGTTAAGAGGAATGAAAAATATATTACAAAAAAATAACAAATTAAAAATTCTTCTAGAATTTGTCCCATTTTGTTTAAGAGAATTTGGTACACAACCAAAAGATTTGTTAACTTTTCTAGATGATATGAATTTTGAAATCTCTTATAGGAATGAACAGACAAATAAATTTGAGTCTGCAGATGATGATTTCTTATTAACAAAATTTGATGTTACAAAATTAGATAGAATTCCTCCAGCAACCAATATTCTTTGTATACGTAAATAATACTTTTAATTTACAATGAAGAAAATCGAAATAACTTAAAAATATAAAATTCCGTTTTCTTTTTTACAACCAATCATACTTTCGTAATGCCGTTAGACATGCGCAATTTTTGTGCGTGGGAGGGAGACGTTCCCTTTTTATTAAAAAAGGATTTAGACATCTCATAGTCATAATGTTGTCCAGTATGGATAATGC
>SDBS01007443.1_pt1 | contig 10629 bp, 7 predicted proteins | sample 2277091 | NCBI WGS metagenome assembly SDBS01 (sample SAMN10404972, study PRJNA504765) | marine sediment metagenome | isolation source: marine sediment core GS10_PC15, 163 cmbsf | place: Arctic Ocean: Southern Knipovich Ridge | collected 2010 | reverse complement strand
GTGATTATTATATCTTTTATAAATAAATAGTTCAAGGGGATTTCAGTACAAAAGTTGTCCAAAAGGGAAACAAAAGTGCCTGGCACCTTTGTTTCCCTTTTTTAAATAAAATTTCAATAAAATCTTGTTGGAATTTTATAAAAAATAAGGTATAATTAATTTTGATTGTTTATTCCAAAGGAAAGCTGGAGATAGTGGTTCAAAAACAGGTAAATATAAAAACCAAAGGCGCAGCGATGGTGAAAAAAAGCAAAAAAAGTGATTTGTGGTTTTATATCATAATCATCATATTATTAGTAACGATGTTTTTATGGTATCTCCGGCAGATGGGGTATTTACCCTTATGGATAGATAACCAACCTTCAACTCTTATTGCCGAAATGGACCCAGACACCAGAGAGAGGAGGGCAGATTTTAAAATAATAAATGCCCATGAACATGTTCAATCCTTCAGTAATATTCCTCTTCTCCTTAAGGTGATGGAAGATTGCCAGATGGAAAAAATGATTCTGCTGGGAACTTCTAAGTTTACTTTTTATCTAAATCCCAAGTATGGATTTAGTGAATATGATAAGAATAATGAAGAAATAATAAATATTAGCAAGAAATATCCCGATAAATTTATTGCACTATGCACGATTGATCCCCGTGATGAAAATAAACTAGAAAAATTAAAGAAATTTATTGATGCTGGAGCCAAAGGCTTGAAATTGTATAATGGTCATGGCTATTTCTATGATAATTTTTTTCATCTTCCCCTGGACGATTCTGGGATGATGGAGGTATATCAATACTGTGAAGAGCAGGGGATACCCATCCTTTATCATATAAATAGTGGTCGTTTTTTAGACCAAATGGAAAGAGTTTTACAGGCTTTTCCTGATTTGGTAGTTATTGCTCCTCACTTTATTTTGACTTCCAGAAATCTTACACTCTTAAGCAGACTCCTTGACACTTATCCTAATCTGTACACTGATATAAGTTTTGGTCATCCTGATTTTCAAGTTGCCGGGTTTAAAAGGATTTCTTATAATGCTGTGGCTTTCCGGGAATTTATGCAGAAATATCGTGACCGGATAAACTTCGGGACAGATATAGTAATTACCTCTTACCGGGCAAAAAGCAGGAGCTATGTTGATGATGTTACATTGAGTTATTTTGATATGTTGGAAAAGGAGGAGTTTACTCTGCCAGATTCGATTTATAAGATGATGGGCAAAAAAGCCCGGGAACAGACTGATCCCAACACTGTGTACAGAGGGCTTAATCTCGATGATGAGACTTTGAGAATGATTTACCACGATAATGCAGAAAGGATTTTCGGAAAATGAAATAAATGAAATAAATGAAATAAAATAAGCTAGAACCAGAGGTATTCCATACTCGTATTATTATTAGTTATAGCAAGATACCCGTTAAATGATACTGAAAGTAAGTCTTAACTACCTTATAACGAATCGAAAAATATTCGAAGAAAGGAACGTATTAAGAGATGAAGAAATTTTTTGTATTATTATTTGGATTAATTATTTTAATATTAATAGGGGGATGCCAAAACTTAGTAGGTATTTTTCCTTTTTTAAATAAAGCACCAGTTATAATTTCTGAACCTGTTATCACTGCCACAGAAAATAATCAATATTCTTATCAATTAGAAGTAAATGATCCCGAAGGAGATAGTCTAACTTATTATCTTGTCCTCAGTCCAGATGGTATGAACATTAATGGCGAAAATGGTTTAATAATTTGGACACCAACCAATGGTCAGGTAGGAATTCATCAGATAATCATAGAAATTTCTGACGGTAAGCAGAGCGTCACTCAGGGTTTTGAAATTGAAGTTATCAACGTGAATAATCCTCCTCAAATCTTTTCTTATTTCCCTACTAATCTTAATTTTAAAATCAATGAGGGAAATTCAGTTAAATTTGAGGTTCAAGCCTACGATATTGACTCAAACGCAACTTTAAGTTATCAATGGTTGTTAAACGGAATGAAAGTATCAAGCTCTACCGGTTCAGGAAATGATTCAAAAAGTAGCTGGAATTATTCTGCCAGTTACGGAGATTATAACCAGAAAATAGTAAAAATTCTAGTAAGTGACGGAGAATTGGAAGATTATGTACAGTGGAATATAACAATAAATGATGCTACCCCTCCTGCCCAGCCTACTTTAAATACTGTAAGTTCACCAACTAATATTCCAACACAAACTCTTTCTGGAACCAAAGAATCCAATACTTCTATCTGGATAAATGGAGTAGAAGTAGTTCCTCTTGATCCATCCGTAAATTGGTCGTACTCTTATAATCTTTCTGAGGGAACCAACGATATCTCGATTACTTCCTGGGATGCAGCCGGAAATGAAAGTACGCCAATTACTACTACTATTATATTAGATACTAGTGCACCAGAAGCACCTACTTTAGACGCTGTAACTTCTCCGACGAGCATTTCACTACAGATTCTTTCCGGTAATAAAGAGACCAATTCTTCAATTTGGATCAATGGAACAGAGGTTATATCGATAAATTCTAATATTGCTTGGTCATATACCTTTGATTTGTTTGAAGGAAATAATAAAATCTCAATAACCTCTCGTGATGCCTCTGGTAATGAAAGTACTGCAGTGACTACTGATATAGTTTTGGATACAATTGCGCCAGAGACACCTACTTTGAATGCTGTAAGTTTACCAACTAACATCTCGCCTCAGATTTTATCCGGTACCAAAGAAATAAATACTTCTGTTTGGATTAACGGAAAAGAAGTTGTATCTCTTGATTCATCCGTAAATTGGTCGTACTCTTATAATCTTTCTGAAGGAACTAACAATATATCAGTTACTTCCCGTGATGCTGCCGATAATAAAAGTTCCGCAATAACTGCAATAATAGAATATGATCCTAATATCTATGTAAATGCGGGAAATACCACCGGAACAGAAGATGGAACAAAAACTCACCCCTTTAATACCATAACCGAGGGGCTAATTGCAGTTTCCCCTGGGAAATCAGTTATAGTGGCTGAAGAAACTTATAATGAACAGCTGATAATAAATAAAGGCATTACTCTTCAGGGAGCCGAAAAGGAATCCACCATTATAAGTGGATTTGAATATACTGGAAATTTAATCACTATTGAAGCTGATAATATAACTATAACTGGTTTTACTATTGATGGTTCCGGTAGTACTAGCATTGGATTGTATTTTGACAGTTATTCTTTTATAAATATAAACAATAATATAATACAAAATAATTCTAGTTACGGTATAAATTATAGCAATTCTAGCCCCACTATTGAAAATAATAATATTAAAAACAATATCTATAGTGGAATAGATGTTGGTACCGGTGGGGCGGGTATAATCCGCAACAATTTTGTAGTTTCTAGTAAGCATGGAATACGCACCTATGGAGATTCTTGTCCTGAGATTAATAGAAATAATATCAGCAATAATAATACTGGGATCTATTGTCGAGAAAGTGCTACCCCGATTATTTCTTATAATACTATTAGTAATAATTCTGGTTATGGAATTCTTATTGATAATATTTTAGGGAATTTAGTTGATCCGGATATCGGGGGTGGAGATGGGCAAAGTGATGGTCAGAATAAAATAACAGGAAACAGTATTCACGGGGTTAGTAATAAAACTACTCATAACATTTACGCAAAATATAATTGGTGGGGGGATGCCGCTGGACCTAAATATCCTAACAACCCAGATGGTAATACCGCTCTTTTAAGTGACTGGGCTTATTGGAGTAAAACAGGTGGTGATATTATTTTTATCCCTCACTTAACTACCGACCCCTAACCTTATAAATAAAGATTTCCAGAGGATTCTGGCACCAACTTTACAAAAAGTTTCCCAAAGGTGCCTGGCACCTTTGGGAAACTTTTTAGTACAAAATTTGTTATTTTTGTGCTTGCTTGAATAAAGGTTGTGTGGTATGTTATAAAATATAGAAAGATAGGCTAAAATATAGGGAGGAATGAGTCATGGGAGAGACAAGAAAAAACAAAAACGATAATAATGTAGATATATTAGATGGAGATTTTTCTGAGCTGGATAGAGCCAATATGATAGAGCTGTTAGAGGAATTTCCGCAGAAGATGAGAGATGCTTTACGTTTAGGAGAAGAATTTACTATTCCTAACAACTTTTCTCCTGCTTCAGTCTCTAATTCTGTTCCTGTCCCTGCTTCTGCCCAGAATTTTCAAAATATAGTGGTATTGGGAATGGGTGGTTCAGCCATCGGTGGGGATCTACTATCTGATTATTTAGCCGATGAATTATCAATCCCCATCGTGGTTATTCGCGGTTATGATATTCCTAAATTTGTAGATGAAAATTCTTTAGTCTTTGCCGTCAGTTATTCGGGAAATACTGAAGAGACTCTCTCTGCCTTAAAGAGATGCCTGGAAGCCAAAGCCAGAATCATTGCCTTAACTTCAGGAGGCAAATTAGCGGTCCTTGCCCGAGAGAATAACTTCCCGGTGATTAAAGTCCCGGCAGGGATTCAGCCTCGAGCCGCCATTTCATACTTATTTTTCCCCATATTAAAAGCATTGGAAAGATTGGGCCTAACAAAAGAAAGAAACGAAGAAATAGAAGAAACGCACAATATTTTACAGGAACTTTCTAGAGAATATGGCGCTAAATCTCCGCTTAATAACAATTTAGCTAAAAAGGTGGCCTTGGGCCTGTATCAGCATCTGCCCTTGATTTACGGTTCTGAAAGATTATTAGAGGCAGTGGCGATGCGCTGGAAGACCCAGATAAACGAAAATAGTAAATGGCCTTGTTTTTGGAATGTGTTTTCTGAACTCGACCATAACGAAATAGTAGGTTATGAAATAGAAAATAGTATAAACCAACAGGTCAAAATTGTTTATCTGCAAGACAAAGAGGGTTCTTTGCGGGTAGAGCAGAGGCGGGGAATTACTCGAAAGATTATCGAAGACAAAGTGGTCGGGTTTATAGTTTGCCCTACCAAAGGTAAAGGGAAAATGTCCCGCATGTTTTCACTAATTTTTTTAGGCGATCTGGCGAGCTATTATTTAGCAATATTAAATCAGGTTGACCCTTCGCCGGTAGCCTGCATAGAAGATTTAAAGAAAGAATTAGCCAAACACTGAGGTAACATTTTGTAATATTTTGTGCCAGGCACAAAATATTACCTTATTACTCGATTTATTTAATAAACAGGAGATTATCTATTTGAAATATTTAGAAGTTGGTGTTATTGCCTTTATAGTTTCTTATATTTTAACTCCCTATATGGCTCGGGTAGGGAAAAAACAAAATATGATGGACATACCCGGTCATCGTAAAATACACGAGGAAGCTATCCCCAATTTGGGAGGGATAGTTATTTTTTTTGGATTTTTGCTGAGCCTTCTCTTTGTTGTGCAGATAGAAGGACAGGTTAAAGCCCTCTTGATAGGCGGGGTAATCATTTTGTTATTAGGGGTGGTAGATGACATAGTAGACCTTTCTCCCAAGCATAAATTTATCATTCAAATGGTTCCTGCCTTAATAGTAATTATATATAACAGTGATTTAATAAATAGTTTTATAGTTAACCAATTAAAAATTTTTGATCTATTAGGTTATCTTCTTTATCCCGTCTTAATTTTTTGGATAGTTGGAGTTACCAATTCCATTAACATAATAGACGGGTTGGATGGACTGGCCTGCGGAGTTTCGATGATTAGCTTAATAACTTTTTTTATTTTAGGATTAAGACAGAATTTTGAAATTCTTAATCTTATATCAATCGCCCTGGCGGGGAGTATGTTGGCTTTTTTAAGATTTAATTTTTATCCGGCCAAAATCTTTCTAGGAGATTCCGGCAGTACTTTTGCCGGTTTTATGTTATCCTCTGTAGGGGTTTTGTGGGTGTTGAACAGTGGGAATGCCTTTTTTATTTTTATCCCTATTATTATTCTGGCTCTACCTATTTTTGATACCCTGTTTGCTATCTGGAGGAGATACCGGGGTCATCATCCTATATTTCAGGCCGATAAAGGGCATCTCCACCATCGACTTTTAGCCCGAGGGACATCGCATAAAAATGTCGTGCTTATCTTATGGGGGATAAGCGCCATCTGTAGCGTAATCGCCCTTGTTTTAGCGCTCTAATGTAAAAAGTTTCCCAAAGGTGCCTGGCACCTTTGGGAAACTTTTTACGGAAGAAAGGAAAAGAAACATGAAATTAAGAAAGAGGGAAGAATAAGTGAGTGAAAATGGAAAGACCACCGTTTTAGTTACCGGCGGGGCGGGATTTATTGGTTCACATATTGTGGATTTGTTTATCAAGAATAATTATGAAGTTGTGATAGTTGATGATTTATCTTCCGGCAGAGAGGAGAATATCAACAGAAAGGCACGGTTTTATAAATTAAATATCACCGACAAAAAAGGATTAGCAGAAGTATTTAAGCAGGAAAAACCTGATTATATATGCCATGAAGCCGCCCAGATTAGTGTTTCTTTTTCCGTAAGAGACCCTTTATTTGATGCGCAGAACAATATCTTAGGTTCTTTAAATTTATTGCAATGCTGCGTTAATCAACGGGTCAAGGGAATAGTTTTTGCCTCTAGCGGAGGGACTATTTATGGAGAACCAGAGCATTTTCCCATTACCGAAGATTATCCTTTCAGGCCCCAATCACCTTATGGAATCAGCAAAGTTACTGTCGAGTATTATCTTGATTTCTATCAGAAAAATTACCATCTTTCATATGTAGCACTAAGATATGGAAATGTTTATGGACCCCGTCAGGACCCTTATGGTGAGGCCGGGGTTATTGCTATCTTTATAGAAAAGATGCTAAAAGGAGAGATTCCTACTATAAATGGTGACGGAGAATATATCAGGGATTATATTTATGTAGAAGATGTGGCCCAAGCCAATTTACTCGCTCTTCAAAATATGGTAAAATTATCTATAGTTGTTCAGAAAGAAGGAAAAGAAAAAACCAAAGAAGAAGAAAAAAAAGAATCTGATGCCAATGCTAAAGCTGAACTTAAACTTAATGGCTTTAATCTGGGGACCGGCAGAGGGATTTCGGTAAATGAAATCTTTTATCTTTTAAAGGAGATTATAAAATTCCCTCATCCGGCGCATTACGGACCTCCCAGGGCAGGGGATTTAAGGAAGAATATTCTGGATTGCCACTTAATTAAAGAGGTTTTAGGATGGCAGCCACAGTTTGGTTTTTCAGAGGGTTTAGAAAAGACAGTTAACTGGTTTAAAGAGAATATTTAATAATTAGTTTTAATTTTAAAAATTTATCCTAAAAAGAAGGAATTTAAGATGCTTTTGTCGTATTATGGTAATTGGACTAAGCAGAAAAGAGATTAAAAACAGAAAAAACGGAAAGAATAGAAAAATAAGACAAAAAATAAGGATAAAAAAGAAATAAATTAAATAATAGAGGAAAATATATTTATATGTTTGAAACCGGAATGGTGTTTAAAATTGCAGGTATCGTTATATGTAGTGTGCTGATGGTCATCCTGGGTAGGGTAGACAGAAAGAGAAAGCTTCCCACAGGGGTTAAATTGATATTTCAAGTTTTAATTTCTTTAATTATAATTTATTCTGGAGTTAAAATAGAATTTTTGCGAGCTCCTTCCACCTCATCGGAAGGGTATCTTTATCTTAGCTATTTATCTATCCCCCTAACCATAATCTGGCTGATAAGCATTACTAATTCTATCGGTCAGGCAGATGAACTGGGAGACATCACTCCCTATATTGTCTTTATCGCTTCCCTAACTTTTTTAGTGGTCTCCCTTATCCAGAGGCAGGGATTAATTTTGGCAGAAGCTCTATCTTTGATTATGGCGGCGATTTCATTTATTTTTATCAAATATGTCCCCCGGGGGAAATTTTCTTCCTACTATATGTCTTTTGGATTTATATTAGCAGTGATTGCCATTGTGGGTGTATCCAAGAGTACAGCAGCTTTAACTTTGTTGATTCCTCTTTTAATTTTAGGTGTACCGATTATAGACAGCTCTTATTCTATTGTGGCTAATTATGCTCGTAATGAAAGCCCAGGCCCGGATATAGGAGGAAAATTTCCATTATTTTCGGAGAGCGGAAGCAGGAGCAGATTACGACAGAAACTGCAATCTTATGGATTTTCAGCTCAAGGAGCAAATCTTACTATTATTGGGGTCTCTCTCTACTTAAGTTTATCAGCTTTTATTATTTCTATATACCAGAATTTTTATCTGCTTATAACCCTGACTGCTTTTGGCTGGCTGGCTTTTGAATTATTGAAAAACAAGGTTCAGTCAGAGGAATTGATTATCGAAAGGGATATTTTTAACAACCGCATAAAACTTTTTCAGGTGGGTATTGACCAGGTAGATAATCAAGAAACTATTCAAAGAATAGAGGAATTTATAGTATCTAAAAAACCTCATCAGATAGTTACTCCGGATACTTTGGCGGTATTGCGAGCAAGGAAAGACCCTGAGTATCACGCCATATTAAAATCTGCAGATTTGGTTACTCCTGATGGAGCAGGTATTTTATGGGCTGCCACAACTCTAAATTATCCTTTACCTGAAAGGGTAACCGGTATAGACATAATACATAACATATGCCGATTGGCCACCAAGAAGGAGTATTCCTTATATTTATTAGGCTCTTATCCTGGAGTGGCCGGGGAGGCCGCTTTAAATTTAACCAAAAAATATCCGGGAATAAAAATAGCCGGAACTCATCATGGTTATTTTGGTTGTGAAGATTCTCAAAATTGTGAAGATGTTAAAAATGGTAATAGCGATAAGAATAAAGAGGAAGAAGAGATTATTGCCGAGATTAGAGAAAATAGACCGGATATATTGCTGGTGGGTATGGGAGTGCCCAAGCAAGAAAAGTGGATTAATAAAAATTTGAACAGATTAGATGTTCCGGTCTGTATGGGGGTAGGCGGAAGTTTTGATGTTCTTTCCGGCAGGATACCGCGGGCACCGTTGTGGATGCAAAGACACGGAATGGAATGGATTTATAGATCGATTAAGCAGCCAAACAGGGCTTTCCGAACTTTAGCCCTTTTTTACTTTATCTGGTTGGTGATTTTAGGGAAAATAGTTTATTCTCTAAAAGAAGTAGATTAATAATCGATAATAGATAATGCTTAATAAGTAAATGATAATTAGTTGAAATGGCCCAAAATAGAATTATAAAATATTAATTAATTTAGTATTTTAGTATTAATGCATTATCTTAATGGCGATAGATAATAGAAATATGATATTGCCGATCGCTCTATTTGCCCATTCTTAAAGTCCTAAATGCTAAAATAATTAAATCCCCCTTAATATATCTTAGACAAGCATCACCCTTTATTTTATATTAATATCCGTGTTTTTATAATTAATCAATTAAATAAGGAGATAGCTGATGAAAACTTTGCTTAAAGGTGCAATAATTGTAGTTGCCTTACTAATTCAACTTACTCTTATTAATTCGATTACCATTCTGGGATTAAAGCCTGATTTAATAATGGTAGTAGTAGTAGTTTTTTCCTTGCTGAAGGGAGAAAAAGAAGGGACTATCTCCGGATTTGCTTCCGGTCTTTTGCAGGATATCTTTTCTACAGGCCTCTTAGGAATAAATGCCCTGGCAAAGACGGTGATAGGTTTTACTTGTGGAATTTTAAAAGAAAAAATATTTCATGAACATATATTATTTCTTATTCCGGTAATAACTTTTATTGCATCATTTATACAAAATATTTTAATATTTTTGCTATTACGTGCTTTTGGAATAGAATATAACCTGGCCTGGAGCTTAAAACAGGTAGCCCTTCCCGAGGCTTTATATAGCAGCCTGCTATCACCCTTTATTTTTCTAGCAATAAATAAACTTTTCCAGACAATTAAAGAATAAAAAATAAAAAAGTTTCCCAAAGGTGCCTGGCACCTTTGGGAAACTTTTGCCATTAAATTGAGGAGCAATTATGAGGGAATCTTCTACAGTTCCGGAAGATGTGAAACAACGGTTAAATTGGTTATTGATATTTGTGGTCATCTGTTTTTCAATTTTAGTTATCAGTTTGTGGTATTTGCAGATGATTAAAGGGGAGGAATTTAAGGAAAGAGCGGTAGAGAATTGTATCCGTTCCCTGGTAGAGGATGCCCCGCGAGGTAGGATTTATGACCGCCAGGAAAAGTTGTTGGTTACTAATCGTCCGGCAGTAGTAGTTTCTATAATCCCGGCAGAGGTCGATGATTTAGAAAAACTGAGTGAAAGGCTAAGTAGAATAATAGGTGTTTCTCCGGAAAAAATTTCGCAGACAGTAAAAAATTACCGGGAAAACCCTTTTAAGCCGGTAAAAATCCTGGATGACTGCAAGACAAATAAGATAGTGGAGATTGAAGAGAGAAAAGATGAATTAAAGGGAGTGGTTTTAGAGGTTAAACCTCGGAGGGATTATCTTTACCATGATTTTGCAGCTCATAGCCTGGGGTATGTGGGAGAAATAGATAAAGAAGAGTTGCAGCAATTTGGCAATCCAAAATTCCAGGGAGGGGACATCATAGGAAAAGCCGGACTGGAAAAATATTATGATGATATTTTAAGAGGAGAAAAA
>SDBS01007442.1_pt1 | contig 10630 bp, 12 predicted proteins | sample 2277091 | NCBI WGS metagenome assembly SDBS01 (sample SAMN10404972, study PRJNA504765) | marine sediment metagenome | isolation source: marine sediment core GS10_PC15, 163 cmbsf | place: Arctic Ocean: Southern Knipovich Ridge | collected 2010 | reverse complement strand
CTCGGTTCACCGTAACCAGGCCCGCCCAGGAGCAAACCATACAGGCTCTCAAAGCCGCCGGACTGAGGTATAAAGTCAAGGTAGCCATTGGTGGCGCACCGGTAACGCAGAGTTTCGCCGACCAGATTGGGGCTGACTGTTTTGCCGCGGATGCCGCCGATGCCGTCAGAAAGGTTAAACTCCTGATACAATAACCAGTCCCGGCTATCAGCAATCACTTTTAGGAGGCAGGAAATGGCAACTCTAACCGGTGCCCAACGGGTTTTCAAGACACTCCAGCTTCAGGAACCAGATAGAGTCCCCTTCTACGAAGCTCCCAATAGAAACATCAGAGAGAAGATGCTCCCCGGCGCCTCTGTCTATGATGCCATTGAGCACTTTGACCTGGATGCCGTTACTGTCGACGACCGCGGTACTCCCGCCTGGCGCGGTGAGACCCTGGATGCCTCCGGGACCTACTTCAAGAATCAATGGGGCACCATTAACCGCGCCACCTCGGAGAACCTGCCCCACCCTGTAGAAGGTGCCGTCAAGTCGGAAAAAGACCTGGATACCTGGCACCCCCCCGACCCCGATGACCCACAGAGATATGAATTTCTCAAGAACCTGGTGCAGAGATATAAGGGGCAGAAAGCCGTTATCGCTTCCTTCCAGGACCCCTTTAACGTCGCCAATGAGGTCCGCGGCGCCACCGACCACTACATGGACTTCGTCAGAAATCCCGACCTCGTCGACCGCCTCTCCGAACTGATTCGCGACTACTACCTGAAATACACCAAGAACTGCGTGGAGGTCGGCGCTGACATCATCCACATCACCGGCGACTACGCCACCACCAAGTGGCCCATGCTCTCCCGCGAGCACTTCGCCGACCACGTCATCCCGGTGCTCAAGTCCCTCGTCAATTATGCCAGGAGCCTCGGCGTCTACGCTACAAAGCATACTGATGGCAACATCATGCCCATCTTTGACCTGATTATTGATACCGGCATTCAAGGTCTGCACCCAATCGACCCCGTAGCCGGGATGGACCTCGGTGAGGTCAAACAGCAGTATGGCGACCGCATCTGCATCATGGGCAACGTAAACTGCGCCTACACTCTCACCTGGGGCACCCTTGAGGAGGTACGGGAAGAAGTCAAGAGATGCATCAAGCAGGCCGCCCCCGGCGGTGGCTATATCCTCATGTCCAGCAACTCCATCCACTCCGCCGTCAAGCCGGAGAACTACGTCGAGATGGTCAGAGCTTGCCGTGAGTACGGTCAATACCCCATCTCCACCTGAACCCTGGACTGAAAAAAAGAAGGGTATTTCGAACGCTTGCAGACGATAGTATCAAGCGCCACCAGAGAGGTAGTTATCGCTGATGACCAGCCGGTAGTCCTCATCGGTGAGCGTATCAACCCCACGGGACGGAAGAAACTGGCTGCCTCATTACAGGCCGGTGACATGACAGTGGTTCGGCGTGAGGCGCAGTCCCAGGTAAACGCCGGCGCTGATATCCTTGATGTTAACGTCGGCGGGACCGGAGTCGACGAGTCAATCCTCCTCCCCCGGGCAGTTCAGGCGGTAATGGAGACCGTTGACGTCCCCTTGAGCCTTGACAGTGAAAATCCCGGTGCCCTGGAAGCCGCCCTCAAGATATATCAGGGCAAGCCGATAATCAACTCGGTCAACGGGCAGGAACGCTCCCTCAACGAGATACTGCCGCTGGTTAAAGAATACGGCACCGCTGTTATCGCACTGACTATTGATGATGAAGGCATCCCCGCCGACCCTGACCGCCGCCTCGCTATCGCCCGTAAAATCGTGGATAGAGCTGAAGCACTGGGTATCCCCCCTCAGGACATCATTATTGACTGCCTAGTACTCACCGTTGCCACTGACAGCAACGCCGCCCTGACAACATTAGAGGCTATTCGCAAGGTGAAAGCAAAACTCGGCGTTAATCAGACCCTCGGCGCCAGTAACGTTTCCTTCGGCCTCCCCGACCGTGATGCCCTCAATAGCGCCTTCCTGACTATGGCTATCGCCGCCGGAGTAACCTGCCCCTGTGTCAATGTTGCTAAAGTCCGCCCCTCTGTGCTCGCCGCCGACCTGCTCCTCGGCCGTGACAACTACGCCCGCCGCTACATCAAAAGCTACCGCCAGCGCCAGCAGTCGCCATAGCCCTCAAATCACATCCCCAGTTCACCACGGACGCTGATAAAGGAAAGCAGGTTATCCCGCGCTATCATCCCGATTATATTACCGTCCTCAACCACCGGTACCTGGTTTATATCGCCATCAGCCATTATCCGCAGAACGCTGGAAAGGTTCTCATTCAGCCCCACCGACTTCAGCTTATCCAGAGGCGTCATCGCCTCCTCCACAGTCTTGGTAGCCCATAGGTCACGCGGCACTGCCTTTACATTATTTAGCGTAATTAGCCCCAGTACACGGTCGTTCTTCACCACCGGGAAACAACGCACCCGGGCAGCCAGGATATGCTCATTCACCAGCTTTTCCAGAGTAACATTCGGAGCTACTACCGGGCAGTCTCGCGTCATTATCTCGCTGGCGATATGCCCCTGAAGTATTTCTTGAAGGGCTATCTGACGGTATCCGCTAGCAGCCGCATTCTCCAGAAACCACCCGATGAATATCAGCCATAGTCCGTTGAACCATATCCCGCGAAAAATAAAGAGTATCCCGCCGAATATAAGGAGAAAACCTACCCCCCGCCCGATATTTGATGCCGTCCTCGTTGCCTTGCGCAGGTTCTTATTCCGCCACCATAATATTGCCCTCAGCACCCGCCCCCCATCCAGAGGAAACCCCGGTATCAGGTTGAATCCGGCCAGGAAGATATTTATCCAGCCGAGCCAGAAAGTTACCGCGTCCAGGAACTGAGCTGTATCTCTCAAGGTAAACCAGATTCCCCAGCAAACACCGCCAATCACCAGGCTGGTTAGCGGTCCCGCCAGAGATATCAACAGTTCGTCTTGCGGCCGTTTCGGCTCCTCTGACATCTCGGCCACACCCCCGAAAATAAACAGGGTTATCGAATTAACCTTAATACCTTTTGCCTGGGCAACCACGCTGTGCATCAATTCGTGTGCCAGGAGTGAAACAAAGAATAGCAGGCTCGTTATGATACCCGCCAGCAGCGAGGTAGTCGTGCTCCAGTTTGGAAATGTAATCGGGAAATAGTTAGCCGCCAGCGTCCAGGTCACCAGTCCAAAAACGATAAGCCACGAATAATTCAGCCTCAGAGATATACCGAATATCTTGCCAATCGGGATGCCGCCTCTCAACATGTCAATGACCCCTCCTGTAAACTCAACACTTTTTACTGGCGTAACGGAGTGTAAGCATAATAGACTGAACTCTCAATCTTGTCAACAGGTCATACTGTAACTACGCTTTTACCACTCAAGAACTCTATTTATTTATCCTCTCGGTTGATATAATGTGTGGTATCGGGACGAATCACCGGGATACTAAGGATTGAGATGCTGGTTATGAAAAGAACCCTGGTACTGATATCAACCCTGGTCATAGTAATACTTGCCTCCGGAATGCTTGCTGGCTGCCAGCATAAAACCATGTCCCACAATGATGTGATGGCAGCCCCACCCACCAAAACACACTCTTGCACAATCTTTACTGCCTCTTTCGGTGATACGGTTCTCTTCGGCAATAATGAAGACTACACCAACCCCGACACCTATTACTGGGTTAACCCTCCCAGCGAAGGGAACTACGGTGGTCTATTCTTTGGCTTCGACAACCTCTTCCCTCAAGGCGGCGTTAATGAGAAAGGCCTCTGCTATGATGGCAACGCCCTACCTCCCACCCCGATGAATCCCCACCCCGAACTCCCCGCCCCTCCCGGCCAGTTCATCTTCCTGGTTATGCAGAAATGCTCAACCGTTGAAGAAGCCATCAACTTGATTCAGGGCTATTACTGGGGAGATGGCTCGCTGAATTGCCAGATACACTTCGCCGATGCTACCGGTGATGCCGTGGTTATTTCCGCCAGCGCCGACGGCGAGTTCGCCTTCACCAGAAAGGAAAAGGGGGATGGCTATCTGGTTTCCACCAACTTCAACCTGGCAAACCCGGATAATAGAATAGGCCCCCCACCATGCCGACGGTATGATACCGCAGCAGCAATGCTGGAAGAGATTAAAGATGAAGATGACCTCACGATAGCCTATTTCAAATCAATCCTGGATGCGGTTCACACTCAAAGCAGCTCGGTCAATACCCAGTATTCCAATATCTTCGACCTGCGCAACGGCATCATCTATATCTATTACTTCCACCAGTTTGACGAGGTAGTTGAACTCAACCTTGCCGCCGAGTTGGCCAGAGGAGAACACACTACCCCCATCCGTGACCTTTTCTCACCAGAAACAGTGGGTAAGGCTTCAGCCGAATATCAATCACACACAACAGATGCGACAGCAGAGATTGACCGTCTTCTGGCTACCCTCTCGGATGATGAAGAGGAGGAAACACCTCAATCAGAGCCGCTACTTGACTGGAGAATCCTGACACTGATAATTGCTGCCAGCGTTATCGTTTTGTTAGCTATCGGTTTCTTCGGCTACAGGAAAATGACCACCCGCAGAAGAGACAATTCAACATCAATGGAATAGAAACTAGAGAATCTACTACTCCTCCCTGCAAGAAGTTGGCACACCCTACAGGGAGTATATCTCATCCCCGAAGGTGTGAACCCAGTTCTTCTTGAGGACCTCTACCGCCTCCTCGGTCTTGTCCACGCCAACAATCACTATCGGCTGACCGCTCTCTCCCCTCCCCAGAAAGGTATAGAAATAGAGGACATTGATATTGGCTTCCCGGAAGGGCTTCAGTATCGCCCTGAGACCACCGGGATGGTCAGGAACCTCCACCGCCAGCACCTCGGTCTCCCGTACCGAATAGCCGTGGCTTTTCAGCACATTGATTGTCTTTTCCGGGTTGTTGGTTACAAACCTTACCGTACTCATATCGGATGTCTCGGCTACTGAAATAGCCCTGATGTTTATCCCCTCCACTCCCAGATGTTCGCTCACATCCAGGAACCTCCCCGGCACATTCTCCAGACCAACTGAAATCTGTTTCACGCTCATTGTTTACTCCTGATTACAATAACTCATATCCCGCCATCAACGCTTTCTCATTAATGGCAATCAAATTCTTCTTGCTCCTCAAAGTGGCACTCAGTTCTTCAATTACGCTGGAAAGCTCAACCAGGTTACTCTTCCTGGTGAATGCGCCCAGCATTACCATGTTGGCCGACCTCGGGCTCCCCAGGTCTTCGGCAATACTGTTTGCCGGGACACTAACAACGTCAATATCACCCCTTGAGATATCGGCTTCCACCAGAGAGGAATTAATCATGAACACCCCCCCTGATTGAAGCAGGTTTTGAAATCTGACCAGAGATGGCTGATTCATCACGACAATAAACTCCGGCGCTGAAGCAACCGGTGATGCAATCTCTTCGTCTGATACCGCTACCGTGCAATTAGCGGTGCCACCGCGGACCTCAGCCCCATAGGATGGCAGGTAGGTTACGTGCTTCCCCTCCAGCATCGCCGCCTGCGCTAAAGTGAGACCCATCGAGAGAACACCCTGCCCCCCGAAACCTGCAAAAATCGTTTTAATCAGCATCTTCTTTGTTACCGGTTATGTCCTTAATCAGTCCCAGTGGAAACTCTTTCGCCATTTCTTTGCCCACCCACTGCCACGATTCCAATGGGCTCATCTTCCAGTTGGTCGGACAGGGAGACAGCACCTCTACCAGTGCAAACCCAAGATTATCCACTTGCACCTGAAACGCCTTACTTATCGCCTTTTTCGTTTTCCTGATATTGGCCGGGGAATTAACCGCAGTCCGTATCACGTATGCCGCCCCTTGGACCATGGCCACAATCTCGCTCATCTTGAGGGGATACCCCTCTATCATCCCATCCCTTCCGTAGGGGGTAGTTGTTGTCTTCTGGGACAAAAGGGTAGTTGGCGCCATCTGTCCGCCGGTCATTCCGTAATTAGCGTTGTTGATAAAGATGGCGGTTATCTTCTCCCCCCTGTTGGCGGCATGTATCGTTTCCGCCGTACCGATAGCTGCCAGGTCACCATCTCCCTGGTAGGTGAATACTATTGCCTCAGGATAGGCCCTCTTGATGCCGGTAGCCACCGCCGCCCCCCTACCGTGTGCCGATTCCGCCATATCCACGTCCATATAGTTATAAGCGAAGACCGAACACCCCGGCGGCGGTATCCCGATAACCCTCTCCTCAAGCTTCATCTCGTCAATCACTTCCATAATAAGCCGGTGGACAACGGAATGCCCACACCCCGGACAGTAATGGAAGGGAGCTTCTTTCAGCAACCTGGGTCGTGTGTATACTTTCTTCATTTCTCTACTTCAAACCCTTCTGATAGTAAAGGCGTGAGATTACCAGCGCCACCTCGCTAGGGGTCGGAATTACACCACCCGGCCTCCCGTAGAAGGAGACCTCTCCCTCACCTTCCAGCGCCAGTTGCACGTCTTCCAGCATCTGCCCCATATTCATCTCAAAGACCAGAAACTGCCTCGTCTTCTCGACCATCTCCTGAACCTTTTTAGCAGGAAACGGCCAGAGGGTGATCGGCCTCAACATTCCTACCTTCAAACCCGATGCCCGTGCTGTTTTCACCGCCCCTTTGGCAATCCGTGCCGCTATCCCGAAAGCCACCACCAGCAGTTCGGCATCGTCCGCCAGAAACGTCTCGTATGTGGTCTCCGCCTTCTTAATCAGCCCGTACCTTCTAAATAAACTCCAGTTAATCTCTTCCAGTTCGGCAGGCTTCGAAGTAAAGGTCTTCACAATCCTGCTCGGCCGTCCTTTTGCTCCCCGCAATGCATTGCTTCGAATCGGTAATTCCTCGGGAGCCTCATGCTTAAACTCCACCGGCTCCATCATCTGCCCCAGCATACCGTCTCCAAGGATAATTGCCGGAATCTGATACTTATCGGCAAGGTCAAAAGCTCTGTGGGTAAGGTCTGCCAGTTCCTGAACCGATGACGGCGCCAGAACTATCGTCCGGTAATCTCCGTGCCCTCCACCCCGCGTAGCCTGAAAATAATCGGACTGAGAGGCCGATATGCTCCCCAGTCCTGGCCCGCCTCTGGACATGTTGACAATAACCGCCGGCAGTTCGCAGGCCGCCAGGTAAGATATACCCTCCTGCTTCAGGCTGATTCCGGGACTGGAGGATGATGTCAGCACCCTCGCCCCCACCAGACTGGCTCCGAAGACCATGTTTATCGCCGCAATCTCACTTTCCGCCTGAACGAAGGAACACCCCTTCTTTCTGCTCAGGTGGGTGGCCATGTATTCGGTCAGCTCATTCTGCGGAGTAATCGGGTAGCCAAAGTAGCACTGACACCCAGCCCTGATGGCTGCTTCGCCAATAGCGCTATTGCCATTCATGAAAACTTTAGCCACGGTAAACCTCTATCGCTGCTTCCGGACACACTATCGCACAGACCGCACATCCCGTACATTCACCATTATCATTAAGTACCACCGGCAAATACCCGGCGGCATTTAGTTTGTCGGAGACGGAAATCACATCCTTCGGACAGAAGGACACGCAGATTTCACAGCCCTTGCAAAGCTCCTGGTCAATTTCAATGCTTCCCTTCATACCACCTCGCGCAATCCGGAGATTACCTGTCACGATAATCCCATATTCTATAGTGCCTATTCTATTTTACAGAATTTACCTGAAAAATGATAGCGTGGTTTGCTCACTCCTGCCCACCATCCAAAAAGCGATTGAGGAACAGTGCTACGGTTGAGAAAAACAATGGTAATCAAAAGGCAACTTCACATCTTGAGACTTGAGCCTGGCCCTCATCTTCCCGAATTCACCCTGCAGGACTACTTCTTAACGTCTTTTCTCGGTCTTCTTGTTTTGGTGTCTGTCGGTGAAGCACTCAGGAGTGCCTTGAATAGCGGAACGCACATCTTAAACAGCGAACGCCAGAACCGTAGCTCCTCTTCGCTCTTGACTTTGTTTAGTTGCTTTCCCAGTTCACGAATTCGCGTCAGTTCCGGCTGTATTATAGAACGCATCAGTGGCTCTCGCGTCCTGAGTTTCTGCAAGCTAATCCGTATCTCGGCAAGACGGCGAGCCTGGCCCTTCTTTTTCCTCGCCAGCCTTTTCTGTCTCAGCCATGCTATTATTCCCATCTGTGAACCTGCTTAAAGTAGAGCACCCCCGTCCACGGCAAAGGTCTGTCCCGTTACATAACTAGAAGCTTCAGATACCAGGAAAAGAACCGCGTTTGCCAGCTCACTCGGCTCACCAACACGCTTCAGCGGTATCCTCTGTGCCGACTGCTCTTTTCGCACCTTGATTTCCTCTTCCGGAAGCGTAACAAACATGGCATCATACAGACGGGTCTGTATCGCCCCCGGCGCAATGCAGTTTACCCTGATTTTGTAGTCGGCCCACTCCCGTGCCATCACCTTGGTCGCCATGATGACGGCTGCCTTGGCAATGGAATAGTGCGGCGTGGCGGGAGCGGCTCTCAGCCCTGCCGTTGAGGAAATATTGACGATTTTACCACCGCCGTGCTCCTTCATTACCCGGGCACACGCCTGGCTGAGGAAAAACAGCCCCTTAATATCAAGGTTCATCACCGCATCCCACCCATCCGGAGTCATATCAAGCGACGTCGTATAGAAACTGGTACCGGCATTATTGACCAGTATGTCAATCTTGCCAAACTCAGCCACCACCTTATCAACCAGTGGCTGTAACTGGTCCATGCGCCCGATATGAGTCGGCAGCGCCAGCGCCTTCTTGCCCAGTTTCTTAACCTCTCCGGCCACTCTTTCCAGGTCGGGTAATTTCCGACTGGTTACGGCTACGTCAGCACCGGCCTTGGCGAATGCTATCGCCGTTGCCTCACCGATGCCTCGGCTACCACCGGTTATCAGCGCTACCTGCCCCTCAAGTGAAAATTGCCTAACATCCACACTCATAACATACTCTCCTTTCCAATTACTTACTCCCGGGCTATGCGATTACATGTTGCTCCTTGAACCGGGCGATGTCCTCCCAGGTATAACCATACTCCAGAAGAACTTCCTCAGTGTGTTCACCAAACTCCGGAGCCGGAGTTCTTATCGTCGCCGGTGTTTTGCTGAGTTTGATTGGGTTCGCCATCACCTCTATTCGACCGTGAGTCGGATGTTCAAATGGAACACAGAAGTCATTTGCCCTGGCCTGAGGGTCAGCGACAATTTCCCGATAGTTCTGGACCGGGGCAGCCGGTATTCCCGCCAGGCGGGATTTCCACTCATCCATGGTCTTGCCGAGAAATACCTCCTCCAGAATGTGAAACAGGGCAACCCGATTCTCCCGTCTGGGCTCGAATGACTCAAACCGGGGGTCATGTTCCAGGTCTTCTCTCCCTATAGCTTTGCAGAAGCGGGACCAGTATCTATCCTGCTGTAATATGTGCAATAAGAACCATCTTTCGTCCCTGGTTTTATAGGTAATTGCCAGTGGATTAACAGCCCCCTCGCCGGCGTCTTTTAGCATAAGTAATGCCTCTTCTGGAAAGTCACGCCCGTGAATCAGAGTTCCCGATATCTCAAGGGCGAGTTGATGGAATGCTATCTGGTACAGAGAAATGTCTATCTCCTGTCCAATACCGGTTCTCTCACGCACGTACAGCGCCGTCATTACCCCGGCAAACAGAGCCATCCCACCTACATTATCCCCGAAAGCCCCTACGCCATTAGTGGGACGCATTGTTGGTGGTGTCATTCGATAGGCTACCCCTCCCCTGGCCCAGTGGGCAACATTATCATAGGCGGGCCCATCCTTATCCGGTCCCTTTCTACCGTAGCCCGTCAGGTTGCCGTAGATAAGCTTCGGGTTCAGGCGGCTCAGGTTATCATATTCTAAATCATACCTTTCCAGCTCAAACGGCCTCAGGTTGCTGACGAATACGTCCGCCTTTTCCGCCAGTGTGCGGACAACTTTTTGGCCATCCTCCTGTGTCAGGTCAAGGGTGATGTCTCTCTTGTTGCGGTTATAGTTCTCCCAGACATAATTGATATCGGAGGCTACGGCGGGGACGGGATTACTGAACGCAAACTGCAGTTCCCGCATGTAATCACCTCTCACCGGGTGCTCAACGTGAATTACCCCCGCCCCGAAATCAGCAAGATGCTGAGTGGCCATTGGTACCGCTGCCACCTGTGATACATCCACTACTTTAATACCCTCAAGAGCAAGAGCCATTTCCTTCCTCCTCCATGGTCCTCGTATTTGTTATCGCCACCTGGTGCCTATCTCAAGACAACTAGCCGGTGCTCTCCTTACCCCCTGCTGAAGTCCTGTAGTCGGCAAACTTACCATCTCTCCAGTTCAGGGCTTCTTTGAGTCCCTTCGTGGCTGCAATCTGTGAGAACTCCAACGCCATCGGGTCCAGATGGCCAATAGCGTCACCCTCCACGGCAAGCTGCTGCACCAGACTTCGCCCCATCATCTCTATGGTGATGTGTACAATTCTCTTATGTACCGCCAGGAGTCCGTAAGGGACTTTGGCGCTAGTCTCGGCCTGGCG
>SDBS01007441.1_pt1 | contig 10630 bp, 12 predicted proteins | sample 2277091 | NCBI WGS metagenome assembly SDBS01 (sample SAMN10404972, study PRJNA504765) | marine sediment metagenome | isolation source: marine sediment core GS10_PC15, 163 cmbsf | place: Arctic Ocean: Southern Knipovich Ridge | collected 2010 | reverse complement strand
TATCTGAAAGCAGAGGAAGAAAAACTTTTTAAAACAGGAGATTGGTATGCCCCTGAATGTAAAGGTGAATTATTGAAGAAAGTGAAGGCCTTTTTAATAAAATATATAAAATAAATAAAATAATTCTAACATTTTTGTTCCACTTTTTTCTTAATCATATTTCTTTTCTTAAGAGATTATTGCTAGAGAAAACTTCCTAAATTTACCTCTTTTAAATGTTTTTTTGCTGTTTCTTTAATTTGTTTTGCGAATGCAGAACCAATACCTTTAATAGTAGACAATCTATTAGTTGGTGCATTAGCTATATCTTTAATAGTATTAATTCCCGCTTGAGAAAGGTATTTCCTTTTCATTGGTCCTACCCCTTTAAGTAATGTAATCTCTTCTTTTTTCTTGCTTGCATGTAAGTTATTTTTTTTAGTCTGTTCTTCAAATGAACTTAATTCTTTAGTATCGCTGTCATTTTTTCTCCAAGATAATTCCTTTTGTCCAACTGTCATATTCTTATTTTCAGTCAGTAATATTTAAAGAAAAAAGTCAAAATCGCAGAAAAAAAAATTGGTTACATCCATCTTTTAAAAATACGCTCCATATTTGAAATAATATTTTCTCTTTTACTAATAAACGTACGGTATCCAACATTAACTTTGGCTAATAATCAGTTCTTTTATATTTTATTTTAATTACATTATTAAAACCCAATTCACTAATTATTATATGAAAGGCAAAACAAGCGCATTTATAGTTCTGCTTAGTGTCATGGCTTTGGGGACTGTAGGATACCTTACTGGGGTTATTGACATCAACCTTCCGGATAATTCAAGTGAGCCCAACACAGAATATCTAACAATTTACATAAATTCCTATAATTTTACTCAAATTCTTCTACAAGACTTTACCATTAATTATACGATTGATGGTTTTGGAACCTTTGATCTTTATCAAAACAAATCAAGTACAGATGGGAACCCTCAGGGAGCAGAAGGGCTTAAAATTTATGCTTGGTGTTCACTTAATTTTACACCTGCAACAGAGTTAAAAGACCATATTGGACAAAGTAAGAGTGTCAACGAGCCAATCACCTCTCAGGCCGAAGAAGAGGATGAGGAGCCCATACAGGCACGCCCTAGACCTGATTGTTGGGTATTTGATTTCTACGACAAACTAACCGGAGTTAATATCATTATCACATTGATTATCTCATTTAGTAATGTTGAAGCAACAGGAGTTTTCCACGATTATCCTCCAAATGATCCCATTTATCTTAATTCTGCAGAAACATATCTTCAAATTCAGTTAAGTAAAAGTGGCGCTATGGTTCCTGCAAATGAGCTTAGTGCTGAAGATCTGACATTTATTACGAGTGGATTGTTTGAATTCACGCCCGACGATGATTGGGGTGATTCAAACGCGGTAACACAAAGCTTATCATCAATCTTTATGATTACGAATGCTGAGGGACATGTTGTTAAGCTCTCAGAGATAAGAAAGCAATTCAACTACTTATGAGTATAAACCAATTTAAAAACTTTAATAGAACCTGTCCAATCTGTTTAATAGAATCCCAACCCAAAAGAAAAAAGCACGGAAGGCAAAAATAAAAGATAATGAATTATTAATATTCTTAGGAATCTTAGTAATAATCGTAGTAGGGATCACAGCTCTTGGAACAGCAATCGTAATGAATATCCATTATTCGATAAAAACTAATAATAATCCTGATTTGGAATTTGGAGAATTTTTCATAGCGAATTTTTTCCCTGATGTTATTTATGGATTTTTTGTGGGAGTTATTGTAGTTATTGTTATAGTAATTATATATATTGTTATGAAAATGAATGACTAGCCCTAAAGAGTAAATATATCTTTAGTGATAGTAAGTATTCAATAATCATTTTGAATATTCTTTAAATTCTTAAGAAAAAAATCCATACCAATATCCCCTTTCAAATTGCATTGTATAACTTCCTATTCTCTAATAGGTTAATTTTATTTAATTATATTAAATAGCAAAATCATTCATAATCACTTAAAACAGATAATTTAGTTAAATGTTCATTATAATATTTTTGTAAATGTAGCGCTGCTTCTACACACTCAATAGAATTTATTTTCCAAAAGTCTATTTTTTATTGTTATTTTAATTAATTAATTATTCAAAATTCAAGATTATTAGTTAGTTTGTTTTAAAAACTAAAAACAAACAAAAGTTTTAAATAAATATTAACGTGAAAAATTAGAGTGTATAAAAATGGCTAATAAAATTGTTGTGATATTGGGAAGTCCTAGAAAAAAAGGAAATAGTTCAACTTTAGCAGAATCACTGATTAACGGGGCAAAAGAAAGTGGAGCTGAAGTAAAAACTTTTTTTCTTCAAGAAATGGATATTAAACCTTGTAATGGTTGTAATGTATGCCAGAAGAATTCTGAAGCAGGTTGTGTCATTGACGATGATATGCAAAAAATTTATCCTGCTGTTCGTACCGCAGATGCTATAGTTATCGCAAGTCCGATTTACTGGTTTAATATTAACGCACAAACCAAGTTATTCATTGATAGATGTTACGCGCTAATTGAACATGGCCGTCATGCGTTTAGAGGAAAGAAATTTGGGCTAATCTTAGTGTATGGTGATTCAGATACCTTCCGGTCGGGAGCTATAAATGCTATTCGTTCATATCAGGATATTTTTAGATATGTTGGCGCAAAAATTTCGGGATTAATTTATGGATCCGCAATGGCTGCTGGACAAATCCGAGAAAATGAACAAATAATGAAGAAAGCCTATAATCTAGGAAAAAAATTAAGTCTTAGCGAAAAAGCTTAAACCTTTGGAAAACGCAAAAAAAGACCGTTATATTATTCACGCGAACAAGGATTGAAAGGGAAAGTTAATGCAAGAAGGGTGATTATATAAAGTAGGAATTATGGCTTTTAATCGTTTTTTAGTATATGAGATTATACCGAATTATTATATATAAACAGGAAATAGAAATAAATCTTCATTAATATTTTTATTTTGGAGCCGTATGTGGACTATTAGGTGTAAACATAATAAAATCTTCTTCATCTTTTTTGACAATATAAGAAGGAGCATCAATTTTTTTACCACCAACTTGAATATGACCATGCGTAATATATTGTCTTGATTGATATATAGTACTTGCAAGTCCTTTTTCGTAAACCATTGTCTGTAATCTTCTTTTTAATACATCTTCCACATTCAAAAGGAGTATATCTTCGAATCGTGCTTCTGATCCAATTATTCCAAGTCGATTTAATTTTTGAATTAATGTTTGCTGGGCTTCAACTGTCTTTTCTTTTGATAATGTTCGAGAATGTCGAGCAAGTTTACGCCAATTTCCAAGGATAGTACGTGATTTCCAGAATTCTCGCTTATTTCTCAACCCGTATCTGCCCAAAAATTCCAATTCTTCTCTTATTCTTTCTTTTTGAAAAGGATGTTTTGGTTTTTTAAATTTCTTTTTTAAATGTCTAGGATCTCCCATGTTTGCACCTATTATTAATCAGATGATTGTATGCGTTTTTTTCTCCGTATTACTCCTACTACTAGTCCATGGCGTCCAGTACTTTTAGTACGTTGACCACGAACCTTTAATTTTAAGTGATGCCGAACACCTTTATAACTTTTAATTTTTTTCATTCGGTCAATATCTCTTTTGACTGTAATCTCTAATTTATTCCCAATGACATGAAGATCTTCACCAGTACGTAAATCTTTTGGTCGATTTACCATCCAATTTGGGATTCCATTTTCAATAGGATTTGTAATGATTTCTTCAATTCGATTTAAATCTTTTTCGGGAATTGATCCGATCCTCATATTAGAATTAATCTTTGCTACTCTTACTATTGCCTGTGCGAATCTACTACCAACACCAAGAATTTGTGTTAAACCATATTCTACTTTTGCGTTTCCATCTACTTGCGATCTAAGACTACGAAAAAATACTTTTTCTCGAAAATTTTTTGGTCGAAATGCAGATAAAGAACTCATTTGAACTTAATCAACAAATTATATGTTTTTCTATATGATTTAATGTTATTAAATATAGAAATTAATATTAAATTTTTGGTTTTGCTTTAGAATAAGTGAATGGATATGGAAACACAATAGAATTTAGTAATCTAATAATAGGGAACTCTTTGATTTTTCTCTAATTTAGAATTAATATGTTTTTTACTTTTTTTTTTTTTCGAACCGGCTACTCTTATTAGGAGCGGTAGACCAGGTTTTACTTCACTAATTGGTTTTGATTCAATCAATTTATTCGCTAATAGCTCATTATATAACTGCTTTCCTTTCTCCGTTCTTATAATTACGGTATTCCATCCAGAAGGAGAACCAATAGAACCAATGGAAATATCTGCCGATTCGGATGTTAAATCAAAACAAACTTCGCAATCCTCTCTAGCTAAATTTGAAATTTCCTTAATCGGGACATTTAATTCATCCCCTTTGTTAGTATAAACAAAGAATTTCCCTTTATTAATATCCATTTTCTTGACGTTCTTTACATCAACATTTAATTTCTCACATATCTTTAAGAGAGATCCATAGGAAAAAGATTCCATACAAAAAATCCCAATTCGATATTCTATATTTTGTAATGAAGGAATAGCATTATTATATATTTTTGATTTCAATAACGCCTGCATTTGGCATGGAACTCCAACAGCAGCTATTGTTTTTGAATTTCCATTCAAATTATTTAATAGACTTAAATTTGGATTATTAACATATTTGGTTCCAGCTGTAGCTATGATATCTTCTTTACTCTTAATTAATATTGGTTCTGGTCTCCATGGATCATCACTCATTTTAGCACCGAGAGCATAGTCGATCTTTCCTTGTTCAAAAAGATAAAATAAACAAGTGCTAGATATACCACCATCTTGACATATAGAAGTAATTTCTTTTATTTTTGTTTTAGCTGAAAATATTTCAATAGAATAACCAATTTCGGAGTATTCTTTTATTTCTGAAGTATTTTCTAAGCTCATATTTAATATTTTAACAGGTAGATATGAACGCGGACAAACGAAATAACACAATCCACATCTGATGCATTTTTTATCGTCGATTTTCCCATATCCGTTGTTAATATTAATACAATCCATAGGGCAAATTCCATGACAAAGTCCACAACCTGAACAATTGTTAGTATCCACGATTGACCCATTACCAATAACAGGTTCATAAATAGGTTTTAGTTTTATATCATTAATATCAGTAGGTTTTATAGAAAAATCTTTAAAAATAAGATTATTAGGTGTATTTTCATCACCCTCTATTTTGTCGTATAAATCTTCCACGATAAGAAGTTTTTCTCTTTTTAATAATTCCAAAAAACTCAGAGTTTTATATATTTCAATAGAGTTATTTTCAGAGAATTTTTTGATACCTTCAAAATTATTATTTAAATTGTTTTTAATGAAATGATAAAAGGAATATTTTAATTGTTCTTCATCGATCATTTTAAATAAGATGTTTTCATATTCCAATTCATTATAAATTCCAGCATTTAATATGTCCTGCTTAGAATCAATAAGAACTCGAACTCTATATGAATTTAGTGCATCCGTTACATTTTTTAATAATTCCCACGAAATTATTTCTTCAGAACTCATAAAAATTCTTGCTATATATTAATTAATATTACTATTCCGAAAACCCATGCAATGGGATCGTTCCCTTCCAACTACAATTTTTTTGTAAAGGTCATTCTATTTCGGATTAAATTTTGGTAGAGGAGGAAGTTTTTGTGCTTTTTTTGTGATATCATCAACGGAATTTATAAATTTTTCAACTTCAGCCGCGGAACAGAAATATTGTTGGACTCTATCTTCGGAAATTCCAACATGTTTTAAAATTTTTTTTAGAATGATGATATGCTCATAAGTGTTCATATTTCCATTACCAAACTCACATTCACCTTCTTTTCATGAAATAATGGCAACAGCATCAGCACCGTTTAGGAAAGCTTCCATGATTAAATGAATCCCAATACGTCCTGTGCACCTTACACGAATTAAATGAAAATCAGTTGAGTAAATTTTCCTTGTAACTCCCGTTAAATCCGCTGCGGAATATCCTCATTTATCACAGCCAAAAGCTATTATTTTTCTTGAAATTACATTTTTTGTTTCTGTCATAATTTAAATCTCCTTAATCATCTAATCCTCTATAACCTCGGGAGTCTTTATTAAAGTTTTCGTTTCATATGTACCAATTCCCTTGATTTCTTCAATAAACTGTCTATCCCTATAATATTTCAGATCGATAGCTCTTGCTGGACAAGAGGAAACACATACTCCACAGCCTTTACATTTTAAGTCATTAACTACAGCAATCTCATTTTCACTTACTTTTATAGCTTCATAATAGCAAAGTTTTTCACATCTATAACATCCCATACAGAGATTTTTATCCACTTCTGCTATTATTAATTCTTGTTTAATTGTATCGTGTGATAATAAAGTCGAAACCTTACTCGCAGCAGCTAAAGCTGAAGATACTGAATAAGGAATATTTTTTGGGCCTGCAGCACATCCACATATATAAATGCCGATGTCCTTCGTTTCTTGTGGGCTTAGACATCCGTGAATTTCTGAAAGAAAACCATCTGGTCCTTTGCTTAATCCCATTATCTCAATCATTTCTTCAGTTCCTTTCGAAGGAATCATTCCTGTTGACAAAACAACAAGATCAGCATTAATTTTTACAATCTCACCAGTTAATGACGAATATGCCCTTATTTTTAGATCATTAGTTTTATTATCTTCTATAACTTCACCCACTTTTCCCCGAATCATTCTTACTCCTGATCCCCTAATTTTTCTATAATATTCCTCATTTCCCTTATCTGTTGTACGGATGTCTATATAGAACATTATAACTTCCATATCTGGATATTCTTGCTTCAAAAGTTGGGCATTTTTAAGTGCTACACTACAACAAACGAATGAACAATATGGATTAGCATTTACATCTCTTGAGCCAACACATTGAATCATTACAATAGTTTTAGGTGTTTCTCCATTTGAAACTCTATAGACATGTCCACCAGTTGGTCCAATAGGACTTAACATTCTTTCTAGTTCTATTTGCGTAATCACATCAGGATAGTATCCATAATTGTATTCGTTAGATTCCCAAATAGGATACTCATCCCATCCAGTAGCTATAATTATTGCTCCAACTTTGATATCTATATATTCAACTTCTTGTTCAAAGTTAATGGCTTCAGCAGGGCATGTCCTTTCACAATTTTTGCAATCAATACATACGTTTCTATCCATTACAGCTAGTTTTGGTACGGCTTGTGGAAAAGGTATGAAAATTGCGCCTCTTTCACCAATACCTCTATCAAACTCACTTGGTACTTTAATGGGGCACTTAGTAGTACATAAACCACATCCGGTACATTTCTTTTCGTCAACATATCGGGGATTTTTCCTAATTTTAACTTTATAAGCTCCAGGAATACCACTAAAATCTATAACATCACTATACGTAAATAAATTAATATTTGGGTGTTTTGACGCGTTTACCATTATTGGTGCTAAAACTCATATTCCACAATCATCTGTAGGATAAATTCGATCTAACTGTGCCATTTTGCCACCAATTGTCGCCTCCTTTTCGACTAAATATACCGGCATTCCTTGATTTGCTAGGTCTAAAGCAGCATTCATTCCTGCAATTCCTGCTCCCACAACTAGGACTGCTTTTTCGGCAGGAATCTCTTTTCTAGGTATTATTTCTAATTCTCTCGCCCGATTAATACCTGCTTGGACAAGTCTTTTTGCTTTTTCTGTTGCAGCCTCTTTTTCCTTAGCATGCACAAAAGAACAATGTTCACGAAGGTTGACCATCTGAAAATAATATGGGTTTAATCCTGCTTCTACTAAGACCGCTCTATATGTTGGTTCATGGATTTTTGGTGTGCATGCAGCAACAACAACTCGATTTAAATCTAAGTCGAGTATATCATTTTTAATAATATTTTGTCCCGGATCACTGCAAGTGAAATCATTTACTCGGGCAATAACAACATTGTTTTTTGCGGCATTTCTCTCGACGTAATCTTTCACAGCGTCACAATCCACCACAGCGCCGATATTAACCCCTCATCTACAAACGTAAACTCCTACTCTTGGTTCATCCTTGGTCTGTTCTCCAGACAATTAGTTCACCTTTTTGTAAAACTTCACCATCGATTTGTTATTAATTTGAGATATTATAATAAATCTTCTGGTTTATGAAATTATTGAAAGAATTTATTTTTTCTGTTTAGATTTCATATTATTGATTTTGATAAAATTTGGCAAAAAAAAAGCAATTTTTCACCCATTTTAACTTAAGGAAGATCTTTTTAGTTAATTATTAATTTAGATTAGTAAGTTAATCCATCTTCGTAGTAATTTTTCAAATGACATTTAATTCTAATTAACTTTCGCATGAAATTTTTTATTTAAAAAATCATTAATTAATTTATGGCAGAGGCAGAAGAAAAAAAGAAAGAAGATTTTGCCAAAGAATTTATGACAGAAGAGGGCTTAAAAGGTAAGGCAAGAAGAATTAAAATAATGAAAATAATAGATACAGTAGGATATGATAAAAGGAAGATTAAAACTGCTTTAGCTCGTTCTACTATTACAGATAGAATTCAGCATGAATAATACCGTTATAAATAATAATATTTTTGAATAAATTTCACATTTTAATTTAATGATTGTTATAAAAAATTATAGTTTTCCAAAACAAAAATAGAGACTTCAATTTGCTCGATATTGAACTATTTCGCAATAATCTTAAGGAAATAACTGATTATGAGAAAAAGAGATTTAAAGATCCATCAAATACGGAAAAAGTTTTAGAGTTTGATCTAAAATGGAGAAATATTTTGACACAATTACAAGACTTAAGAAAAGAAAGAAATAAAATTTCAGTTAAAATTGGTGAATTTAAAAAATCAGGAGGAAATGAGAAAGTAAAGGAAGCTATTAAAAAATCAAAAGAAATTAAAGAAAAAATTGATAAATTGAAAAAGAAAGAAACACAGTTTCTCGAACAAAGAGAGAATTACCGTTATATAGTTGGAAATGTTTTACACGAATCTGTTCCCGTTGGAGAAGGTGAAGAAGGGAATGAGATTGTAAGAACTGTAGGAAGATTACCAAAATTTGATTTTAAACCATTATCTCATGTTAATCTGATTACTGAAATTGATGGAGCAGACACCAAAAAAGCTTCTGAAGTAGTAGGGTCAAGATTTTATTATTTAAAAGGAGATCTGGTGTTACTTAATTTAGCTCTTATGAAATTTGCTTTGGAAAAGTTAATGAGTAAAGGATATGTTCCAATATGGACTCCATTCTTTATTAAGCATGAAGTAATAAAAGCTGCTGCAGAATTAGCGGATTTCGAAGAACAACTTTATAAAATTCAAGATGAAGATCTGTATTTGATAGCAACTTCCGAACAGGCATTAGCAGCGTTTCATTATAATGAAATAATTGAGACTGAGCGATTACCCATAAAGTATGCGGGAATCTCATCCTGTTTTAGAAGAGAAGCAGGTTCACATGGTAAAGATACTTTAGGTATTTTTCGTGTACACCAATTTGAAAAGATTGAACAATTTGTATTATGTAAATCAGATGATTCTTGGGCATTTCATGAAGAATTAATTTCAAACGCGGAAGAAATATATAAAGAATTAGAAATTCCCTATAGAATTGTAAATATTGCCTCTGGAGAATTAAATGACAATGCAGCAAAGAAGTATGATTTAGAAGCATGGTTTCCAGCTTCAGAAACCTATCGAGAATTGGTTTCATGTAGCAACTGCTTAGATTATCAAGCAAGAAAACTAAAAATAAGGTTGGGAAAAGTAGGCTCACAGCAAGTAAAGGAAATTTTAAATACTTTAAACTCAACCGCAATTGCAACTGAGCGTACAATTTGCTGTATCCTTGAGAATTATCAAAATAAGGATCATTCTGTATCAATTCCAGAGGTTCTTCAGAAATACATGGACGGTAGAAACATTATTAAAGTAAAAAAATAAATTATAATAGGATACAAAATGTTTGAAAAGAATTTGGAGGATTTTGAGGTTTTTTATAAAGAAAGACTAAATTCTCAATTTTTTAAAATAAGAAAAGTAACAAAAAAATCAATAATAGATATTAGAAACAATTTAGTTGAAATAAAATTATGTTTAGATCACTTCTTAGAAAAGGGAAAAAAAAAAATTGATCAAAAAGCGCAGAAATCTTTGAAATTATTCTCTAATAAAATTCGAAAAGAAATAGATGTTATTGAAATTCCTGAAGAAGAAGTCAATTATGATAATATTATGGTTTTATTGAATACCGTTGAGAAACTATTTACGAGTATTAATGAAATTGCTAGAAGATCTTTGCCAAAATTCCATAAAGAGGTACAATCAGAAATAAAAGAATTAAACTATATTACCCGTAAATTAGGGAAAAAACGAGGAATTTTAGACGATTTTATACGAAAAAAATACACAGGAGTTAAAGATGCTGAGTATTTGCTTAAAAAATTACCAAAACTCTTTCAACTCAAGGAGAATAT
>SDBS01007440.1_pt1 | contig 10631 bp, 9 predicted proteins | sample 2277091 | NCBI WGS metagenome assembly SDBS01 (sample SAMN10404972, study PRJNA504765) | marine sediment metagenome | isolation source: marine sediment core GS10_PC15, 163 cmbsf | place: Arctic Ocean: Southern Knipovich Ridge | collected 2010 | reverse complement strand
GCGGTTCTTAGAGCGTGCAGCTTTTCTGGACGTTTGCGGCCCTTCGATTGGGCACTGAGAAAGGCTTTCTCAGAAAGTGTTTCTTTTTCTATCTTTTCAAGCCCTTCACGGATATTCATACTCGATCACTCTATCAGTAAAAACGCATAGCGGTTCATGGTCTGTGAATAATCGGACAGCACTTCAATCGGGTAGCCGATTTGCCGAACGGTGGCAAAAACATCCACGCCTAAAGCTTCGGGAGTAGGGCGCGCTTTCTCAGGTTCCTTGCACTTTTCACGTTTTCCAGGACAGCCATCGCAGAGAGTGCAGCTGTCTAAAAATAAAAGAAAAGCCTTTCGGTTACCGGAAATAAAAACCTCTCTCTCCAACTCTAACAGCTGAGAATTGAGCTTTTTTGTCCAGCCATGTCTGTCTTCCGGTCTTTCGACTGATTTTTCAAAATGAATAACCAGGGCTGAAGTGTATTCACGAAAGAACTTTTCACATTCGACAATGGAGGGTGCGCTCGGAGGACATGTCGCCGTTTGTCCGTACTCATCACATCCGTACATGCACTTCATTCGAACCCACTGCCTCACGACAAACTTACTGGGATCCATCCACTTGAAGTCATTCACATGGTGTTTTTTAGCCATCTCTTCGATTTTCTCTCGCGTGTTCATGGGCTCCTTCTTGTATTTAAGTTCACCCATTATACCACAACTCTTTTTCCAATCGAGATTGAATTTTTTTGGGGATTGGCATAGAGTTTGAGAGAAAAGAATGATCAGAGACAATGTTAAAAGAATTCTGGAGGAGCTGCCTGAAGGTGTTCAGCTTGTGGCGGCGGCAAAGACACGGACAGCAGAAGAAATTTTAGAGGCTGTGGATGCAGGCGTTCAGATCGTCGGAGAAAATTACATTCAAGAAGCACATGCCGCTTTTCAAGTGGTGGGACACGGAGCCCAATGGCATTTTATCGGTCACCTTCAAACGAATAAAGTAAAAAAGGCTGTAGAGATATTCGATGTGATTGAAACCGTCGACTCCCTCAAACTTGCCAGAGAGATCGACAAGCGGTGTAGGCAGATTAAGAAAACCATGTCCGTATTGATCGAGATAAATTCGGGAAAAGAACCGCAGAAAAGCGGTGTATTCCCTGAAGATGCCGTAGGATTAGCCCGCGAGATGTCGCTTCTTAAATACGTCCGCGTTAAGGGACTGATGACTATGGGACCTTTTTTTGGAGATCCGGAGGACGCCCGCCCCTATTTTGTGGTCACACATCGATTGTTCAAAAAAATGAGGGCTCTTCACCTTCCTGGTGTGGACATGATTTTTCTTTCCATGGGCATGACAAATTCTTATAAAGTCGCTGTCGAGGAAGGGGCCAACATTGTCAGAATAGGAACAAAAATATTCGGGGAGAGAATTTAAAGAAAAATCCCATAAAATATATATTTCATATAAATTTATGTTGCTTTATAGAATATATTTCATTAGATTATTATTGGAAGTTAGATGATTATTGGAAGTTATATAAATACATCAATTATTATATTTTAAAAAGGTGCTGTTATGATCAAACTTTCAACGAAAGGACGGTATGGAACCCGCCTCATGCTCAACCTTGCCAGACATTACAGTGATAGAAAGGAAGCTATCATACTCAAGAGTGTCTCGGATGATGAAGAAATCTCCATTCGTTATCTTGAACAAATCATCATTCCTCTCAAAATCAGCAAGCTGGTGAAAAGCATAAGAGGTGCAGGAGGTGGATACATTCTGGCTCGGAAGCCCTCTGAAATCAGAGTCAGTGAAATTCTTCACTCTCTGGAAGGCACATGCTGCCTCGTCGACTGTGTTGAAGATGAGGACTACTGCGACCGTGTGAAAACCTGTGCCACACATGATATCTGGGAAAAGGCCAGTTCCCTTCTCCATGATTATTTTTACAAAACCACACTCCAAGACTTAATGACCCAGGAAAAAAAGAAAAGAGCTAAAGCAAAAGCTTAATCTTGCCGAGCGCCTGTAATTGCCCTGCTCTTAACTCCCCTGAATTATCATGAATAATCTAGGGGAGTTATGGACTTGACAAACCCTTTCCATCAACTATAGAATTATAATTCCTACAAATCCTATGTATAATATGATATAAGAGTATCAGATGCTAAAACTTTCCACAAAGGGGCGGTACGGATCGCGGCTGATGCTGAGCCTGGCACGCCACCATGCTGAAGGAGAAGAAACGGTGATTCTGAGAAACATCTCAAAAGAAGAAGACATTTCCATTCGATACCTCGAACAGATCATCATTCCCTTAAAAAATAATAAACTCGTGAAAAGCACACGCGGTGCAGGTGGTGGATATTCCCTAGCCCTTGATCCCTCAAAAATCAAACTGCTGCAAATCATAGAAATCCTGGAAGGAGATATCAGCCTTGTCGACTGTGTTGATGATGAGGACTGCTGTGAGCGCCGGCAGGACTGTCCGACATTTGAAATGTGGAAAGAAGCCTCCATATTACTCAAGAACTATTTTGGCAGTATCACCCTTCAGCAACTTCTCGAAAAGTCCAGTAAAAAACAGAAAAAGAGGTAATCCCACTTCAGGCATCACATCCCGTCATCCCATTAATAACGCCCACCTTTATCAGCCTTGTCTCGGGCACGCGTATTTCGTACAATATAGAGAGATACGATAAAGATAATCAAATGAAATCACTTTTAAACTGGAAATTGCGCAGTAAAATTATCCTCCATATTCTTGTTATCGGAACCATCACAGCCTTCTTTATTTCTTACTTCTTTACAAAATCTCAGAAGGATATCATCAGAGCTACGAGTCATCAAACGCTCGAACTTATCGGTGGAGTTATCGAAAAAAGTATACTCGAAACAATGAAGGAAGGGGAATCAGAAAAAGTCCAGGCCATAATACAAAACATAAGCACTTCGCAGAACATTCAAAGGCTGAGAATATTGAGCCCGGAAGGGAAAATTCTCGTTTCATCGAGACAAGAGGAAAAAGGAACTCAAGTTGAAAAAAACATTCGGAAAAAACTGGATCAATACTTATCCGGAGAAGATCCAACCAAGATTTCCTCTATTCGTTCTCCATCATTCATTCAAGAATTTAGAGCGATTAAAAACAGTAAGGAATGTTTTGGGTGTCATGATCCTGACAAAGTTATTTTAGGTGTTCTTGATTTGGACATCAACTATTCCGCTGTCCTTTCTATTTGGAAGAGCAGTCAACCGTTAGGAATCATCGTCTCCCTGGTTGCACTCTTTGTGTTGACCTTAATCATACTGCGGCTTTTCGAAAAAATTATCAACAGGCCGATTTTCAACCTGAAAAATAGAATGAAAAAAATACAGGAAGGTGATTTCACTTCAAAAGTGCCTATTGTCAAAGATGATGAAATCGGAGATCTGGCAAAAAGTTTCAACATCATGATCACAAGACTGGAGGAAGCCAACAATAGGATTGAGGAGCTGCACGAGAAGCAGATGGAAAAAGCGGAACACCTAGCTTCCCTCGGTGAGATAGCCGCCGGGCTGGCTCACGAGATAAAGAATCCCATCGCGGGTATGAAGGGTGCTCTTGAAATCATCCACAACAAAACGGAAAACTCAGATACCAATAAAGAAGTTTTCAAAGAAGTCCTGATTCAGATAGACAAAATTAACCAAATCATCCAGGATTTGCTGCGTTATGCCAAACCAAAAGAGTTAAACATCAGACTGGTCTCTTTTGAGGAGTGTGTGGACTATGTTGTAAAACTGGCACAGATGCAGGTTAAAAACAAAGACATTCAATTTCATTTAAACAGCACAGAAAAAAATATTCAAACACGTCTGGATGCTGACAAAATCCAGGAAGTCCTGCTTAACTTGATGTTAAATGGAATCGCCGCTATCCCTGAAAAAGGAACCATCACAATTGATTTTGCAACAAAAGACACAAAGGACTTATTGATTACAGTGACCGATGATGGCAAAGGCATACAAAAAGAACATCTTTCACAAATTTTTCAACCCTTCTTCACAACAAAATCCCAGGGAACCGGCCTGGGTCTATCTATCTGTCAAAAAGCCATCGCTGCCCATTCAGGAACCATTAAAGTAGACAGTGAAGTAGGGAAAGGAACAACTTTTACAATTCTCCTTCCTGTAGTAGAATCGAAAGTGAATTCATGAAGAGAAAAAAAATACTCATCGTTGATGATGAAAAACTCATACGGTGGAGTCTGAGCCAGAAGCTTTCTGAATGGAATCTGGATTCCGTCACAGCTGAGGATGCAAAAACGGCAGTCCGTCTTATCCCCAAAGAAATGCCCGACCTCATTATGCTGGACAACAAACTTCCCGATAAAAAGGGCACGGATCTACTCAAAGAGATTAAGTCAAAATGGCCAGAACTTCCGGTTGTCATGATCACAGCCTACGGTGTCATAGACGACGTGGTGACGGCCATGCGGCGAGGAGCCTATGATTTTATTACCAAACCCATCGACAACACAAAACTCCAGAGCACCATAAAAAACGCACTCGAGACGGCATCGCTAAGAAAAGAGGTCGCCTTTTATAAAGAAAAGGAAAAAAACAAATTCGATCTTTCACAGATTGTCGCCGTTTCACAAACAATGAAACAGATCCTGGATATGTCTAAAAAAATCGCGCAGAGTGAAGCTTCCATCGTCCTTCTTCAAGGGGAAAGTGGTACAGGGAAAGATCTTCTCGCCCAGGCTATTCACAACCTCAGCCGCAGGAAGGACGCGGCCTTTCTGGCCATTAACTGCTCGGCCATCCCCGAAAACCTTCTCGAAAGTGAATTATTCGGCTATGAAAAGGGGGCCTTCACTGACGCCAAACAGCAGAAGAAAGGACTCGCTGAAATGGCAGACGAGGGCACTTTATTCCTCGACGAAATTTCAACACTCAGCATCCATTTTCAAGCAAAAATCCTGCGTTTTCTTGAAACTCAAATATTCAAAAGGATTGGGGGCCTGAAAGATATCGAGGTGGATATCCGTGTCATTGCGGCCACCAATCAAGACCTGGAAACGGCCGTCAATGAAGGCCATTTCAGGCAGGATTTGCTCTACCGCCTCAATGCCTGCCCCATCTACATCCCACCTCTTAGAGACAGAGTGGATGATATCATACCGCTGGCCGAAAATTTCATCAGAGACCAGAATATCAAATTCAGGAAAAACATAAAAGGGCTGGACAAACTAGCTCAGAAAACGTTCATCCAATACGACTGGCCCGGAAACGTCAGAGAGCTGAAAAATGCCATAGAACGCGCCATGATTTTTGAAGATGCCGACTTCATTACAACAGAATACCTGCCCATCCAACCCGGTGTCATGTCACGAGTCAAAACGTCTCAAACAAATAAATCAAAAAACGACAGCATGGGATTATTGGACATGGAAAAAGATCACATCCTCAATGCACTCAAAAAAGCCAAAGGCAACAAATCCCAGGCAGCAAAATTTCTCGACATCACGCGCGATACAATGAGGTACAAGATCAAAAAATTTTCCATCCAGCCGCAAGATTATTTGTCCAACTGACCCCAAATACATGGGGCATATCCCCCAATGTTGAGTTAAATGCCCCATTTATCCAGCACGGATATCTCTGCTTTCAGAAGCATATCTTTGTAATTCGTTTGATTTCTTCCAGTTAACCACGCTCGCGTCAAGAATAATATCTTGGCATAAATATTGCTCTTAAGACAAAAGATATAAAAGGACTTTATTATTATATGAACAAAATTTTGGTGGCAGATGATGACAAGCTGATTCGCTGGTCGCTTAAGGAAATCTTTTCCCGGGAAGGTTACGAAGTGGACACCGTGGCCTCCAGCCTCGAAGCCATACAGCAGGCGGAAAATACTCTGTACAGCCTCATCTTCACCGATTTCGAGATCGATGACGAGGACAGCCTTCATACAATCCGGAAAGTCAAATCTTTCCAGCCCGATGCCAAAGTCATCATCCTTTCCGCCCTGTCCCGGCAAAAGATCGAATCCCATCTGGAAGGACTGGATATTTTCGCCATCATCGAAAAGCCATTTCAATTCGAACAGATTCTTTCTATCGTCAAAGAGGCCATTGGATGAATTTGCAAAAGCCCCATTCAATAAACAAAACTCGCGCTTTCCGAGCAAAAAGTACAGATCAAAGGACACAATATTTGTCTGTCACTTTAGCTGTCATTTCATATATACATCAAACAAATCTTATTAGGAGGTAAAGTTGCAAAGGAAAACTGAAAAATTGTTCAAATCACCGTTTCTTAGAACGATTGGCTTTATCGGTTTAGCCCTGTGTGCTGCGGCATTCCTGACCGCCGCCCAACCAGCCACAGCCAATCAAGACACTGACGTCGAAACCTGCACCGCGTGTCATGAAGATATGGCCACAACTTTCAAGGCCAATCCTCATTCCCCAATGCAGAGCTGCTCCGGCTGCCACGGCGACGGAGAGACGCATATGGATGAAGGCGGCGGACCCAATATCTTTGCTTATAAAGCTGAAGATATGGCCAGTGAAAAATCGCAAAAATGTATCACTTGCCACACAAAGGATAACTCCAGGTTTCTCTCCAGCCCACACGGAAAAGCAGCCATGGACTGCACATCGTGCCATTCCATTCATGCTAATCCAAAACCCTCTCTCCTGAATGCAGGCGCCACAAAGGGCTGCCTTGCATGTCATGAGGACATCTATTCTCAATTTCAATTAAATGAAAGACACAGGCTTCAGGAGGGAATACTCGAGTGCACATCCTGTCACAATCCCCACGAGCCGGCAGCAAGGTCAAGGCTGGGAGGCTTTAAACATCAAGCCTGCCTGCAGTGCCATACTGACAAGGGCGGCCCCTTCCTTTTCGAACACGAAGCTTCTCGCGTGGAAGGATGCACAGCCTGTCATGAAGTGCACGGCACTCCCAACCGCCACCTGCTGACACACCAGAGCACATCAGACTTGTGCTTCAGCTGCCACACAGGTGCCGTTTCCTGGCACAGCCGTTTCAGCTCCACATCCACCAACTGCGCGGTCTGTCACTCTACAATCCACGGCTCAAACCTGAGTAAGATCTTTCTCAAATAGGAGGGAACGAATGCAAAGCAAAAAAATAATATTACCTGTTTTACTTACGGCTTTTGTCTTTTTCTTGGCGTTCTCTCTCCAAGCTCAAGACGAAAATAAGGGCTTAACAGGAAATTTCCAGTTTGGCTACCGATATGTAGACCACGAGGGAGCTCTGACTAAATACAAAGAGGACTTCAACCTGGAAAGAGGAATCCGGCTCTTCAACCTCAATCTGCACTATACCCCAACAGAAAAGCTGCAAAAGCTGTTCGATAGGCTCGACCTGACCTTGTACAACTTTGGAGGAGATCCCTTCGAATCATTCGGTTTGTCCGTTCAGAAAATCGGCCTGTACAAATTCCAGTATGACCGGAAAAAATCCACATATTTCTACGATGACCAGACCACTGCCGATGGCGCTCTTTATGACCATCACACGTTCGACTTCGTACGATATATCGACTCCGGTTCCCTCACAGTCACAGTCAACAAGTATGTCAACGTCTACTTGAACTATGACCGATACACCAAAGAAGGTGAAAGTGTCACGACATTCGACATCAACAGGGTCGAGTTCGAATTCGACAAACCTGTCAAAGAGAAATCCAAGACTGCGGCCATCGGTTTGGACTTCCATATCAAACGCTATTCGGTTTTGTTAGAAAGCAAGAAAGCCCGATACTCCAATGAGAACAGCCTGTTCCTCCCCGGAGTCGCCGGTGGTGGAGCAGGAGCCCATTATCCTTCTTCGCTGGACTACTTTGTCATCAACCAGCCGTATAATCTCGAGACAGACACCTTCACCATCAAACTCAATGCCAATCCTTTTGACAATCTGATCATTTCCGGATCCGGTCAATGGAACACCCAGGACATGATTCTAAGCTTTTCAGAAGGAGCCCGCGGCACCGATTATCTGGGATACAATTTCGACAACACATACTCGGGGACGGGAGACTTCGAACGCAAATTCAGTCTTTTAGAAGCCGATCTCACCTACCTGCTCTTCAACAAATTGGCCATCGTGGGTGCTGTCCGCTACAACGACTTCGAACAGAGCGGCAGCATGACCATTGGAAACTCGACGGAAAGTCAAGATATCGGCTACGACACTATTGCCATCGAAGGAGGACTCCAGTTTTCGCTTTCATCCAAATTTGCCATCACTGGCGGTTACAGATGGGAGGAAAGAGAGCTGGTCGGTCTGGAAACCGTTGAATATAAGGATGAAACGTCCAGGAACGGCTTTTTCGGCAACCTGAAAGCTAATCTATTTAAGGGTTTTAATCTGACTCTCGATTACCAGGACGGAAACGTTGAAAACCCGTACACACTCATTGGCCCCACGGCCTATTCCCGGTTCAGGGCCACTGCCAAATACAGGAGCAAAGGGCTCACCCTATCGACTTCTTATCTCACGAAAAAATCCGAGAGTGACGTTTTCGGCCAAAACGCCTGGGAATCCGACAGAGATCAATTTAATTTCCGCATCGGTTACCACGCAGACTATTTTAGAGTTTCTCTCGGCTACAGTACCATCAATGTTCAACACGAGGCCACACGATCCATCTGGTATCCACCGGCATGGAGCGGAGGTCCGGGAACATTCGCTTGGACCATCGACTACGAAGGAAAGTCCAATCTTGTAGACGGTTCGCTGTCCATAGCCATAAGCGAAAACTTTAATGTTGGATTCTACTACAACAACTATAAGAATGAAGGTTTCTGGAAAATCCAGAGAACCATGCTCAAGGGATATGTCGAGTATACTTTCAATAACGGACTCATCGCTTCGGTTGGATATAAATCGATTGATTACGAAGATAATGTTAGCACGAATAACTACAAAGCCAATATCTTCGAACTATCCTTCGGATACCGATGGAAATAAGGAAGGAGGAGACAATGTTTAAAAAACCACAAATTGTTGTAATAATGTTCGCCATCGCCGTCTTCGCTCTGGTCGTCACAGGAATTAAGTCTCCCGTCACAGGAGCCGATTTCGAAAAACTGACAGAGGAAGAAGCCACGGCCCGCTGGATGACCAGTGGTCATGGGGATGAAACATCCGAAGCGTTCAGGCATTGGGATGACGAAGAAGATGCAAGCGCAACCTTGTCAAATTCCTGTGCAAAGTGTCACGGTGCAGACGGTTTCGTAGATTTTATCACTACCGGTGCTGTCGCTGGCTCTTATCTAGCTACAGACGATATAGGAATTGAATGCAAGGTCTGCCACACCAACGCCTCAACAGGTGCCCTGAGAGATATCACTTCGGTGACCTTTCCCTCCGGGGCCGTTATTGAAGACCTCGGCAATGAGGCCATTTGCATGCAGTGCCACCAGGCAAGGTCATCTAACACCACAATCAGCGGTTATATCGATGCAGCCATAGCTGATGGCGGAGCCACTTTTGATGATGATACGATCAGCTCCAAGCTCAGGTTCAGCAACAGCCACTACGCTGTTGCGGGTGCCACAAATATGGGCACCCTTGCAAAAGGTGGAGCCGAGTATCCGGGCCAAACATATGATGCCCGTTTTGCTCATGTCGATGGGTATAACGCCTGTGCGACCTGTCACGACCCCCATACCCTGCATGTCAGAAAAGATCACTGCGGCACCTGCCACACAGATGCAGGCAACACGTCATACTGGGGCGGAATCGAAGAACCCCATAACATCCGTTATTTCGCTTCATTTAATACAGATTATGACGGTGACGGAAACACGACAGAAGGTATCTACTATGAAATCGATACACTCAAACACACACTGTGGGATAAAATTTCTGCCTATGCCATAAAAGTCTCAGGTGGAGGAATTGTTCATGGTGACGGTTATCCGTACTTCTTTAAAGATACAAATGGTAACGGCGTTGCCGATGAAAGCGAACAAGAAAGGGCCAATGCATACTCAGCATTCACTGTGCGTTTAACCAGAGCTCTCTACAACTACCAGTTTGTTTCAAAAGATCCTGGTGGATTTGCTCACGGTGCAAAATACCAGATTCAACTCTTGTATGACGGCATTACTGACCTCAATGTTGGACTCGGAGCACCTGGAGCACCTGTAGGAATCACACGGGATACCGTGCAAAGTGCCCCAGCAGGAGGAACTTATACACGTGGTGACGAAGGCCACTTTGACGGCGCAGGCGAAGCCTGGAGACACTGGGATGAAGATGAATCTGTCAGTGGAAGCTGTGCCAAATGTCACTCAGCCACAGGGCTGGCTGATTACCTCGATAACGGCACAATCGATGATACTCATATGCCGGCCAACGGCATGCTCTGCACAACCTGCCACACCTCTCCCCCATCTTTGAGATCCTCTCCTACGGTCACATTTCCGTCCGGAGCGATCCTCAGCATGGGTGACTCAAGCAACCTCTGCATGCAGTGCCACCAAGGCCGTGGTTCCCATAATACCATTGCCTCAAAAATCGCAGGAACACCTCCCTTCACATTCTCCAATATTCACTACTTCCCCGTTGCTGCTATCTTGTTCGGTAGCGAAGCCAAAGGTGGCTAT
>SDBS01007439.1_pt1 | contig 10632 bp, 8 predicted proteins | sample 2277091 | NCBI WGS metagenome assembly SDBS01 (sample SAMN10404972, study PRJNA504765) | marine sediment metagenome | isolation source: marine sediment core GS10_PC15, 163 cmbsf | place: Arctic Ocean: Southern Knipovich Ridge | collected 2010 | reverse complement strand
CCTAAATATAGATGTGATCTTTCCCCATAACCATGCACCAAAATCATATGTCCAATTCCAGACACTTGTGATTTTATCCCAAATCCATGCACCAAAATCATATGTCCAATTCCAGACATTGGTCATTTGTTCCCATAACCATCCGGCAAAATTTTTAGTCCAGTTCCAAATTCCCAAAAGTTTTGAATATAAAAAATCCCCTGCCGGCACAATCACCTGATCATACAACCATTGCCCTATGTCTTGTCCAAGATTAACGGCCCCCTTTCCTATTTCATAAATTATTTGTCCAAGTGCAGCCCCAAGTTTTAATGCCCAATTTGCGATCTCAATGGGAATATCTGGCAAAGTCATGCCAGTTAACCCAATTTGTGGTGCATTTTCAACTGCCTCCCTAACTTTTCCCATAGGCCCCCGGGTCCATTTTAAGAACGCCACAGCCATCTTCATTAATAATATTGCTAATGGTCTTAATAATGTCGCCAAGAAATCTCCAAATGGCCTGAAAAATATCATGAATGCCCTTCCAAATATATCTAAGATTCCTTTAAGATAAGGACTCGATTTTGCTAAAAGTCCGACAGCCGCAGTGATTGCCGCGCCTAACACCCCAAATTTTGCTATAACTCCCTTTAATCCTTTTGACATGGCAGCCATACTATCTCCGATTTTTTTATCGGTCTTTATTCCCCCAACTCCTTTTACTGAAATTGGGACTTCAATCTCAAATTTTTCTGGCATTTTATTTTATTTTATTCTCTTGTTTTTGTGCTTCTTTCTCCAACTCTATAAAATAGGCCACCCGATCATAAGGTAAGTCATCCACTTCCCAAGGCAAATACCCAAAGTTCCTTGCAAAAAACCAATACTGGGCCTCTTTATTTAGGTGTTCATTTCCTGGATGTAATCCCTTCAACCCTTCACGGATTAATCTTTTTTTTCGTCTGTTGGTTCTGCAAACCTAGTATATTCCTCAAACAGATAGTCACTTACATCTGCCGGCAATAACTTAATTCCGTTAACGGAACAATCAAATGGCGCTTGAACGATGCATGCTGATAGGATCTTCTCTTGAATTTCCTGATCGTTAATTTTCACATTTGGTAAACCACCAATTATTTTGGTTACAGTACATTCGCTTCGAATCTTATTTCGAACCCCAGTACTTAACTTCTTAATGGTAATTTTTGTTTCCTTGCCATTGATCAATAAAGGGATATCCTTCTTTTGGTCTCTGACTTGTTGTTTCTCACCCAGCGCTAGGTTTGGCACTTGCTTTTCCTTTTGCTCTTCCATGTTTCCTCCAGTTTATTTAATTAAATATTTGTTGCTGCAACTGGTGCAGTCACAATATCGTTAGTATAAACTATATTAGTACAAGCTCTAGCCCATCCTGTAACATCTTCCTTAACTACTTCATTAACATTCTGTGGCAAACTTTCTTCATTCAAATGAACTCCTGTCAAGTTGATATCAACTATATCACCGTCGTCATTTTGGAAAGTCAATTCAAGTGTTGCTATCTCTGTTCCGCTTCCTGCATCTGGCGCACTAGCCGAAGATGTTCCGTTCATGAAGTAAGTCAAAAGAGCTGTGTGGTCGTTGAATGCTGCTGTCATAGAGAAATTATATTCTCTGTTCTTTGCTACTACACCTGTCATAAACCTTGATCCAACACCATAAACTGGCTCCGCATTGTTGTTGATAACCAACTCGAATGTCTGGACTGCTGCAATAGTAGTTTCGTCCGGCATCTCTATTGACCCATGCGCGAAAGTAAATACTGGCTCTACATCCGCGATATCAGATAACTTTGTGACTCCTAGATTCTCGTATCTAAACGAGCACTCAAGACTGAACCTTACTGGTTCGTTCACTGCCGCGCTGATTGTGCAGGTATTTATCACACATCCAACCACTTCACTATCAAAGTCTGTGTCACCTAATTCAATCCCTAACTCAACAGTAAAACTTGGCAAGATGTTTGCTTCTGTGTACGTGTGTGTGTAAGCTCCTGGATCTCCAGCATCATTGTTCACTCCTAAAACACCCAACAGCCAATACGGATTGCTCAAAATTCCACTAATTGTCAAAGTTCCACCATATTGTTTGTTAATGGTTGCTGTCGCGTTTCTTTCTCCAACACCCCAAATTCTTTCAGCATTATTAGATCTACTCATGGTGACTTCAACCCCTTGGCCGAACGGCACATTTGTCTCATTGCTTGCTGTATGGCCTGCTGCAGTAGTAGCCCAACCATCCATATCTTCAAATGCATAAAGAGCTATAGACTGGCCTCCGCTTGCATATACTTGTGTAATTTTATTTTCCTCCTGGTTTGTTTAATTTTCTCTTTCGAGCATGATCCTTTTTCTTTTCCCTTAAAATCTCTTGTTTTGGCTTGATCTGGGGCGTTTTATTGGCTTTTATGAGTCTATCTGCCTCTTTTTTTGATATATGGCCAGCTGCTAGATCGGTCATTATTTTCTTTAATTCTTTACTCATTTTTTCTATTCTTCTGTTGGAACATCACTTCTCTTTTGTGCTGATTTTGGAATTTCTCCATCAAAACAAAAACACATTTTTGTTCCTTTACATTTTTTACATTTCATTTTAGTGTGTCTGGAACATAATCTCGTAGTCCATGTTTCTGTGCATGATCTCCGCGCTCCTGTCAGGACTTTCGATTATTGGTCCTATAAAAGTTAATTTAGTATATCGAAAATAATAAAATAATTTTGAGTTGGTTTTCATGTCATCCTTTATTGTTTGGGTGTACCCGTCAATCTCACTCACACTATCAGCATAAATGACTATTGCTATTCTTGGGCTTGAAATAATTTCTGTTCCTCCTATCCCTAACGCATCTGCGGGGATCCCTGAAAAATCAGCTGCAATTCTCGGATAGCTTGATATGCTTAAATCGTCCCTTGGAAAGTCCGGGTGAATTGAGTCCCCGCTTCCCTGATCATAAATAATTGTATAGGATCCGTTTTGCGTTGTAGTAAAAGAAATCACCCCCGTCACAAAATTGACTGTATAATCTTGTCCATAAACAAGTAAAGTGCCCCTAGTCACACTCCTGATATTTTTTACTAATGTTGGATTTGTTGCAAGAGTATGGGTGTCTGCATTTGAAAAAGTTCCGGTATCAGTAGAAGTTGTCACACCTCGCTGTGTTATAGTAAGGACATCAGCATTTCTAAGAAAGTTAATTAGTTCTGTCTTTATGTTTGTTAAATTTAATGTCATCCTCTTGGATTTCCTGCCACTTGGCTTATTTTCATCCAGCAGTACCTTAGCACCACTGGGGATCATTTTATGTACAAAGGGTCATCTCGACCGGGGTTTCCCTAGTTCGTCCTGCGCGCGAACTCCCTAGCAGTTGCACCCCTTTAAAAATAGAATGGATTATTTAAATATTGATGTTTATCTAGACATCTCTTTTGCGATTATCCCAGGCAGTTTGTTGAGTACTGTGTTCCTCACAAACCATGTTGGCCTAACACCTGGATGCTTAACTTTCTTTCCAAGCAATACAAACTTTCCATCCTTAGAAAGCATAGGTAATTTACCACTTCCATACTTATTTGGACTCTCACCACTCCAATTTTTAATAGGTACAGCTAAAACTTTTTTATTCTTTGCTCTAATCACATGAGGGTTTGATCCAAACTCAACATATCTCCCATATTCCATCATAGAGATCCTTAATCCTCTTTCTGTTGGCACCACGTTTATGGAATTCTTGAGATCGGTTCCCTTGACTGGGAATGCAAAGAACAATTCATTCCTGAGTGCGTTCGCTATCCTAAATAATTTATTTTGAGGTATCATTCGTCTTGTATATAAAAAAGTGTGACCGTTTTGAACATGGTTGTACCATTAAAATTTCTTACACTAACAGTGTCAACCCTGTAAACCCTGGCATCATAAGTTATTTTATCATATTTATTTATTGTTTGATTTGGTTTTGTGAACATCAATGCATCATAAATTTCTGTCAGTCCTCCTTTATCCAGGGTAAATTTCTTGTTTGGATTTTGAAAAACTACATCGATTGTTTCGTTAGTTCCATCAGAATAAGTCTTTTGTCCGCCCATATTTGATGTTGTTACCGTCACTGGCGTTCTTACGACCTCAACCCCAAAATCTGATAGTGGCCCTCTAGAAAAATCATCAGCATCTGCTTGGGCCCCTGCGCTTGTTAATTGTTGGGCATATTGTATCGCAATTGTTTGATCATCCCAAAGCGGATTCAAGAAAGTTATTTGAGTCCCGGAACTATTATGGTCTACTGTGTACTCGCTTGTCAGCGCCAATACCAATCCACTTGCATGAACTAGAAATCCATCATTTTCTGTTTTTGTTGTATTTGATATTGTTAGAACCCTGTTTGATCCTCCGGTGCTTCCTGTGCAATCGCTTCCATTGTAGTGTTCTGTTTTTATTTCCGGCATATTATTTTAAATCTGTTTTACTTTAAATAATTTATGCATACCAAAATTGAGTATTTAATTCCTGCCAAATTTGACACCCTGCTCCATTATTTTCCGAAACCCCCTGTTGAATATATCCTTATCTCGCAGGCATCATATTTAAATATTTTGTCAAAGTTTGATATATTCGCCTGAACATTGAAATGCCCGTTGTCGTTTGAGAATGTCAAATTGTTTCCTTGAAGATTACAATTAGAAAAAATCGTGCAATTATCCGAACAGGTTACATCCCAGTTTCCTGAACCAGGACAATCACAAGTATCTGTTGAAGGTGTCCCATACCATGAAGCAACAACCATGCCATCTTCACCACCTGTTCCTCCATTAGCAATCGAAGTAACATTATAATTTGTTTCTAAACTAACAAAATCATCTGACGCTCCTGAATTGTAATCTGTTCCTTCTACCACAACGTCAAAGTCTTTTGTTATCCCTGTCCAAGTGCTTACCCCACCTACATTTGAAGCATAAGCCATTCCTATAGCAACACCACCAGCTGGTATATCAATCAAAACACTTGGTGCATTTGTATCACTTTTAGAATCATAAACAGATCCGTTGGAATCATAAATTGCCCATACTCCTATTCCAGCTCTTGCTTGACCTCCTGTCCAAGTAACAACCACGTCGCCTGTAGTTCCAGATGCAAGAGCCAAATACCACATTTCTGTATCTGAAGAACCTGATACTTCAGCTTTAATAAGAGCTGCAGCATTTCCTCCAACAGTTACACCTGTTGCTGGTCCACCACTTCCTCTACCAGTCACACCAATAACAATTATCCTTGTAGGATCTGCTGTTCCAATGGCTTTATTAGAAAATGTATATACCTGACTGTTAGCCCCTGTTGCTTCATTATCTGTATAAATCACGTTTGCTGCTATAAACCCAGCCCATTCATCGATTTCAATCCCCAGAATTGTTGGAATCCATTCAACATTATCCCCTCTTTCAACATCCAAAACAATTGCAATAGTTAAATTCCCCTTCTTCATATCCTCAGAAGTATTCAAATAAACAAACTCAAATTGCTCTTTTAAATGAGACCCAACTAATGATTTGGTACAATCTTCAAAGGTTGTTCCATTTATTGAAGTTTCATTAACACAAATTATATTGTAATCATCAATAGACTCAAAACCAATACTATTCTTATATTCATAATGATACTCTCTTTCAAAGACTTCCCTTGTATCACGATTGATAAACTGTATAGGCCCTAGAATTAAATCAAGAGGATATTTTCCATGTTTGTTTTCAATATTGAATACGGCAACAGTTCTGTTTATTCCGCGAACCACATATTCCATCAACTCCGTTTCAAGCCTTACATTAATTTTATTCTTTTTATCCAAATTGGAATTAAACGAAACTTCTCTTTTTAATTCGTTATATTCCTTCTCTAAACTTTGATTATTTAGGCCATAAAATATAGGATCTATTTCATCAACACCAGAAAAAATACCCCATTTTATCCTGTCATTTGGATTCTTCTTATAGACAGTTATCCTTATCTGATAATCTTTCCCCTCTCTCCATGCAAGACTATAAGAAGGATCTCCTGTCTTTTTGGCCCCACATCTCGGAGAAGTGCATGGTTTCGAAAGATTATATTCCCACCAATATTTCCCCCACTTTCTCTCCAGTTTCCAAGACTTAACTGCCGGATCAAAAGCAAATAAAGTATCCCTTCCCCATGGGTCATAATTTGTCGGATAAATAAATATATCCTCGTTTGCAGTAAAGTTTATGTAAGCATAGCAAGGATCATTTATTGTTCCTGCGCATATTGTATCTTCAGAATAAGAAACATTTGAGATGGCCCCGATTGCCATCAAATAAGCAAAGATTAATCCTATTAAAGTCCCGCCTGTGATTCCAATTCTTTTGGCCCATTTCTTGACAGTCTCTGGGTAAATTCTTTTTGCCATTTCATTTTAACCTATAATCAAGACAGTACCATTATAATAGATACTTGTCTCTTGAGCATTTCCAAAATATATTCTTGCATTTAATCCAACATAAATATTTTCTATCTCATCAGATGTACTCCCAATATTTTCTCCATCTGTATCCAAATATCCTCCAAGTTGTGGTGCAGTGTCATCATGTAAATCATTCATATCTCCTGCCCCTGCTTCAATAACTGTTTTACAACCCCAGTTATCTGCTCCAATTTTATAAAGTATATCTCCAGTAGAACATGTTGCTCCATCTGGTTTTATCTCATAATAAAATCTTAAATCATCATTGAATGTTGAGATGGCTGACCATTGATGTGCACCAGTCCATGAAAAAGTTCCACCCTCATCTATTTCCTCATCACTAATAGAATTAGCTGGTACTGTAATTGCTGTTGTGAAAATTGGTGAATCTGAAAATACTAAATTTCCTGTTCCTGTATCTGAAGTTGTAGAATTGTAAAATCCCCAATTATGTATTATTGATGTAGTTGAATAATCAGCTATACTAAAATCGGTCGAATTATAATAATTATATCCAAGGATTGTAGATGTCTGAGCGAGTGTCCCATTCACAGCGTTGACCCATGTAATATAGGTTAAAAATGTTGAATAATTCGCATTCCACAATGTTTCCTCTGCAGCAAAACCATCCACAACTATTAAGTCTTTTATAACTAAAGAACCATTTGCGTATGCTCTAAATAATGCATTTGCTTGTGCTGCATTTCCAAGCCATAAATCATCGCCTGCTCCTGTTGTCCAAATCTTCCCAGAACCGACAAGGTCTGTAGCTTTAAGTCCCCCACTAACCTGAAGATTATCTGAAAATTCAAATTCATCATCTCCATCATCCCAAAATAATCTCTCACTTAAACTTCCCGCATTATAAAACCAAATTGACGAATCTCCTTCAGCACTTCCTAAATATACATCAGTTCCACTAATCGTTAAATTCCCGTCAAATACTTCATTTACATTTGTAAATGCTACATTTGTAAAATTTGCATTCCATAATGGTTCTCCACCACCTGAAATAATTGCACTCCAATTTTGAATATATCCTGTTGCGTTCCAGTTGATAATATAATTTGATGCATTCCAATTTATGATTAATCCAGTAGTGTTCCAATCTGTATAGTTTGTATCAAAGTCTGCTTGAGATAGTAAAGTTCCATTAACTGCGTTAGCCCAAGTTATACCTGTGGCATTTAAAGCATAATCATATCCTAATGAAAGATTCTTTTCTTGTGAAAATATGCTTTTTGTTACATTCAAATCTCCAATAACATTTAATTTGTTTTGTGGAGAAGTCGTCCCGATGCCGACGTTGCCATTACCTAAAATTGTCATACGGGTAGTATCATTTGTTCCAAACTGAAGAAGGGCATTTCTTCGATTTAACAAAATAATATTTGAATTGCTACTTGACGAGCTTCCAAGATACCAAAGTTGTTGGTCGGGATTTCCACTGCCATCTGATTCATAAGCTGTGATTACTGCATTAGATGTTACGCTATCAGCAGGATTCTGAATAATTATTTGTCCTGCTGGGTGAGACCCAACTGTTCCAGCAATATCTGCTTTAATATGAAATATAGAGTCTGGTGAACTTGTTCCAATCCCAACCCTATCATTATTAGAATCTACAAATAAAACAGAAGTATCGACGGAAAAATTATTTGCTCCTAAATCAAGATTCCTAATCGCTCCTAAATAAGGAACAAACGTTCCGACATTTGCTCCAGGGACAACTAACTCGACTCTTGACGCTGTAACTCCTTCAATTTGGACTTCCACTGTTGGGTTAGCTCCTCCCCCCACAATATTAACAACCAACTGAAGAGTCAATCTATCTGTAAGATTCAAATCAGTTTCATCAACAGCCATGTGAATATTAATAGCACTCAATATTGTTGTTAATACTGAACTTTCCTCACTTGTAAACAATAGATTCATATTTCCACTTGTATCATTCTGCCACAATCTCCAGAAAATAGTAGTATCTTTTGATGACCCCGTTGTTCTTGCGTGAACGTGCATATGATTAACACCATCGAGTAACATATGCAAATTAGGAACTCCGTCGTTTGTTGTCCAGTTTTGGTATTCTGTTCCTGTCACAGTGATTGCTTTAGATAAAGTTGTTGCTGTAACAAGCCTATGTTCAGTGAATAAGATTTTAGATCCTGAAATATCTGAAGCGTTATTAAGTAGAAATAAAGCCAGACTTCCATGCTGAATACCATGTAAATTTGAACCATCACCAAAGATATAAGCTCCTGATATATTACCTGTTGTTGTCAGGTTTGTAGTAAATTCTAGATTTGTAGAAGTATTCCAATAATCTGATTTATCCAGGGTCCAGTTTCCAACCTGACCAACTAATTCTGTAAATCTCACAAATAAAGCATCTACCCAATTTATGGCTGTTGTATTCGCATTTGAAATTGCTGTATTCATTTGGGTTGTAGTTGAATAATCTGTTATACTAAAATCTGTAGAATTATAATAATTAAAGTTATTTATTTGTGTTTTAGTGTAATAATCACTTATTGAAAAATCTGTAGAATTGTAATAACTATAGCCCAATAATGTAGCAGTTGTTATGTAATCTGCAATATTAAAATCAGTAGAATTGTAATAACTAAACGCTATAATTTCTGCTGTTGTTGAATAATCTCCAATAGAGAAATCAGTAGAATTATAATATCCAAATGGATTGGTCACTAAATAATAACTAGTATTTGTTGCATTCCAATTAGCTGATAACATTAAAGTTCCATTTGTTGCTTTAGTCCAATCTATATGAGTTAAAAATGTTGAATAATTAGCATTCCATTTTGTTTCTTCTGATATATAACTTTGAGCTACAACCCAATTATAAATCGTTGTATTTGTGTTAGTGATATCCACTTGCCAGTTTTTAATATACCCTGTTGAGTTCCAGTCAATAATTAAACTTGAACTATTCCAGTCTATTATTAAACTAGATGAGTTCCAGTCTTTAATTAGGCCTGTTGCATTTAATAGATCAACATAAGCAGCCATAGAAGAATTGGCACTAGTTATATTCGCTGTAACTTCTGCCTTTGTATAAAATAAACTTCTTAACCATGAAACTAATATATTTAAAATCCCGCCAGAATTTTCCATTTGGGTTGTATTAATAGTATCCATGTCATCCCAATAATCAGAAGAATTTGATATAATACCAGTTAAAAAAGAACCTTCTCCTACAAATATGTCAGCTGTTACATTATTATCAAATGTTGCATTTACTCCATCAATCCCTAAAGCATTTTCAATGTTGTAAGTATCCCTTAGATTAATATCTCCCTGAGGAGTAAAGTCTGCTGCACTAACAGAGATTAGTAAAAACATACATAAAATACTAAATAAGATTAGTTTTTTCATTATGCTATGTAAGGCCTTGGTTTCAGTATTCCTTGGGCCTTTGCAGTGCCCATTAGCCTATCCCTCTCTTTAATTAGTTGGGTTGCTGTCTCACGCCACTGTGTGTATGGCTCCCCTTTTTGCACGCTAAATTCTCCCATAGTATATCCCACAATGTCTGTATAGGATTGTCCAACGATCCTTGCAACCATTGCTATCGAACAAGTAATGTTCATTAGTTTCTTGAATATCTCATTTATTTGCAGCTTGACAACCTTGCTTCCTGATTCATGACCCAGGACTAGTTGATCAACCACTATTGCTCCTGCTCCAGGAGTGGCATTAATCTGGGCTACTTCTCGATTTCCATCCATCCCATAAATCTCGACCCAATCCTTATCTACAAATCCAGTAATCGATGCCAACACAATACTCACATCTGTGCCTGCAACCTCAGCTGCGCTTGTAGTCGAGTTTGTTGAGCTCTCCTCGACAAATCCATAAATATATTTTACCACTATCTTTTGAACTCCTAATTTGAATGTGCTGTTTGTCAAGCTTTGACTTGTGTCCAAAACTATCTTCCCACTCTCCTTAGTTACATGTAAATAAGCAGGATCCTCTGTGTCTCCATCAATCTTCAGTTCTCTTACCGCCAAAAGAGGATTCTTGTCAAGAATTATTCGGACGGTTCCGTTCCCGTCTAAAATATCAATTCTTTCTTTTGGGGTGAAACTTGTATTAAAAAATCTTTCAACTTGTGTCTCGCATTCGTC
>SDBS01007436.1_pt1 | contig 10636 bp, 9 predicted proteins | sample 2277091 | NCBI WGS metagenome assembly SDBS01 (sample SAMN10404972, study PRJNA504765) | marine sediment metagenome | isolation source: marine sediment core GS10_PC15, 163 cmbsf | place: Arctic Ocean: Southern Knipovich Ridge | collected 2010 | reverse complement strand
ATGCTTTACCATAGAATAACGGCATACGATAACCTAAAATTCTTTTGCAAGTTATATCAAGTTCCAAAATATGAGCAAAAGATTCTCGAAATGTCAAAAGTATTTGGAATCGAAAAATGGCTTAATCAATACGTTGAGCATCTCTCAAGCGGATTGAAAATGAAACTCGCATTAGCTCGCACATTATTACTGGAACGCGATATTTTATTTCTTGACGAACCTACGCTTGGACTGGATGTGAAGACTGTCAACCTGTTTATTGATATCATCAAAAATGCCGGGAGCACAGTAATCTTCACAAGCCATGATTTATCTGTAGTTGAGAAGTTATGCGACAGAATTGCTTTCATCACTGATGGAAAAATAATTAAAATTTGGACTCGAGAAGAGATTAAAAATTTAGCAGGACCTGGAATAGCTGTTGAGATTTTCCTTGATACTAAAAAACAAGAATTGATATCTGAATTAAGAGACCATGATTTCATAATAGAGAACAATGATCACAAGAATGAAAATATCCTCGTATATCTAAAAGAAAGAACTGTTTATAAGGATCTCCTCAATATATTAGGGAATTATGACATAAAGAAAATAAAAGAACTTGAACCTTCTCTTGAGGATTTATTTCTAAAATTGGTTGATTAAAAATTATGATTCACCGGTTTCCATAAAGTTTTTCATAATATTTCAGATATTCTTTTGAAATCACATTATTGAGCCAATCTTGATTATCCAAATACCATTTTATGGTTAATTCTAAACCTTTTTCAAATTTAATTTTTGGTTCCCAATTTAGTGTGTTTGTTATTTTTTTATGGTTCATTGCGTACCTTAAATCATGACCGGGTCGATCCTTTACAAAAGTTATGAGAGATTCGGGTTTATCAAGGATTTTCAAAATTTTCTTAACTAAATCAATGTTTTTTAGTTCAGAATCTCCGCCAATGTTATAGATTTCACCGATTTTCCCATTATTAAGGACTTGTAGAATTGCTTCGCAATTATCTTTTACATGAATCCAATCTCTTATATTTATCCCCTCTCCATAAACAGGCAACGGTTTGTTATTTAAAGCATTATAAATCATTAACGGAATCAGTTTTTCAGGAAATTGATATGGGCCGTAATTATTTGAAGATCTTGTGATGTTGATAGTGAGATCAAACGTTTTATAATATGCTCTAACAAGAAGATCCGCTGATGCTTTACTGGCAGAGTAAGGACTATTAGGAGATAAATGAGTAGTCTCCGTAAAAGCAAGATCATCAAAACCTAATGATCCATATACTTCATCAGTAGAAATTTGAATGAATTTTTTAATTTTATGCTTTCGAGCAACATTTAAAAGAGTTTGTGTACCAAAAATATTAGTATCACAGCATATACTCGGATTATCAATGGAACGATCTACGTGAGATTCTGCTGCAAAATTTATGAAATAATTGATATTTTCTTTTCGTACTATACTATCAATAAAATCAAAATCACAAATATCAGCTTTATAAAATTTGTAGAATGATTTATGTTTTAAATCTATGCCTCTCAAATTTTCAGGATTTCCCGCATAGGTTAACTTATCTACATTAATAATTTTTACTTCTTCATTAGATTCGAGTAAAAATCTTGTAAAATTACTTCCGATGAATCCCATTCCACCAGTAACGAGACATACCTTCATTATTTAATTACAAAATTTGAGGTTTTTTTGTAACATAATCGGGTATTAAATTAAAATTTTTATTTCCTTAATCTTTAAAATATCTCATTTTCACTCTGAATTTTCACTAGATATCTTTTTTAGGTATTCCCCATATGCCGTATTTGAGATGGTATCAGCAATCTTTTGTACATCACTTCGGGTAATATAACCCTTCATATAAGCAATCTCCTCGATACATGCGATATATAATCCTTGTCGTTTCTGTATTGTTCCCACAAAATTAGATGCTTCTAGCAAACCGTCATAAGTTCCCGTATCAAGCCAAGCAAAACCTCTTCCTAATAGTTGTACGCGTAATTTCTCCAGTTTAAGATATTCTTTAAACAAATCAATTATCTCAAGCTCGCCTCTTGGTGAGGGCTTTAAAGTCATTGCTAAATCTACAACTTTCTCATCGCAGAAGTAAAGTCCAGGAATGGCAAAATTAGACTTTGGATTAAGTGGTTTTTCCTCTAATGATAAAACTTTCCCGCTTTTATCAAATTCAACAACGCCAAATTCATTAGGATTATAGACATAATAACCAAAGATTACGGCCCCTTCTTTTAATAAAGAGGCCTTTTTTAGGACAGTTGAGAATCCTTGGCCAAAAAACACATTATCACCAAGAATAAGAGCAACTTTTTCACCAGCAATAAATTCTTCTCCAATAATGAAAGCATCTGGCAGTCCGCGGGGTTCGGTTTGAATTTTGTAAAAAAACTTAAGACCCACCCTACTTCCGTCTCCTAGCATCTTTTTGTAAAGATCAATATGTTCTGGTGTTGAGATGATAAGAATCTCTCTAATATCAGCAAGCATTAAAACAGACAACGGATAATAGATCATCGGTTTGTCATAAATAGGCAGAAGATGCTTACTTATTGATTGCGTAATCGGATATAGCCTTGAGCCACTCCCTCCAGCTAGGATAATTCCTTTCATAGTCCACCTGCTAAATAAAATAATCTTTCAGCTAATATTATACATTTTATAGTAATCTCTTCATGATTCCTTTAATCTAAATGTATTAAGTTTTATAAAGCTTTTATTCAAGCGTACGATTAATCATTATTAGCTCTTTATCTTCTCTATCAGGTTTTGTAAAATGATTAAAGGTTTTTCTCACCAATTGGGGACATATTTTAATTAAAAACTTCTTTTTCCTCTCACCTAGAAAATAATAATTTTCATTTAGACTAAATTATTTTCCTTTGATCATATTGGAAGTAGGAGAATTTGAAAATGTAAGAAAAAAAAACAGCATAACCTCGATCGCGTAATTTAGTACAAGTAATACCCGCGGATCTTTGCACATCACCATCGAGTTGAAAATTTTGTATAAAATTAAAAGTTTTTTTGGTATTTTATATTTTCATAAATAGTCTTCTATTAAAGATTTTAACAACCTTCGATAAATTATATTTTTTTTATAGCATAACTTAAAGCTCTGTTAGTTTCATGGGTTAATAAAATAAACTCCCAGTCATTTTTCACACAAAATTGGTTTACAGCTTGAACCACTCCATATGCTAATGTCTTATTAATATTACCTTGACAATAATCATGACCCGCTATTATCCCGCCATCTTTGACTTTCACCCGACATAATTCCAACTCTTTTACAGTTTGTTGGTATGAATGTGCTGTATCGATATAAACCCAATCAAAATAACCATCCTCAAATTTTTTTAATACTATCTCAGATTTACCTCTTACTATTATGACTCTCTCAGTATCTATTTCTTTTTGAAATCTTCTTCTTACATGATTCATTTTATTTTTATTGTATCTTTTCGAAGCCCATGTATCTATCAAATAAAGTTTTTCTGGATGGGTATTAGATAAGATTTTATTTGAGAATTCTCCCTGATCAACACCTAATTCAGCAATAATACCGTTTTTTGGGAGGAATTTTAACAAAATGTCTCTATCTATAACTACCTTGAGATTATTAATATGTTTTTGATGCAGAATTACCTGATTTTCATTAATTGGGCTAGGTTTAATTTTACTAATGATTAAATTATATCCGAAATAATTTCCTAATTTTTGGATATTTTTTAAAAGAATTTCTAACATAGTTAGATGAATATATTTTTTAGTTTAAATTTAACTTATAATGCCTCTAAGTGTTTAGGTTAATATTAATGTGGTAACTTAATAAACAATCAATCAATTAAAAAATATTATATTCATAGATTATAACGCTTTTTACTGTTCTTTTGATTATTATCTTTGATTTTAGAATAGAATGAATTTCTAATAAACTTTAAAAGAAAAATTAATCAAATTTATGAAATTTATATTAACATAGAAGATATAGAAATTTAATTACTAAATTAAAAAGTGAATAGAATATGAATAAAAAAGTCTTAATACTTGGAGGTTTAGGTTTCATTGGAACTAATCTGATTGAAGAATTAATCAACCGTGGAAATTATAAGATAATTATATTTGAAGCTGAAAATGCAGATGTTAAAAATCCCGATTTACTAAAAAATATTGAAATTTACTATGGAGATTTTCATAATAAAGAAGATTATGAAAAAATTTTCAAGGAATATACGATTGATATCGTATTTCATCTAATAAGTACCACTAATCCATCTTCATCAAATGAAGATATGATTTTTGATATCGAATCCAATCTAATAAATACTATTAATCTTTTGAATGTGATGCTGAATTACAAATGCAAAAATCTTATTTATTTTTCTTCAGGAGGGACCATCTATGGTGATTCTAAACGAAAGAACAAAAGAAAAGAATCTGATCCAAAAAACCCCATTTGTTCTTATGGAATAGTGAAATTAGCTGTTGAAAAATATCTTTCTCTTTATAAAAAAGTGTATAACTTAAATTATCTTATTCTAAGGGTTTCAAATCCTTATGGGGAATATCACAATCATAAACAACAAGGTTTAATAAATGTAATTCTTAGAAGAATATTAAATGGAGAGTCTGTGGATGTTTGGGGCGATGGGACTGTAGTTCGTGATTATATCTATGTTAAGGATCTTGTGAAAATTATTGTTGATTTATTAGAAGAAAAAATTCAGAATGAAATTATTAATGTGGGATCAGGAAAAGGATATCCATTAATTCTATTATAGAAATTATACAAAAAATAATAGGACATTTCCAAATAAATTATTTAAAATCGAGGAGGGTTGATATTCCTCATTTAGTACTAAATGTTGATAAACTGAATAGCTCACTAAATATAAAATTAACAAACATTGAGGAAGGAATAAATAGAACATTCAAATGGTTAATAACTCTTTAATTTGTATTGAGATATTTATTAAGATTGCTCAAGATTTTAAAAAAGTAGGTTTTTTTCAAAATTTCTTTCTTCTAAAAGGTTTAGAATATATTTTATTAGGAACGAATTTTTCCTAAAATTGAACATCTTCTTTTCATTAATCTATTAACCTATATATTCCATCTCTCTTTAAAAATGTATTTTTAAACTTCACATTGGTAAGCTTGAATGGGAGAAGATCATTCCATTCTATGAGTTTCTCGATTAATTCATCTAATATCAATTAAAGTTTTTAAATTAGTTAAATTAGTTAACTTAAATTATTTAAAAAAAAATTAAATGGTTTATGATTTTTGAAAAATATCCAACCTTTTAAAGAGCCAATTTACATCACGAGACCATTATTACCACCAATAAAAACGGTTTATAAAAAGTTAAAAGAAATCTGGAAATCTAAATGGCTAACAAATATGGGAAGCCAACATCAAGCATTAGAATCTGAATTAATGAAATATCTCAATGTTCCTTTTTTAAGCCTTTTTTGTAATGGAACAATAGCACTTCAATTAGCTTTTCAAGCACTTAAATTAAAGGGCGAAGTAATTACTACACCATTTACATTTGCTGCTACAGTGAACGCTTTATATCAAAATAATTTAAAACCTATTTATTGCGATATTAAACTTGATGATTTCAATTTAAATCCAGAAATGATTGAAGAGTTAATTACATCAAAAACATCAGCAATATTACCAGTACATGTATTTGGTAATCCTTGTAATATAGAACAAATTTCAAAAATTGCAAATGAATATAATTTGAATGTGATTTATGACGCAGCACATTGTTTTGGAGTGGAGTATAAAAATAAAGCGATTGGGAATTATGGTGATATTAGCATGTTTAGCTTTCATGCTACTAAGATTTTTCATACTATAGAAGGAGGTGCACTTACTTACAATAATTCAGAACTAAAAGATACTTTACATCTTCTGAGAAATTTTGGTATTAAAAACGAGGAAGAAGTAATTCTTCCGGGAACTAACGCTAAAATGAATGAGTTACAAGCAGCAATTGGACTCTTAAATCTAAACTTAGTTGAAATGGAAATTAAGAGGCGGAAGAATTTATCCTTTATTTATCGAGAAAATCTTAAAACCGTTGAAGGGATTAAATTTATCGATGAAAGACAAGATGTTAAACTTAATTATCAATATTTTCCAATTTTAATCGATCAAGAAAAATTTAATTTAAATAGAGATCAAGTTTATGTTTTATTAAAGAAATATAATATACATACTAGGAAATATTTTTATCCTTTATGTACTGATTATAAATTCTCAAAACCTTCTCTCTCATATAAATTTCCAAATGCTAAAAAAATTTCAAACCAAATTTTATGTTTACCTCTATATGGAGAGCTAACACCGAAGGAAATAGAAAAAATCTGCGAAATAATATCAATAATGCAAAATTTCACCAAATTTTAATTTGATTTGTTAACTAAACGCTGAAAAAATTTTCTTTCTATATCAAGTTGGAGAATCAACTATATATCTTTCAAACTTTTTAATCTTAGCTTTCATTGTATTAAAGTCTTCAGGCTCCACAAGAATATACTTTTTTCCTTTAATCTTAATAGTTGGATAATTTATTGCTTCTGGAAATATTACTGCATCTAAAATCTTAGATATCTCATCTTCACTCATTTTTAAATTTAAATCACATAATTCTAAGTATTCTTTAAGCAAATATGGTGTTCTGAGCCATTTTTGATTGGAAGCGGGTAAATCCTTATTCTTTTTAATCATGTCTATAATCTCGTAAAAAAGTAATACTAGAAAAACCATGGTTTTTTCCTTTAAAGTTTGCACAGTCTCCTTATCTGATATATTGAATGTTTTAACTGCGATTATAGCACCTGTATCAACTTTTTTTGCCATATGATGGCAAGTAATACCATATTCCCTTTCCTTATTATAAAGTACATGAGTATAACCACCTATTCCAGGGTATTTGGGAGACCCTGGATGAAAATTAATTGCAGCAATACTCGTATTGTTTAGTACCTGTTGTGGTAATATCCATGGTGACAAGAATGAAATTATGTAATCTCCCTCCCATTCAAAGACTTTTTTTGGAAGAGGATCACCCCAATCTCCGGTAACTATCAAAGGATCAGTAAAATTTTTTTTAATATATCTTTTTATTAAATCACACCAAGAAGTAGGTTTACATAAAACTAATAACTTCATTTATGCTCTCTCGTTAAGACTAGTTTTAGATTAATTCAAATAAACTTTAGTGATATTTATATTAATCACAATTATTCGTTAAATGTATATCTATGCATTTATTTATCTTTATCTAAAAGATACAAAAGCTTCTCTATTGAAGATATCGTTGACTTCTTTGAGTATATTTTATTTAACGCCATTTTTTTATTATGTTCAGACATAGCTCGAGTAAGTCCAATCTCGCATAAAATTAGTTTTTCTAAATGATTTACTGAGAAGATATATGTATTATTCTCGATTAGATGAAAATATCCTGAAGTTTTTTTCATACATATTGGCTTTTCCAGATATACAATAATGTGGATAGTTCCCATACTCTGTTGTCGATTGTGATACATAATTGCGAGATCAATCTGTTTTAATATACCAAAATATTTATCAGGGCTTAAAAAATCGAGTAGAGGTATAAATCGATCCCCAAAAAACATTTTACCTTTTTCAATAATTTTTTTAATATAAATCGGAGGCCCATAGGAAAGAGGACAGATAATTTTAAAATTCTGTTCCTTCATTTTAGATAAGCGGATCAAAATATCTAGATGGTTATTCGTAGGAAACCCAGAATTACCAAGCAATAGTAACTTACCGCCTTCTTTTTTAAAATTAAACTTTTCATTAATAGAATAACTGCCTTCTATGTCAAACCTTTCAAATTCAACTGGATTTGTATAAATGGCTTGAGAGGAGCATTTTGCATCAGTCTTAAAATATTTCTTAAATAATCTAATATCTCCTTTATGTTGCGATATAACGTAATCCAGTCTTTTGATTACCGCTTTTCGGATTTCAAATTGGAAAAGAAATAAAATTCTTTTTAGTATTGATTGAAATTTGTTATCCAATTTACTAATTAATTCTAATGTAAATTGATCATATAATTGTATTGGTATGTATTTGTATAAATCAGCTCCCCACATAATCCAAATTATTTTTGCTTTTCCTCTGAAACCAAACAAAATTCCAGAGACTTCTTCTGTTAAATAATGAATAAAAATATTATCTGCTTGTTTCATTAATTTCCTTATTGTTTTATATTTAATCGTAAGAAATTTAGTCAGGAAATTGCCTTTAAAATTAAAAATTTTGATGTTACGAAAATTTTCGGATTCTATATGCTTCTTTTTGTTCTCTTCCTTGATTACAATGAAAAGATGTTCTTCAGCATTAAAGTGAGAATTAACTAACTCAATAAATTCTTTTGAATAAAATTGGTCGACCAAAAAATGCAAATATTTCATTTCCTAAACAACTAAATATCTAATTTTTTTTATGTTAATGAAGTAATTCTAATTATAAAATATGATACTTTAATATCCTCTTCTTTTTCATTAATTTATGTTCACTCTCTTTTTCCATATATAGTATAAAACGGAGCGATTCTGATACCCTGCTTTTTGGTTATAAAAATAGATATATTCAAAACTCTACCAATAATTCTCTTAGTAATATTTTTTGAGTCACCATAATATCCGTTTAAAACCTTCACTTCAAATCCTAACTTTTTTAAGATAGTAGTTAAGTAATATGGATTCATAAAATGTTCCATCCAATTTCCAGTATAAGGATCGCACGTATTAGTTGGATGCTTTGGTTCTGGAGGAAAGTTTTCTGTTTTCAGATATTCCTCTACAAATTTTAAAATATCTGCTCTTATAAGACCACGTGTATTCTTTACCAATTGGGAGATTTCTTTTTCAGTCAATTCTTTATCAAATTTCTGAAGATATTTATTTATCATTTCTCTCCTAATCTTCAGATAAGATTTCAAGCAGTCTCTCTCCTTATGACCCCATTTTTTTTCTCGGTCTTTGTATTCTGCTTTAAGTTGCTGTTTTGTAATTTTTTTTCTAATTAATGGATTAAACACATTAGCTCCTGATGACATACACACTTTTAAAGATCCTTCTGAAATGAAAGTAATCTTCCTAAAAAAGGATTCGATGTCATATATATGTTCGATTACATCGTGGGATGCTACGGCACTACAACTCATACTATTCATCTTTAAGAATTCAAGCACATCATCAATATCTCCATGAATATAATAATCTGCTTTATTTCCTATCAATTCTGCAATAACTTTGGCATCATTACATGAGATATTATAAATATCATTAAATATGACAGTGCCTATACCTAATTCTTTAGCTAATAAACTTAACATACCTGAACCTCCTCCAAAATCCAAGAAAATAAATTTACTTAATGGCAACTTGGATTTATCTAGAGACCATGCTAAAATATAGGAATATAATTGTAAGGTCTTTCTCAAATTTACCAATTTATTTCCAAAATACCTTTTGTTATAATTTGATATATTTAATGTCTTTATATTTAAACATTTTAGTTTATCCAACAACCTAACTGCCGCTGAATTAATATCGATCAACAATTCCCGATTACTCGGTAATCGTGAATATTCAAAAGGTCTCATATATTCTGTAATAGTAATGTGATTATAAAATTTTTCGATCAAAAATTAATATTTCTTCTGTTAAGTTTTATTGTATTGGAAATTCTGCATCTTTTTATTCTTTTCCCTGATTACAATGAAAAAATGCTCTTCAATATTAAAAGTAAGAATGAATAAGTTTAATTAATTTTTTGAATAAAATTGGTCTAACATAAAATGCAGGTATTTCATATTCTTGAATAAATTTTCTTAAAGCATGCTAAGTATATAGAAAAAATTACATGGTTTCCTACTTAAAAAATGTGATATTATTAATAAATTATTTCTTATACCGCTTAACCTTTTTTTAAGTCTTTCTGTATAACCAAATTGAAAAAAGTGCTAATTATTAAGTTATCTACAACTATTTTTGATATAAAAATTTCTTTAGAATATCTCTGAAAGGGTTTGATTTTATGAATGATGATAGTGAGTATGAGAATATCGATTATAGTAGCCTAGATCGAAAAGCAGATTTAGGATTTCGAGCTAATTCAATCTCACTAATATATTCAGCTATTATTAAAATTCTAATGACGATAATTCTTGCCCGATTATTCACACCTGAAGAATATGGCGTAATGGGGTTGATTTTAATCGTCATTGGATTTGGAATGATATTTTCGGATATTGGTGTTTCTGGGGCGGTAATTCATTATCAGAAGGTATCTCAACGGCATTTATCTACATTATACTTGTTATCATTTATAATCGGGTTTTTAATATTTTCAATTCTTATTTTAACAGTACCACTAATATCCATCTTTTATAATGAACCTGAGTTAACCGCTCTTATAAGAATTACAGCAATTATATATCTTATCGCTCCTCTAGGGCAACAGTTTGAGACTTTATTGAGGAAAAAACTGAAATTTAGATCTCTTGCATATATTGAGATTATCGATTCAACAATTTTAGTT
>SDBS01007435.1_pt1 | contig 10636 bp, 7 predicted proteins | sample 2277091 | NCBI WGS metagenome assembly SDBS01 (sample SAMN10404972, study PRJNA504765) | marine sediment metagenome | isolation source: marine sediment core GS10_PC15, 163 cmbsf | place: Arctic Ocean: Southern Knipovich Ridge | collected 2010 | reverse complement strand
CGACAAAGGAAAGTAAGCGCCGGATATGTTGAGATTATAGCGCAATATCGAGTGAGGATCACGCTGTTAAACGGTCTTTATTGACCAAAGGGGTATCGATCTCTCACCCGACTCCCGGTGCCACCTCAGGGTGACACCGGGACTTACAATGCCAGTTTTTTAGGGCTCGATGTTGAAATGACGTAAGCATTAATATATTGAAAAGATAAAGACTTTTTCAACATGATTAACACTTACTTGGAAAACGATAAAGCCGTTTCCCACATTACAACATCACTACTACTATATCATGCATTATTAATCCTCCTCTTTTAACATACAAGGGGGATGTCACGACTCGCCGCGCTGCGCCCGTCGCAGCGGGAGTGACAGGGGGATCAAAAGCCTATTGGTCATCGTAATATGTTATTAGAACTGATTGCTGTCTTTTTCAATAAGTGTCAACTATCAACGATTTTAATCCGGGGAAAGGGATAATGGACAAACCTCTCTTCCATATTTGCTGGTCACTTGCCTGCGAAGCGACACAGCATTCAGTACAGGATCCCGCCCTCGGCGAGCGCGGTGTCCTCGGTTTCAAGGAAATACTTGACAGATACGGTATTAAAGGAACATTTCTGCCGATAGCAGGCGATATTGAATCCCGCCCCTCACTCTACCGCTCGCTTCATGAGGAAGGCCATCAAATCGGCATACATGTTCATCCCGCTGATGAGGGATATGTCGAATTTGCAGGATTGATGAGCCCCGACGAACAGCTTGAAATGTTTTTGAAGGCAAACGACCGCTGGGCGCAGGTTATGGGAATTCACCCTGAAACCCTGGCGATAGGTTACGGGTCGGCGAACGATTACACCTATGCGGCGCTGGAAGCTGCAGGCTTCGACCACGGCAACATAAGCCTTGTCGGGCGCAGGCTCCCCGAATGTGCCTGTGTCTGGGAAGGGACTCCCCAATACATTCATTACGCCAACCGCTACAACCGTCTCCTGCCGGGCGATATGGATTTTATCGAGATCCCTCACACAGTCGACCTCGATTCACGGATGTGGGGAGGAAAGCATGCCCAGGATTACCGTGCCGAACTGGTCGATGCCAAAAATCACTGGTACACTGCATTCAAAGCGGTGAAACACCAGAAGGACAACGATGCTGTTCCGGTCAAAATTATCCGCGGCACAACCCATAACACATTCGACCTGTTAGACCCGAATGATTTCCGCCGTAAAACCCTCATCGGTATGATCGAAGGACTGAAAGACATCCTTGAAAGTGAGGGATGCGAGAGCAGGTGGGTACCGTGGAAACCTGTTGCAGATGAATATCGCAGGACAGTTCAAAAGGTCGATATTAAAAAAGTGCTTACACTCGACCGCCGCGGATACAGGGGAAAGAAAACCGTTTGACGTGAAAAATAAAGGATATACATCATGGACAAACCAAAATTCCGGATAAATTTTACTATTGATTGTGAGGCGACACAGGGGTATATCAGCGATACCGAGGGCGGGAAACGCAGTGCGCGCGGGTACAGGGATGTCCTCGAGAAATATGGCCAGAAAGGAACCTTTTTCCTGCTGCCGGGGGATGCCAAAGCCGATCCCGATTTTTACCGTGAACTGCCGCAGCGTGGTCATGAGGTGGGCCTGCATCTTCATCCTGTCGATGAAGGCTTTTTCGAATTCACCGGAGTGATGGGCCCCGACGAACAGCGTGAAATGATTACGGTCACCAAACTGCGCTGGGCGGATGCCATGGGTTACGAGCCGAAAAGTTTCTGCATGGGATATGCCACTGCGAATGACTTCACCTATGCCATTCTCGATGAGCTTGGCTTTACTCATGGACAGGTCGGCGTTCCGGGAAGAACCGTTCATGACACCGCATGTTTCTGGGAAGGTTTCCCGATGGACATCCATTATGCAAACCGTTACAACCGCATGTATCCCGGCGACCTCGATTTTATCGACATCCCCTACACCATCGATCCGGAATCACGCATCTGGGGCGGAAAAGCCTGCCTTGCCCTCTACATCGAACAGGTTGATGCCAAAAACCACTGGTATACCATCAATAAGTCGGTACAACGTCAGAAACACGACGATTCGATCCCGGTTAAATTCATACGGACGGTGACCCATAATTTTCACGATTTTGCTAATCCCAAAGATTTCAGGGGACAGACATTAACCGGTATCATCGAGGGAATACAGAGCATTCTCGAAGATGAAGGCTGTGAACTCGTACCAGCTACAATGGAAATGATGGCTGAAGAATACAGAGCGACAGCTCCAAAAGTGAATATCAGGGAAGAACTGAAACTCGACCGCCGTGCCTGGGGAGTTTAGAATGGTGAATTGAGAATGGTGAATGGTGAATGGTGAATGGTGAAAAAGAAATGTGAAATGTGCGGTGCTGACTCGCGGTAAGTGTTTGCAACTTGTGGCTTTCATCAAAAAATCTGTGTTATCAGTGTAATCAGTTTAATCAGTGGTTCAGACATTAAATATGGAGTGACATTACCTGACACCAGGGAATTATCGACAATAATATCGATGCATTTTCTTTATATACAATCGCCGTAAGTTACTACTATGATTTTTGTCATTACGTTTTTTTGTCATTGCGAGTGAACGAAGTGAACGAAGCAATCTCAAATTAATCCGCAAAAATCCGCTTTCAATTTTATTCTGGGGAGAGGAAAGATGAATTCCAGACGAGAATTTTTAACGACGACTGCCGGTGGCATAGCGGGAATTCTTGCAGCCGGTATTGCGCCCGCATATGCACAAGACAGGGGGCTTCTAAAAATAGGGCAAATTGGGATCGGCCACAATTTCGCCCTGCAGTTTCGAAACCGTAACAGAGACGACGGTGTAAAACTTGGCTGTAAACCGTATGCATTCTGGTACGATGTCCCGGAAATATGCGAAAAATATAAATCGAGGGGTTTCGAAAAGATCGCTAAGGATCCTGCCGAACTCATCAAAGAGTCCGATGTAATCAGCATCGAATATCCTGATTACGGCCGTACTATGGAATTTGCGCAGCCGGCGCTCGAACAAGGCAAGCCGGTATTTGTGGACAGGCCGTTCACCGGAACGATCTACAGCGCAGAAAGAATGGTCGATCTGGCGAAATCGTACGATACTCCTCTTATGAGCGCATCATCGCTGGAATTACAGCCCCAGCTACCCGGAATACAGCAATGGGCGAAGGAAAACGGCCCTATTCTCAGCTATACATGTTACTGCCCCGAACCCATGTTCGTCTGGATGTTTCCCCATGTAATCAACTTCGCTCATGCCGCGCTCGGCGGTGGAATCGATACGGCTTATTTCAGCGGTGATTATATCATCGAGATGGGAAACATCAAGTCCAACAGGCACAATAACTGGTATGATCCCGGCAGGTCGTTAGGCGCTGCTGTCAGCCTGCTGACCTATAAACCACGTTCGGGTGAACCACCGATCATCGGGATGAATCATATAGGGCCTGGCCCGGGGCCATATAACATCCATGTGTACTGCGCAGAAGCCAGCAAAGATTTTATTGTCGGCGACCATCTGGACGACCCTAAAATATTCAGGCCCATGTTATTAGCGCTTAATGACTTCTTCGTCAGGAGAATACTGCCGAGGCCCTATGAAGCCCTGTTAGAACAGCACCGTGCTCTTGTGGCGACCAATATGTCGAGACTGACCGGCCATGCGGTGAAACTCGATTCACTCGGCGGAGAGGATGCACTACCCTACTCGCCCTCGATAAAGGACTGGCTTGACAGGTTGTATATGGGGTAGATTAATTTCTGTAAACCAAAATCGTAGGGGTAAGGCTTGCCCTGGGGATCCCCCATTTTTAATAAATCAGCCGATCGTAAAAAAAAACTGTCTGAACCGCAGATATCTATGATGAAATGATTACCATGATAAAAATAAGGAAATGTGCGGAGCTGACTCGCTGTAAGTGCATGCAACACGTGCTTTAATCATGAAATCTGCGTAATCAGTGTAATCAGTTTAATCAGTGGTTCAGACAATAAGTGCGGCGTGACATAACCTGACACCAGGGAATCAACGACAATAACGTCAATGCATTTTCTTTATATACAATCGCCGTAAGTTACTACTAATTATAGCCTTGAATGGTGTACCATGATGGCTTTTGGAGTGCGACTGCAAGGGTTGCCCCTACAACATTACCGATCTTTTTTGGAAACAATGAAATAATCATTTTTACGGGGTATCTATGACAGAAATTAATCATCTTCAGACAATCGATTTTACGGTGATAGCCGTTTATTTTTTGATAATAATATTTATCGGAATATATTTCACCAGGTATGTCAGACAGGCGAAAGATTATTTCACCGCAGGCGCAAACATACCCTGGTGGCTTGCCGCGATTTCTTTCTGGATGGCGACATTCTCGTCCCTTTCCTTTGTCACTTATGCCGAGTTGGGTTACAAATATGGATTTACTTCGCTGATGCTATATTGTATAACGGTGCCATGTATGCTTGTAGGAGCTTGGCTTTTTGTCGGGAAATGGCGCCGCGCCCGTCAGATGAGTCCGATAGGATTTATCGAGGCGCGTTTCAGTCCGGCGCTCAAACAGGTTTTTGTCTGGACAGGCTTACCGCTCAGGCTGGCAGACAATGCCATACGGATATATGCCACCGCCATTTTTCTTGCAGCGGCGCTTTCGAGCGACATGTTCACCTTAACGAGAATCATCTGGCTCACCGGATTCATAACACTCGCCTATTCCCTTCTTGGCGGGCAGTGGGCTGTTATCGTAACCGATTTCGTGCAGTTCATCATCCTGTGCCTCGCAGTGTGCATGGTTTTTCCGCTGGCAGTTAAAGAAGTGAACGGTTTCGGCTCTTTTTTCGACAAAATGCCCGCGAATTTTACTCAGCTTGTCGAGCCGCCGTACGACTGGTACCAATTGCTGACATGGATAGTGCTCGTGTTTTTCAGTTTCAACGCCGGGTGGGCAATGATTCAGAAATACAACTGTGTGCGCAGCGAACGGGATGCCCGGCGAGTGGTGTATGCTGTCGCGGTATGGAGCATAATCGGCCCGATAATTTTCTATACTCCGTCCATGATAGCCAGGGTTGTGTTCCCGGAGCTTGAAAATCCCCGTTTCGCCTATGCGGCAATAAGCCTCAAAGTGCTGCCGGTCGGGCTGATGGGTGTCATGATCGCGGCCATATTTTCCGCCACCCTGTCCACACTGAGCAATGAATTCACCATGCTGTCGAGTGTGCTGACCAATGACTTCTATGCAAAAAAAATAAATCCCGGTGCATCACAAAACCTGCTTATCAAAATCGGACGTCTCAACTCCCTCATCATCGGTGTGCTCACCATAGGATTTGCCGTTATTCTCCAGTATGTTCAGGGCATGAACCTTTTCGACATCATGGTCAAGATATACACTGCTTTTGCCCCTGCCATCATGGTACCCCTTCTCGCTGGAGTGCTTTTCCGCGGCCTTAATTCAAAGGGAGCATATACAGGAATAATTGCCGGTTTCATTTCGGGATCGCTCCTCCTGATTCTCAATATCATATTAGTTGGCATTTATAGTGAACAGTTTGTATCCAATCTACGTCTCAATTACTGGCTCAATCAGGGATGGACATCGACCTCGATTATCCTGAATTTCGGCATTACCATACTTGGACTTTGGATAGGGAGTAAATACGGCACAATATCCGATGAAGAACGTACGAGAATAGATAAATTCTTTAAACTGTTAGAAACACCTTACGAGTCGGAAACATCGGTTAAAGTCAAATCGCCGTTCCCCATGATCGGTATCATTGTCATTGTAATGGGTATCGGCATGACTGCTGCGGCTTTTGCGGTGAAATTCATATACGGCAATCCCGGATGGTTCAGGCTGAATGCGCTTGCGGCTGTGATTCTGCTCGTTATCGGAGTGTCGATATGGGTGGTATCCCGCGATCGCGGCCCGGAAACCGGTGATTGATAAAAAAAGCCCGGAATATGCAGAATCCGGGCTTTATGTTTCACCTGTAAGGGGAGGGAAAGTGAAACATTTAATACGAAATCAATGCACTCTTTATGCTTTTTGCGACAATTCGGCCACAATTTTTTTTAACCACGGAGACACGGGGGCACAGAGAAAAGAATTATATTTTTTGTTGCTCATGATTTTGAACCAAGATTTTCTTGATTAACCATGATTTCCACGATTAAATGTTTTAAATCCTATGTGAATCAAGGTAATCTCAAAAATCAGGAAAATCCCGGTTCAAAGTTTTTCTCCGTGTCTCTGTGCCTCCGTGGTTAGCAATAATCACTTCACCAGCATCATTTTCTGCGTCAACACCTTTGATACACCAGTTTCAATCCTGTAAAAATACACTCCGCTTGCAAAATCCCGTGCATTCCATGCCGCCGCATGGCTGCCCGGTGTTTTCATCTCATCAACGAGTGTCTCGACTTTACTGCCTAACAGGTCATAGATAACGAGATTGACCATGCCCGGTTGATTCAATTGGAAGTTTATAGTCGTTTTCGGATTGAATGGATTGGGATAATTCTGTGAAAGCACGAAGGTTTTCGGGATTTCTCCATTCTCAACAGAAGTTGGTTCGGAGACAGCAACTAACGAAGCTATTTTACAAAAACTTCTGGTAGCACAAACATCTTTTGTATCAAAGCCTTCAAACTTTTCGTATGCAAAAGTTGCTTCTGCAGGTAATTCCTTTTGTTCGGAGGTATCCCATATCTTGAATACATAAGGCTCATCTCTCTTGAATCCCAATGTGTCTTCAACACCCCAAACAATTTCATCTCCCCATACATCAAATGCCAGATCCTCTCCTGCCCACACCCCCATACCGGCACATATATTACGAGGTGTAAACACTGCTATTTCATCACCAATCTCTAATGACTCCCCATTAATTGTCGGAGCATGTTCAAAAGGAACAATCATTGTTGCTGCATTCTTGGTATCATAGGGAATTACATCGAAATGAGGTTCCCATATTCTCTCAGGCTCAAAATCGGTAATGAAAAGCTGGTTGCACTCAGCATACAAAAATCGTGAATAACAAAGTTTGCTCCCATCCGGTGACATGAAAGTGCATTGAACCCCCTGAGTCCCTGTCGGTATTTCAGGTAAATTTTTTTTGTTTCACCTGTTTCAGTATTGTACGCCCGTGTTTCCATAAACCGTGATGTAGCTAATATATGTAAATATAATATCCAGTTTCCATCAGGAGTATATACAGGAAACCAATCATTACCTTTTTCAAATGTTAACTGCTCAGGTTCTCCACCTTTCAGGGGGATTTTATAAATATACCGGGCACCGCTTTTACCAGGCGATGTTATTACATGTGAATCATCAGGACAGAAGGATGATTTAACAAAGGCATTACTTGTTTCCTCAGCAAGGTCCCATGTGTCACCTGTTTCAAAATCATACACAGCAATTATTTGGGGAATTTGCATTTTAAGATATACAAGATATCGATTATTATGACTCAATACACCGTGAGATGCATTTTCTAATACAACCGACTTTTCACGTGTCTCAATATTGATTCTTTCAATGTTTGATCCGGTATAAGTTTTTCCTGTACCACTTCCCGAATACAAATGATTTGTAAAGTAGACCTCTTTAGAATCATTTGTAAAACATGGAAATTTGGGTTCATGTCCACCCTGAGAATTAGCATCGATGAGCTTTACCGGTTCACTCCCATCCACAGGATAAAGCCAAATGCTGAAATTACGGTCTGGTTCCCAAATATCGATTGCAATCCATTTTCCATCAGGTGACCAGTTACCGTGATGCATTATCCGGTATTCAGCAAAGGTCAGTTGAGTGCCAAAATTTGGTTCCCACTCTGCTAATGCAGTTCCTGTCATAACAACAGCATATAAAATAAACATTATAAATGAAACTTTGCCTTTCATCACGACCTCCAATGTTGTATTTTTCAAGTACGATTTTGAAGGTCATTTTCCGGGCACAAAAAAAGCTCGGGCAGGGTGGACTCTGAATGGGCGCAGTTGACGGGTCACCAAACCAAACCAATTGCGTCCTTCCTCCCTGTTAATTGACCTTCGGCGTGATACTGAGATTTTTTTAATCCAGACAAGCCCTCCTTTCAATTTTTTTTCACCGCAGAGAGCGCAGAGTCCGCAGAGAAAAGATTAGATTCATTTAAAGAACTTTGCGACATCTTCGGTCTCCTCGGTTAATAGTTATTTTGTTCCTTATTAGCACGTTTATAATCAGGATAATCATTAACTATTCTTTGAATTCCACTTTTTAATAATTCGACATTAAAATTAATCAATAATCCAACTTTACATCCTGAAAGCTTCAGGTATGACAGCAACTGAGCTTTATGAATAGGTAGAATTTTTTCAACTGATTTGAGTTCTACAATTACTTCTTCTTCAACAAGTAAATCCAAACGATAACCACAATCGAGCTTTACACCTTTATATACTACAGGAAGAGGCTTTTGCTGCTCAACCTTCAAACCGGTTTCCATCAGACCATATACCAGGCAGGACTCATAAGTTGATTCAAGAAGCCCAGGGCCCAATTCCCTATGAATATCAATGGATACACCAATGATTTTTTCTGTAATTTTATCCAGTTTTAATTTTATCTTCATCTCTGCGTCCTCTGCGTCCTCTGCGGTGAATATTTTATTTTTAATCCTTCAACAGTTCCCAGATGGTTTCGAGTAAATTTATATAGTTAAAAGGCTTTGAGATGTACCGGTCGGCTCCCGCCTGAAGACCTTCCTCTTTTTCCCGTTCCTGCCCCCTGGCTGACAGCATTAATATTTTTATATCTCTCGTTGCAGGATTCCCCTTGAGCTTTCTGCATACATCGAGTCCGGACAGTCCTCGCATCATGACATCGAGAATTATCAAATCAGGTTTATGGCTTTCCACCATGCGCAATGTTTCGTTTCCATCTCCTGCCTCAAAAGACATGTATCCTGCACTGGTAACACATTCTTTTAAAGCCATTCTGATTTCTTCATCATCATCGGCAATCAAAATTTTACAATGACTTTGCTCCTTTAACAATTTCCTTTGTATCTTCGTATCCGGGGCGATATCGTCATGTGCAGACAATGTTGTTACGGTATAATCGTCTGCAAGAGGCAAAGTAAAAAATACGGTCGTTCCTTTACCCGGTTCACTTTCAATCCATATTCTGCCTCCTTGTCGCTCGATAATAGATTTCGAGATACTCATACCCAGACCCGTCCCATTGATATGATGATCGATGGTATCCAGTTGATGAAACCGGTCAAAGACTTTTGGAATGTCATCTTTAGGTATTCCTTTTCCGGTATCCTGTATTGAAATTGTACCCACTGTGCTGTTGCTGCTCAGATCAATTGTAATTGTACCATTATCTGAGTTGAATTTTATCGCGTTAGAAAGAATATTGGCGAGTACCTGCGTGACTCTGTCCCTGTCGCCGAGAAAATATATATCATCGGGAACATTCCTATAATCAACGGTAATGCTGCGGTTTTCGATTAACGACTGAAACCCGCCGACAGTTTCTTCAATCATATCCTGAATATTCAATACTTCACGTTTGAAGACCATACGGCCCGCTTCGATCTTGGATAAATCCAGTACGTCGTTAATCAGGCGTGACAGACGGTTGCAGTTTTTTATAATGGTTGCATGAATATGGTCTACTTTTTCTTTTGAGTTAATAACTCCATTGAGGAGCATTTCCGAAAACACCAGTATGGAACTCATCGGTGTGCGCAGTTCATGTGAAACGAGAGATAAAAAGTCGTCTTTTGCCTTGTCCAGAGTTTCCAATTCTTTATAAGCTTTTTCCAGTTCTTCATGTTTTTCTGCCAGTTCTGCAGTGCGCTCGGTTACTTTTGTTTCAAGCTCAAGGTTCCAGGTCTCGATTTCTTCACGATAATTCTGTAACTGCCCTGTCATTGTATTGAAAGATTCAGCCAGAACACCAATTTCATCATTTCTGGTAACGGAAACTGTTTGACCGAAATCACCCTGTGCTACTTTTGTGGTAGCATCTGCAATATTCTGAACAGGCCGTACTACTTTTCTTACCAGGATTATCGCACACAAAGATCCCACACTGATCATGATGATTGAAATGAGTAATGCAGAACGAGTGCTTTCATCCAAAATTTTGTTCATGCTTTCAAATGATACATCAAGAACTATATATCCCAGTATTTCCCTTTTGGCGAGAGACTCCGTAAGATTTATGGGATTCCCTCCACCGGTTGAAATGATATTAATATTCCAATCCTGCACATAGGTAATCCACTTATCATCAGGCGACCAGTCTGTCATCATCCTTTTATCTCCACCGTTTGAAGTAAGTTGTGTACCATATTTATTTTCTCGTGTTTGTTTTTCCTTTTCGAGTGGGAATTTTGTAATGAATATCTCTTTATGACCTTCAATTTCAAGGAAAAAACATATTTTACTCCCATCCGGAGAAAATTTGCCGCTATTGTGTTTTGTTGATAAATCCGGAAATAAGCGAGATGATTTCTCAGTTTTTATATTGTATAAATACAGACAAAAAGTTGAAATATCCGTATATACTATCC
>SDBS01007434.1_pt1 | contig 10636 bp, 10 predicted proteins | sample 2277091 | NCBI WGS metagenome assembly SDBS01 (sample SAMN10404972, study PRJNA504765) | marine sediment metagenome | isolation source: marine sediment core GS10_PC15, 163 cmbsf | place: Arctic Ocean: Southern Knipovich Ridge | collected 2010 | reverse complement strand
CTCCACCCATTCTGTCGATCCTGGGCCAACCTAGGCGGCAAATCTCGTGAGCGCATAACCGTACATACGTGCTTAGGTCCCTAGAATACCGGACTTTGTCCACTGGACTTTCTTCGGCATCCAGGCCATGAATGCGACGCCTGAACTCACCCCAAAGGAGGCGGCACATCATGGCTGGAAGCGCCGTCGATACACCCGCTGCAATCCCATCCGCTGCCACCGAAGAAGCCCCCATCACCTTCGACGAGGCCGTGCCGAAGTTCGTGGACTACCTGGCTTCGTACCGCAGCTACTCGCCCTCTACTGTGAGAGCCTACACCAGAGACCTGCAGATCTTCGAGGAGTTCCTCAGTGGGGGCAACGGTCACCTGCCGATCCCCGGAGAGATCACCCGCCACCAGGTGATCCAGTTCGCGGTGAGCCTGTCGGGGATGGCCCCGCTCAGCGTGCGGCGCAAGCTGGCCTGTCTCTCCTCCTTCTTCGGGTTCCTGCAGGACATGGGATACGTCCAGGGCAACCCGGCGCGTCGCCTGCCACTGCCCAAGGTCGAGCAACTGGTGCCGGTTACGCTGAGCCAGAAAGAGGCACAGCAGCTGGTGGCGGCGGCCGACAGGCCCTGGACGAGATGCCTCGTCATCCTGCTGCTGACAACGGGTATGCGAAGGAGCGAGGCAGTGGCCATTGCGCTGGAGGACGTCGATCTGGCGAACGGACAGCTCCTGGTGCACGGCAAGGGATCGAAGGAGAGGACGGTGCCCTTGACCCAGGAGGCAACAGAGGCCATCCGCCACTACCTGAAGCACCGCAAGAAGACAGACTGCCAGCGACTGTTTGTGAGCCAGACCGGGGAGGCGATCCAAGGGCGCGTTGTCAATCAGATGCTGGACCGAGTACTGCAGAAGGCTGAACTGGTTGGCAGAGGCATCACCCCCCACACGCTGCGGCACACCTTCGCCACCCACCTCATCCGCAACGGCACCGACATCAGGACGGTGCAGGAACTGCTCGGTCACTCCGACATCCAGACGACCGCGCGCTACCTGCATTCAGACACGAGGACAAAACAGGCGGCGGTAGGGAAGCTGAGCGGGCTGCTGGGCATGGACGACAGACAGACTAGAAATGTACCAGTTCCAGACATGGCCGCAGATCCCTCATGAAGTCTTCACGATGCGGACGCAACTGGCCACTAACATGTTAGCGCTGACAGCTCAATCAGCGTGAATCCTCGCCTCACCGACCGCCCGGTTCTGCCGGGCGGTCGAGCGTTTCGTGCCAACACCTCGCCGCGGGCCGCGAACGGCACTTATTGACGCCAGTGACGAGTTCTGGGACCCTACGGTTGGCGCGCCGGCAGAAGTGTCCTGCAGAAGGGGGACGGTAACGGCTTCGGACGGAGCGCCCCAATACGTCGGTGAATTGGCCGCACCCACCACGCAGGAGGGAAGGGGGATGCAGATCGACCTCGACAGCAGCAAGCGGGGATTCCACAGACTCATGGCCGAGCAGAAGTCTGGCAAGCGGGAAAAGGCTTCCGCGGAGATCCTGACGTTGCTGCAGCGCCTGTGGGAACACGCGGATCTGACCCCGGATGACGCGGGATGGGTCCTCTGGAACACCTGCGACTGGTACGCACTAGCGCGCGACGCAGCGACCCAACACAAGTACCAGACCGAGTTCTTCAATCTGGTCAAGGGCAGCTTCCCAGAGCGTGCACACTGGGTGGTTTCCGACGCCACCCAGGCTATGACATTGATCCATGGAGGTTTCCTGGATTTCTGGTGGGGATGCTATCAATTCGCCAACACCAACGCGCCGCGTGTTGCCGAGAACCGGGGGGCACGCTTTGAGGCACACAGGGCAAACGCGGCATCGTATGCCCACTTCGGCGAGATCGAGCGGGCGGAATCAGCACTAGAATCCATGGCTAGCCTACTCAAGGAAGATCCTCAGTGGGCAAACCAAGCATTCGCGAGAGTCACCCATCGGGCACTCTTGGTCCGGTTCTACGCCGCAACTGGGCAGCCCGAGAAGATCGAAGAGACTGGGAGGGATCTCGAGTGGTTGCTCAACGGCTGGCTTGATCGAGTAGGTGACCCTCGAATGACGAGGTCTGAGGGAGAGCCGCTGCTCGGGAGTTGGCAGTCGTTTATAGCCGACAGGCCCGCAGCGGCCGTCTTCATCGGCGTGCACAACGCTGCCTGCGAGTTTGCCAAAGCCGAGCGATTCGAGTCTGGTGAGCGGCTGTTCCGCATCCTCCGCGACCGCGGCAGAACGATCACCAGGTATGGAGAGGCCCTCTTTCTGCAGTCGTGCTGGCGGAACAGACATGATAGGGACGAGATCATCCGCCTGCTGGACGAATCGAAGAGCCTGACGCGGGAGTACTTGATAGAGGTCGTCCCCGAACTAGCAGATGTCGTGGAGAAGCAAGACTCCGACCCATCGACTCCCTGAAGCTCCGAATCGGGCACGACGTACCCTGTCCCCCCGAAAAATGCTATCCGAGCCGCCTGAGGGCTACTTTTCGGCTCGGCGCCTTGGTATCCTGGTGGGCATGAAAGTGACCTTGAGTTTCCTCCGGCACCTGTACCGTTGCCTAGGTGGCCTTGTGGGTGTCAGGCGCGTGTAGGACCGGAAGGTGCGGTACCGGCCCAGTCAGGCCGGTCTCACGAGCCCTCGACACGCGCACGAGGTCGCGGGGCGCCGCATCTCTCCATCCCGGGCGTCAGTGGCGAGCGGCCGCCGTCCGCGGCAACCGAGGAAGGTCCGAGCTTCCGGGCCCTGGGGCGGCCTACAGAGGACGGTTCCCGAACAAAGCGAGGACGACCTCCTCACCGTCCGCAAACACGCCGAGTGCGCGGGTCGGGCTGATCTGATGGTACAGGCCACCCACCCACCCGCGTTGGCCTTCGAAGAAGGAGGTGGCGCCGACGGCTGCTGGCACGAAGCCCTCGTCGATGTCCCGATGGTACCAGACGACAGTGGTTCCTTTGCCATCGGTCCGCATGACCGCGTCGCTAAGGCGGATGCCGTACACGTGTGCGTCACCCACACAGCGGGCCGCTTCGCCGTAGAGAGTCAGCCATTTCGTGACGCCGATGGACGCATCTACGCTGGCACCCGTTTCATCCGCCACGTCGACCCAGTTCAAGCCGAGGGCCACCGGATTCCTCGCGCTGGGATCTGTGAGCTGGCATGTTGCCCTCAGCGCCAGGATGTCTTCGTCCAGCGGAGCGCTACTGCGCCGGCCGGCAGCGGGAATGGTGGAGCACCAAGGTCCACACACACCGCTCGGAGTCCCCGCGAAGGTGAAACCGGTGGTGCTCGTGCCAGGCATGAACGCGAGGCCGCCCACGACCCCCTGGAAGGTGACTCGCCCTGTCCGCGCCTGCGCTTCGGCCCCCAGGATACCGGCGGAGACGAGTACTCCGACTGGGCTCTCGGGCTGCCGGAACGTCACGTACTTGCGCCCGGCTGCGAGATAGAGGCCGCCTTTGTCATAGTCCAGGTAGGCATCTCCGACAAAGGCTCGATAATCACCCTCGCCGCCAGTCCACCAGCCCTCCAGCTTCGCTCCGAGATTCTCGCCCACGGGACCGGACAGCGTGTGGGTGTTAAATAGCGATGGGACACCTCTGACAGCCCTGTAGGCTTGTCACCGAACCTCAGACATTCTACCATATAGGACCAGTGGGCGGCAGCTTCGGCTGCCGCCCCTTCTTGTGGAGGGAGCCTCTGTGCAAGTGATCCAAACAGCCGCGGCCCTGATGGTGCGATCGATGGTATTGAGCGCGCAGTCTGCCGGTCAGCAGCGGCTGTCATTGCTAGAACGTTCGGTCGCAGCCGGTGAGGAAGCAGGCGAGCTTGCCCGGCTGCGTGACGAGAACCGTCGGCTGACGTCTGAGCTTCGGATGCTCAAAGGCCGGTTTGGTCATGCTCCTGTTCGGAAACGCTACTCTCCCCTGCAGCGGCTCCAGATCCTGTGGCATATGGAGTACTACCGTATTCCCAGAAGCCGGGTGAAGGAGCATTTCCTGATTGCCAAATCAACTCTCTACCGCTGGCTCCATGCGGCCCAGGAGGGTGATCTGGGTGAGCGCAAGGGCAAGATGGAGAGCCCCAGGAAGACTCCCAGGGAGATGGCAGAGATGATCTGGGAGACCTTCGAGGCGAATCCGCAGTTCGGCCGGAAGCGCATCGCCAACATCCTGTGGCTGCTCGAGGTATTCGTGGCGGCCTCCACTGTCAGGAATGTGCTGTTGCGACCCAAGCCCAAGGCGGCCCCGGCCGGGGCGAAGGCCAACGCTGTTCCCGCGAGGCCCCGGCAGATCGTCGCCCGCTACTCCAATCACGTCTGGAGCGTGGACCGCACGCGGGTGCTGCGCTGGGGGCTCTGGCCCACCTGGGTGCTGGTTGCCATTGACCACTACTCTCGGGCGGTGATGGCTGTCGGTGTTAAGTGGCTTTGGGACACCTCTGAGCGGCTTGCGATCCTGCCAAGCACATCTGTCGATTCTACCATATGGGACCGGAAGGAGCGCTACGAGCCCACCCCAACCGGTTCAGGCACGCCTGATCTCGGAACAGGACTGAGCTGCGGGAAAGCCGAACTAGAGCTCCGGAGCCCGTCAGCGGTGACGACGAGTATTTGCGCATTACACGGATTGTGAGTGCGAATATCCCTCGATCGAGTGGGAATAGCCCTTACGATACGCCTCCCGGAGGCTGATGCGATGGATAAGAGACTGAGCAGGCTTCGTGGTTGGCGTACCAGAGTGCAGTCTCTGCCGAACACGAGGCGCAGCATATGTCTGGCTTGGGTGTGGGCTGGCAGCGGGGTGATGTCGCTCGGAGGTCTGCTCTTGCCCGACCCGTTCGATGTGGTAGGGGCTGTCGGCGCGTTCCCTTTTGTGTGGGTCTCGACTGACCGCGACCTTCTCCGGCTGGTGACGGCATTGCTGGGCAGTGAGTATCGGGAAGGCGCTCTTGCAGTGTGGTCGTTTCGTATCACGCGGCTAGCGCTGATTCTGCTGGCCGCCTTCATTCTGCTTACACTGGGCGGCATCTTGCTTGAAAGCTGTACTCCGCAATAGCTCATCGTCGCCCCTGAGGGGCTCCAGGGGGCTGCTTCGGCATTCCCTCAGCTGAGCACTTTTGCGGGCGCGGAGATGTGGGGCGCGCCTCAGACCAGGCCGCGTGGGCCCGGAAGTCGGATACTGTGCCCACGGGCACCACAGAATGGTCCCACATGGTAGAATGGACCGGCGGGTCAGGCAAGCTCAGGAGCCCTCTGAGGGTGTCCCCCGGCTACTTAACACGGGGAAGAAGTCTCATTCCAGGTGGTACAGAATCGGGGAGCACCCCAGGCTGTGGGGGACTAACATCGTGAGTGGTAACGTTCAGGTGGGCAGGTCAACTCGGTTCGAACTTACGTCGGGTGAGCAGGCCAATCTCGCCGCATTGGCCGCCGGACTGCCTCTTCTCACCTACTATCTTACGATCCAGGACCGGACTTTCGCAGGTCCGGTGGCTGTTAGCGTGGCTCTGATCGGAGCATCTTGGCTTACCGTCGAGTTGGGCCTGCGTCAGCCGCTCTCGGGAGCACACGCGTTGCTGGTCGTGTCACTTTCCTGCCTAGCATTCGCCCCTTACGCTGCATATGGCCTCTTCTGGCTGCTACTGGGAACGACAGTCATGTTTGCTCTGCTCATCCACAATCTGGGCAACCACGCTGCAAAGAGCGTGACCGGCAGTATCCCGACTGTCCTGCAGTTGACCATCTTGCCTGCCATCTACTATAGCGTAGTAGTCCACCATCCCCCGCACGGTGCCGCGACGGGAGTCACATTGCTGTTCCTTGCGGCGGCGCTGCTGTGCAACATCTATGTGAATCCCCGATCCAAAACCGCATGGTTTCTCTCGGCCACTGAGGCGCTCTTATTTGCCATCACTGTCGTCGGTGCTCTCCGGATGACGTCGTTGGTCATCCATGGGGCGATGCACTTGGCCCCGTTCGGCTACTTCTTCGCCCTGCAGTTTCTCTTCCACGATGCTGGCGAAATTCGGGGGGCCCAAGAGGGCGGGGCCGAGTTACGAAGATGACCCACGGTGCGTGTGTTAAGTGGGCTTGGGACACCTGTGCCCCAGAAGAACACTATCCGGGCGTTCTGGGTCCCTTGCTTCAGTACAGGGACGGCAATATCCTGGGCTCCATGAGCTCACTCTGCGTCCTATCGCATACCGTCGGTTGATCGCGGGCGACATCGCCGCGAGTCGGCTCGTAGCGCTCCTATAGTGTTTGGGTGAGGTTGGCTGGTCTGTCTTGTCTAGCGTCGAGTGGGTTATACTCTCCGGGCCGCGCGCCGGTGTCCCCCCGAAAAATGCTATCCGAGCTTCCTGAGAGCCACTTTTCGCCTCGGCGCCTTGGTATCCTGGTGGGCATGAAAGCGATCCTGAGCCTTCTCTGCCATCTCCGCAACTCTTTGGGAGTACTTCTCCAGCTTCTCCGGTATGCTCTGAGATTCTGCTGGGCGCTGGTACTGCCGCGGGCGGTGACGGCAGCCCAGCTCCTGGCATTCCAGAGCCAGCTGGCGGTTGAACTGAATCGCTCCTCGGCCCCGATGAGGCGGCATAACAAGTTCAGCCCGGCCTTCCGAATCCTCTGGGTGGTGCTCTCGAAGTTCCTTGACGGTTGGGAAGAGCTTGTCCACGTCATGAAGCCCGAAACGGTGAAACGCTGGCACACCCGGGCCTTCCGCGCGTGGTGGCGATGGAAGTCGAAGCCGGGCCGGAAGCCGGTGGCCCTGGAGATCCGGCAGCTGATCCGCCGCCTGAGCAAGGAGAACCCCCTTTGGGGTGCGGAGCGAATCCGGGACGTGCTTCTGCTGATGGGCTACGAGGCCCCCGGAGAGGACGCGGTCCGCAAGTACATGGTGAAGCCCCGCCGACGGCGGCCAGATACAACCACCTGGCTACCGTTCCTGCGAAACCACCTCGATGTCTCCTGGGCGATTGACTTCTTCACCGTCACTACGTTGGGCTTCCAGACCCTGTACGTGTTCCTCGTCTTCGATCATGCCCGGCGAGAGGTATTGCATTTCGCCATCACACCGAACCCGAGCATGGAATGGGTGATCCAACAGTTGCGAGAGGCGACACCCTTCGGGAAACAGCCCTGCTATCTGTTCCGGGACAACGACGGCATCTACGGCCACGGCGTGGGCGCCTTCCTGATCTGCTGTGGCATTCTAGAGGTGCGCACAGCCTACCAGAGTCCCTGGCAGAATCCCTATATCGAGCGCTTCATCGGGACGTTGCGCCGAGAGCTGCTGGATCATGTGATCGTGCTGAACCAGGCTCACCTGGAGCGGCTACTCAACGAGTTCATAGAGGACTACTACCACCCGGCCCGTCCGCATCAGGGACTATCGGGAGAAACGCCGCTACCCCAACCTCCGCCAGGCAAAGGCGAACTCATCTCGGTGCCGGTGGTGGGCGGCATTCATCACCGGTACTACCGCGCCGCCGCCTGATCGGAGCTTTCTGCAGCTTTCCCAGCCACGCCTCCGGCGTGGTCTGCTATCATGGCCACCGGTTCTTCCCCAGTGGTTTCACGATTGCCCGGAGAAGGACGAGAAGGAAGAACCAGGATAGATGAATGACCTTGCCTGGGTCGCGGCGGGACTGCCGTCACACCGCCGGGCACCTGGATAGCATTTTTCGGGTGGACAGCCCTCAAAGCGGTCTCACGGGCGCTCGACATCCGCAACGGGTGGCAGGTCGCTACTCTTCGTAGCGTGGCTGACGTGACTGGAGCAGATTGCGGATTCCCAATACGATCAGCACACCAGCCGCGACCACAGTGGCGATACTGAGGATCGCCTCAACCAGCACTGGCGCCAAGGCCACGAGCTGGCGCAGAAGTCCCTCGAGGTCGGTCAGGAAGCGGCGAGCGCTTTCCATGTACGCCGCGGGGCACTGAGCGTGGGTTCCGCCCATGAAGCCGAGTCCGGCGAGTCCGACACGAACCATTGCATCGTCTCCCTTCGGTGTGATGGCGGGCGTCGGTCCGGCTGCGTGTGTAGGGGGCTGTCCTCCCCAGTAACCCTATCCCGACATTCTGAGCGATGAACAAGACTTCCACCGCAGGTGTGAAGGGTAGCGGGCAGGGGGGGTAAGGCGCTTCTCCGAAGCCTTTTCGGATGCCGGGAGCGAAACGGCCGTGCCGAATCGGGGCGTAGTGCGCACCTGGTGGGGGGCGGTTCGTCGACGGGATGGTGAACCGCGGTACCATCTGCGTGTGTGTCGGACGCCTGTAGGACCGGCTGGGCGCATTCCGGCGCTGGCCCCGTAACCGGTGTTACGGGGTCACTGGGGTGTTCGCCGCACACATGAGCGGCAGGATACCATCTGCTCACAAGGGAACGAAATGCCCCAGGAGCGCTCGGACAGCATTATTGAGGAGCACAGCGGGTGAAACGGCCTGAGAGCCACGGAATCGACACTCGAGGGCAACGCATCTTCGAGGCATGTCTGCCGCCCGAGTGGGTTGTCCGTGACCAACACCCTGACTATGGAGTCGACTACGAGGTGGAGGTATTCGAGAAAGGCTCCTCCACAGGGATACTCTTCAAGGTACAGCTGAAGAGCACGGTTCGTCCTGACCTCAGCAGCGATGGTACCTTCATAAGTTGCGAGATAGAGACGGGAAGGGCGGACTACCTATGCGAGAAACTACTTGCTCCTGCAGCACTCGTGGTCGCCGACGTAGAGGCTGGGACAGTCTACTGGGCGACGCCTCAGCTTGATGAAGAGCTAGTCCGGAGAGTGCGGGAGGCGGCCGCCGTGGCGCAGAAGAGCGTGACCGTCCGCGTCCCAACCGCGAACCAACTCCCCCACACACTCGCCCCGCTCCTGAACGCCATTGCCGACGCACAAATCCTGCTGGGCACGCGTGTTGTGCAGACATCGACGGTGCCCCACTTCGTCTCAATCGCCGGCCAGCACCTCGATTCAGACGACCTCATCGGTGATCTCTCGACGAAGGTCGCCGCGCTCAAGGTGCGGCAGATACTGTCGGCTTACGACCGCGGCAGCCCAGAGGATGCTTGGGCACTGCTGGACGAGGTGCTGCGAACTCCTGACGCTGACCGCAGCGTGAAGATAACCGCCATCATCCAGGTAGAGAGGCACGAGCAAGGCCGCCTGACGTTCCCGCCGGCCACGGCTCACCAGGCGGCGAAGATCACGCTGTGGGCAGCCTCCCAGATGAGGTTCGTGGCCGCCGATGGCCCGCTCGTGCACCGGCTGCACGCGGCGATATCCTTCCGGGCGGCCCAGTTGGAACTGCTTGCTTGCGATGGTCTCGGGATGTACCAGAACTGGGTTGCCAACCAGGCCGGCGGCGATCCTTTCTGGCGGCTCTCGCTTGCGTATGCCAGGCGGCATAACGCTGACCGTCTGTTGCGGAAGTACCGCGAGTGCGTGCGTCTCGTGAACTTCGCGCTCCGACGGCAGCAGTACACGATCGTGCCCGATTGCGCGGAGCGAGTGATCTTGGCCACCCTCAGTCTCATCCAGACCCTTGACAACGAGGGCTTCGCCGAACAAGCCAATGCCCACCGGGTGACCCTCCTTGAACTGGGCGGCATCGGTGTCGACATCGCGGCCCACGAGGAGCGCTGGTATGTAGTGGGGGGCCTGGCGAACCAGACCCTCCTCGCCGCATTCAGGGTTCAAGATGAGGCGGACCGGGCCCGGGGCATGGAGTGGGCTGAGCACCAACTCTCCAGAATCCCGCTGGAGGACCTCCGGTGCGAGTGGATGGACATCGCTCGCCGAGGTGTTGAGAGAGCGACGGCGGCTCTGGGTCTCCAGAGTATGACTTCTGACGAGCACTCCGCCCTGGATCGGCAGATCTACCAGAACATGGCGATCTCGCTGGGAATCAATCTGGACGATCCCAAGGACGAAGTGGCGGGAGTCGTTCGACTGGGCATCGCGGACCTGAACCCGGAGAGAGTGCTGAAGCCCTGTCGCCACCTGTTCGTGAAGCTCGGCTCGCATGGGCTCGTGGGTGAGTGGCTGCGACTGCCTACGGCGGGATCGAAGGTCCTTCTGTGCACTCGCCATGGCCATGGTGTGGAAGCTCTCTCGCTCGACGCGTGTCTCGATGGGATGATGAATGACCCCTGCTCGGAATGCCCTGACAAGGCCCCACACGACGGGGAATGGCGATGGACGCCTGAATGGCAACAGGAACAGAACCGACTTCATGGACACATCGACGAGGGTTCGCACGAGTGACCAACGACCGACGACTAATCGAAGACTACTTTCCGATCCGGGAAATTAGTGCTGAGGCTTCGCGCGAGAAGAGCGCGTGCTGTCCCAAAACTCATCCGCTCCCCAGAGTGCGCTCACGGCGCCCAGGATACTGGCGACCCCGGACTGTCAACCGGCATCGATAACTGACCCACTATCGGCGTCCAATACTGACCCACCCCGAAGCTGCGGAATCGTCTCAGTACGGTCTCAGGTGGCTCCTTCGACGCCGTGTTGCACCTTTCCCACCGGGTCAGGCCACGACGCCGATTGTGGCTCTGCGTGGGTCATTCGCTGACGCCGACTGACA
>SDBS01007433.1_pt1 | contig 10637 bp, 7 predicted proteins | sample 2277091 | NCBI WGS metagenome assembly SDBS01 (sample SAMN10404972, study PRJNA504765) | marine sediment metagenome | isolation source: marine sediment core GS10_PC15, 163 cmbsf | place: Arctic Ocean: Southern Knipovich Ridge | collected 2010 | reverse complement strand
AAACTTTTATAATTTACATTTTCTGCTTATTCCTTTACCAATAAGCTTCTTATTTTAATTTTTCGATGAATATTCAAATTACAAAAGTTTAAAAGGCCTGACCCCATTGAACCATAACAGTTTCGCAAGTTTTGCAAGTCTGACCCCATTGATGACCCATTGACAAAAATGAATATTTTCTCTACTTTAATTATGACCTTACGAGAAAGAACGGAAAACAGCGGGCGGTTAGCTCAGCGGTAGAGTACCGGTTTTACACGCCGGGTGTCACTGGTTCGAATCCAGTACCGCCCACCAGATATTCCTCGCATATTTCAGGGGAATTTAAGCTTTTCCGATCAGTTTTCCTTTCAATCCCTTTACCATAATTTCAGTGTAAATCAGTCAAAACTGTTACACATCTGTGACATGAGGAGAAGTTTACTCTCAGGCAGGACACATGACTCTGGATCATGGAATCTAGGTTCGAATCCTCGCTTCCCAGCCACTCTGATTAAAGCAATATCCCCACGAAAAAAAATGTGAGTTTGATTGACGGGGAAAATAAATCACAGTAATATTATAGCGTAAAGGGCAATTACCAAATGATGAATTTGGAGAGAAAGAGTTAAGTTTCCCTTTGCCCTCTTCGGAATATAGAAGGAGGGATCATGAAAAAGCACATTCTATTATTCCTGGTTTTACTATCAATGTTTTTCTGCCTCCTTTTCGGGTATCAGAAACAAAAGAACCAGGGCCAGGTAGAAGAACATGAGGTCGAGGTCAGATTAGTTTTGGTAGATGTCATCGTGACTAAAGATGGGAAGTTTGTCACAAACTTGACAATGGATGATTTTGAAATACTCGAAGACAAAAGAAAAGTCCCGATTAATTCTTGCGAATTGATAAACTTCGAAAAGACGGAGATGAGAACTGGGGAAGCAGAACCTGAAGAAACCCCTCCAGCCATCCCAAGAAAACGACTTGTGGTAGTGTTCGATGGGATCAATTCCTGGCTGAGAAACCTCACTAAGGGAGGAAAGCAGATCGTTGATGAGCTCGAGTCACTGGCTAAACTGGGGAATGAGGTCATGGTGGTTCAGATGAGTGAGGACAGTCCGTTAACAATTCTACAGCCTTTCACGACTGATGCTGAACTCATAAGAAAAGCGCTCGTCAAGGCCTCAGGACGTATCTGGTTTGATAACTCTCTTGAGGCTATAAGGATGTATAGAGACGCTGGGCTAGAAGTTGCGATGACTAACGACGCTGGAATTCCAGAACCTCCGCTTTCCCGGCAAATGGAAATGTCCAGAGCATTCATAAAGCAAGAATTCGTTGTTAGTGAGAAAATAAAATTCGAGAAAACATTGGGTGAAATCTTAGCCCTTACAAATATTATAAAAGATTTACCAGGAAAAAAATCCATTCTTTTAATCAGCGATGGTATTCCCTATGCCTCTGCTCCAGCATTCGAATATACGAAAGATGATGAGACTTCATTTGAGGAAATACCAGACGGGCTCAGAGGACCCGCATTTAGGAAGAAAGAAGTGCGTGAGGCTAAGGTTTTCGATCCCTTCAACATTCTCGAGAAAAAGAAGTTTATGGTGGGAGAAGAGGTTTTACAAGAAATGATTCGCTTTGCCAATGCCCATAATATTTCGTTTTATTCCTTATATCCTGAGAATTTCATGAAACATCTCACGCAAGTTTCGGCCGAATTTGCCTTTTATTCTGATATGAAGGCATCACACGCTTTTATTGAACAAGAAAAAAAGCTCAAGCTTTACAATCTTGTATGGATTTCAGAGGATACTGGCGGAATTGCCTTCAGAGGTACCGACAAATATGAAAAGTTCAAGCAGGTCCTGAGAGAAGATTTAAATCATTATTATCTACTCAGTTACTATCCTCGCAGGCAGAATCCAGACGACAAATACCATAAAATTAAGGTCAAAGTAAGAGAAGGAGGATGTGATGTGCGCTCTCGAAAGGGCTACACGGATTACTCTGAGGAAGGAAGCGGGAAAATGTCTCTTGTTTCGACTTTCTATAATCCTTCTCTTTTCAAAGAGCTTCCTTTTGAGGCTGCCTTTATTCCCGTCTACTTGAAATCGGGTAAATTCGAGCCCTGGATTTGTTTAGCCCTTCCCGCAAACAAATTATTCATCCAAAGAAACATTGGATTCGGGCCTATGAAGTTAGACCTTCACATATGGGTCAAAGATGCGAAAAAGGGAGAGCGCGCTTTGGGTGGACAAATTCCAATTCAATTTAACATCGATTCAAATTTCTTAAACGCAGCAAGAAACACAGATTATATTCTTTATCACTTTTTAGGGTCGGAAACACGCTTCAAATATGAGAAAAACCATGTCATCTACGCTCTTTGTGATGAACAGACGAATGAAGTGGGGACATGGGAATCGACTTTCTCTCTTCCTGATTTAAAAGAAAAGAATCGGGGAAATGTGCTCAATTGTGTTTTGGGTTTAGTTGCCCAAAGTCCAAATGTCAAGAAAAAATCTTTCTCTCTTTCCAGGGCAGACGGAAGTTTGGAATACGGTAAATATAAATTTTTCCCGTTGGTCACAAACAGAGTCCAACAAGCACAAGATACTGCGGTTTTTCTTCAAATCTACCTCCCCAAAGGAAAGATAGAGGTTCATCCTCAATTTTTGGCTGTAAAAAACGAAGGTGCGGCTCAGCAGATTCATGGAGAAATGCTCGCAGGAAACTGGAATAAAAAATTAAAAGTCTGGAGTGGGCTTTTTCATCTCGACATGAAAAATATCACTAGTGGCGGCCACACCATGAAAGTCGAGATTCCTATATCTGATAGCGGCCCTGTTTTAAGCAAAGAGATGAAGCTGATTAAGCTTCCTTACTAACCTCCGGTATCCATTTTATTTTCTATTAATTAAATGAACGAAAAAATTGATGAGTATCGGTTTTACAAGCCGGGTGTCACTGGTTCGAATCCAGTACCGCCCACCAGATATTCTCAGTTGATGCCCAGGGAAAAGAAGCTCTTCTGGTTATATCAATAAATGAGCTTAATCAAGAAATCATTTATTCCTACTGTAAGATGAAACCTGCTGATTACATGATAAATATTGGAGGCTTTGAGGCTGGAATCGGAATAGGCTATGGATTTTAAGAAAAAAAATTACTCTAACCTCCTTCTAATCGCTTCCATATTGGCCTCTCTGGTTGGTATTTTAGTCTTCGTTTATCTCTTCGTCCTTGACTTCAATATCTTCTGGTTCATCTTCTGGCCCATGATTTTCGCTCTTTATCAGAGCCCAGCTGTCTATTTATTCTGGCTCTGGAAAAAACATAAACGTAAATAAAGCTTCATTCATCATGCAGCTAAGCTGGCTGGACATCGGAGTCTTTGTGCTGATAGCCTGTCTCATAGCCCCCCAATTGAGGAATCCTAAATTCAAAAGATTTGGCTGCTACTCTTTAAAAAGGTCCACAACTAGAGAGGTCACATATAGACGATGACCTCGCCGTACAGACATATCTTCTTCAGACACTCGAAAACCCCTCATGAGTTTAAAAAGAAAGTCCGCAAGAACTACCTCAGTCTTCTGTTTTAAGCTGCCCATTCGACACCTGGGGTCATTGTCTGGAGTTCGCTTTATCATGCCAAATGAATAGTCAATTTTTTTGTAGATGAATTCTCCTTCGTCCCAGTAGTGGTAAAACTCGTAATGCAAGAATGGGGATTCTTCAATTATATTTTTCATTAGCTCATAATCTATCAGCGTTATATGATCTGGATGCCTTGGGTCTCTGCCTTTTTCGATGTAAATGTTGTCCTTTGGATTATTATAATCTGGAACGCCAATTCTCACCATTCCTCGAGGTTTAAGTAATCGAAAACATTCTCTAAGGAGTACCTTGATTTCTTCTGTTTTAAGATGCTCCATGAAATCTTCAGAGAGAATTCTAGTAACCGAGTGCTCAGGAAGGGCATAATACTCAAAAAGTGGAGCTGAATAAATAGCGATACTATTAAAAATAAAATAGTTAAGGTATGATTCCCCTGGGGACATTGTTGTAAGAGAAGGTATAAGAGAGGCAGCAGGTATGGTCCGTTACGGCGCTCTCCAACTCTCTTTTAAAAGACTTAAGGACTCCAGCCTGCCCGTATTCAACCACTTTAGCGCCGGGAATGATCCATTGGGATGCATAAGTGGTGTAGTGTCCTCGAGCCATCACGACTTCGTTTCGCATGCCATCAGTATGGGGAAGTTTCAGCCACTTTCCAAGATCGCTGCCTGCGATACATCCCGCTACCGCCAGTTCAATGGCTGCACCTGCACCTCCTGTGACGTGGGCATCTTTCACCTTGCACAACCCGTCTTGGACTGCTAAGAATGTAAATTCTCATGCCTTCAAAGTTTCGATTATCCACCCTGAGTGTTGTCTTGTATTCTGGATTGCGTTTAGTTTTACTTTGCTGAGAAGCGCAGTTAAAGAAAAAGATTAGTGAACCCATTAAAATGACTGCAATTTTGTACCCTCTTTCAGTCGCAATATTAACTCCTTTTTTTCCCTGAAAAAGTAAAATGATCACCAAATCTCGGCAATCTCTACTCTACGACCTCCACGATCATCTCAATCTCAACTGCCTGCCCCCTTGGTAAAGACGCCATCCCCACCGCGGCGCGCGCATGCCTGCCCCGGTCTCCAAATACCGCCACCATCATATCCGAAAACCCATTGATCACCTTCGGCTGTTCTACGAATGATGGATCTGAATTAACCATGCCTAGGACTTTTACAATGCGCTTCACCTTATTCAAATCCCCCAGAATTGCTTTCAGTACTGCAAGCTGATTGATCGCAGTCAACCGGGCCGCCTCGTAACCTTCCTCAATGCTGATTTCTCTGCCGAGTTTGCCTGTAATTTCACTGCCATCGGCGCGCTTGGGCCCTTTACCTGCTAAAAATATAAGATTGCCCGTCCTGACAGCATTGACATAATTGGCAACAGGCTTCGGGGGTTGTGGTAAGGTTATGCCCAATTCCTTCAGTTTTGCTTCAGCATCAAACAAAACACCAGCTACATCCTCTTGCTGCATTGAAGAATTTTGGCAAGCAAAGGTGAAAACAATTATGAATAGAATGCCAAGGATGCAAATTCCCTTCATGGACCGATTTGACATTGTTTGAGACAAAAAAACATTCAACCTCATGGGATAACCTCCTTTCTTTATTTATAATTCAAATTACTCTTCTGACTAATATTTATTCATATGGTTTTATTAATCTGGATCATAACCGCCATTGTAATCCATTTATAATTACACTGTAAATGACCAGCGTCCTATTCTGCACAATAGGTCATCGCATATTTTACTATCATCAATAGATCGCACCTTTAAGGCGATTAATTTCTCCAACTTAATTAACGATAAATAGCCATTAAATAAGGTGTCCCCAAAACGAGTAATAAAACCAGGAAAATTGTCCCAAAAATCAACCCGAGAACCCAGAAATCTTTCCTGGCGACATAGCCACTGCCGAAGTAAATGGGAGACGGACCTGTAGCATAGGGTGTCAGAATACCCATTATTCCCAGGGAATACGCCAAGAGCAAAACAAGCACCTGCACATTCATTCCGGGTATAGCTGCTCCGGCCGCCAGGAACACGGGCAGCATTGCTGTCGTATGCGCGGTGATGCTGGCAAACATATAATGCGTAAAGAAAAAAACGGCGACAAGAAGAACCATGACTAAAACCGGCGGGATCCCTGAGAAGATCAATGCAGCGCCGTTGGCAAGCCAGTGAGTAAATCCAACTTTAGCCAGACCGCCTGCCAGGGATACCAATGTGGCAAACCAAACCAGGGCATTCCAGGCCTGCCGGTTCTTCATAATATCATCCCAACTCACGATCCCGCTGATGAGCATAAGGCAGATCACAATAAGGGCCACGGTAGTGGCATTGACAAAATTCTGCCCAAAAATCCACAAAGCCAGTGCCAGCAGCGCCAATCCTGCCATGATCCATTCCTTGCTCGTCATCTTCCCCATCTTGTTGAGTTCGGAACCTGCCCATTCCGGAATTTTTTTATTGGCCTTGATTTTTGGCGGATATATCTTGTAAATAAGAAACGGCGTTGATGCCAGCAAAATAACACCGACCGGTAAAAATCCCAACATCCAGGTTGTCCATGAGATGTCGATATTAACAGTTTGTTTGACCAACTCCAGTGCCAGCAAATTGGGTGCCAGTCCTGTCACGAACATCGAACTGGTTATGCAAGTCACGGCAAGTGCTGTCCACATAATGTAAGCGCCAAACCTGCGAGCGGTCTCCCCGGGTGCAGAGCCGTACATCTCAGGTATATTGCGGATTAAGGGGAAAATCGTGCCGCCACTGCGCGCCGTATTGGAGGGCATGAAGGGAGCCAGGAGCGCATCAGACAGGGCGACGGCATAACCGAGGCCAAGTGTACTGCTTCCTAACCTCTTCACTAGGTGCAAGCCCAGACGTCGCCCCAATCCTGTATTGTAATAGCCGAGAGAGAAATTGAAGGCCGCAAAAATAAGCCAGACTGTTGAGTTGGAGAATCCTCCCAACGCCCACTGTATAGACGCCTTAGGTGTCGGTTCTACCACCAATAGTAACGCCGATGCCGTCACGCCAATAAGGCCAATTGCAGCGGCAGGGATGGGCTCCATGATTAATCCAAAAACAACAGCAGCAAATATCGCAAAGAAATGCCAGGCGTTAGGCGCTAGTCCATTCGGAACCGGAATGAGAGTAATGGTTATTCCTACACACAAAGGTATTGCTGTTTTTAAGACTATTGTTTTCATATCATGCATTACTTTGATAAATCAGATCCGCCAAGGGGATTTGACTTCTGGAACATCCTTTCCTGTGGGAAAAATCTTACCAGAAATTCATACTATAGCGGGCCAATCCGAGTGGCAACGCTCTTTGAAACAATAGAACCGTTTTTAATATTCACGCACCGAATACTTCTCGATAGTATCGGAGCCAGTTTAATCCTAAAATTTTTTCGATATGTTCGGCTGGATAACCACGCCTGTCCAAGATGCGTGCAACATTTCTGTACCGATCAGGCGTATCCAGTTTTGGAATCCATGCCGGCCAGCGGACCTGATATGAAGGTTTGAACCTTGTCAGACGGGGAACATACCAACTTTCACGCGTCGCCCAGGGTTCCATCCCCTGGATTGCGTTATCTGTTGCCAGTCCCACATGGTCGATTCCGCCCACCTTGACAGCGTGGTCGATATGGTCAACGTATGTTTCAATAGTTGTTTCCCCGCCGGGATCAGGCCCGACCATGTAACCAAGGGCATTAATACCCATTACGCCACCCTTATCAGCCATAGCTCGGATCTGTTTGTCGGTTTTCGCCCGGGGATGATTAGGGTACAGGGCCTCACACGTCGTATGGTTAAAACATGGCCCGGGATTGCTGAACTGAATACCGTCCAAGGTTGTTTGCCGGCCGCAGTGGGACAAATCAACAATGATACGCAACTCGTTCATACGTTCCACAACCGCGACACCAAAATCAGACAGACCTGCGTTTGTGCGCTCAGTGCAGCCATCACCGAGGAGGTTCCTGGCGTTGTACGTCAACTGAATCCAGCGGGTGCCGGCATTATACAATTTCTCCAGATTATCGAGAGAGTTTTCAATCATCGTCGCGTTCTGAAAACCGAGCAAAACGGCAAGTTTATTTTCGCGCTTCGCCCGTTCGAAATCCGAGGCAGAAAAAGCTATTGCCAGCTTGTCCGGATTCTTTTTAATACGCATAGTCCATACTTTCAATGATCTAAGTGCTGATTTCAGATTCCCAGAGGAAAGAGAAGTTAGAAATCCTGTATATCCTGTCTGCTCAGCTATCTTATACGACTCTTCAGCCCAATCACGGGTGATAAGCAAAGCATCTATCACAATGGCATTTTTGTAAAGCTTATCAATTTGATTCGAATCCTGAGTATGTTTTGCTCCTGATTTCAGAGAGGAAGTTGCAGGATCATTATTAGGTGTTAACGAATGCTCATTCATAAGTTGTCCCGGTGCAAGTACACTGAGAGACATTATTTTGAGAAAATCTCTACGCTTTAAGTCCATAACTACCTCCTGTTTAGAATTACATTTTAATTGGAGATTAGCTTCTCCCACCTTTCAGTTTTTTTCTGAACCCTAAAGGCGGTAGAAACACACTCTTTTTTCAACGACTCTTACTTCTATAAAGCAAGTATCCGTTGTATCTCTTGCTAACACAGTAACAGCCAATAAAACTCAGCCTTTTATTTGAGATTTGCATGAATAGCTTCAGCGTACAATAAATCCCCGATTAATCCGTCGTAGTACTGGAAGATCACCTGCGGTCTGGGAAACGCCACCTACCGGTCCTTACCCTCTTCTAGTGGATTATGGAGTTAATAGCAACCTTTCTTTTATTAAATTTATATATTCGTTGACCTTTTCCTTGAGCGTTTGGTCTTGGACAAGGGGAAGGATCTTTTCTAAGAGCAGACGAGCTTTATTGAACTCTTTGTTATTGATGTAAGCAATGCCTAAATTGACATTCGTGATGATATCATTGGGGACAATGCCCAAAGCGCTTTGAAAACTTTTGATGGCCTCAGGATACCGGGCAATTTTGCTCAGAATGACTCCCTGAAGGTTATAGGCTCTTGAAGAGCGCGTGTTTTTTAAGATCGAATTCTGGACATAATCCAAAGCTAGTTCCAGCTTATTTTGTTCAAAGTATAGTTTGGCCAAGTTGAAGCTGGCATCATAATTGCTATCGATGGAGTATGCTTTTTTATATCCTTCCTCTGCTTTATCCAGGAAGCCCATTTCTTGATAGACAAATCCGAGTCTGTTATGGACTTCTGAAACCTCGGGCTGCAATTCAAGAAATCTCTGATAGGCCGAAGCAGCCTCGCCAAAATTCTGTTTTTTGAAATAGGCTAATCCGAGAAGATTATAGGATTGGTAATGGTTGGGATCCAAGGAGAGGGCTTGATTCAAATATTTTATGCTCTGTTCCACAAGGCCGTATTTCATGGCCACAATTGCCTTTTCATACTGGTATTGTGCGCTTTTTTCATTTTCACGAGCCATCTTGCTTTGAGATGATGCACAAAAGGCTAGATTCAAGCTTACGGCTAAAAGAAGCAAAATTTTTTCAAGCTTCATAGGAATCCCCTACTGTAATTCTTTCATCTCTTTTCATAATTGTATAAGTCACGCGAGGATACAATCCTTAATTCCCTGGGATTCTTAAACCTTGGCAAAATAATCCTTTTTTCTTGTCATCAATAATGTGTTGCGTTACCATGAGCTATTCCAAGTTTGAATAGTAGGCTAAATTCCAAATTTGGAATAACACAAACACCCTCCCTTGAATGATTGTTATGATTAGGGCTTGTTTAGCTATGATGAAGATGATAGTCCGGCCCATAAGAATCATTCGAACTGTAAAAACTATCAGATCAACTAGAACAACACTTAAACAGGGCATTTGTTAACTATAGGAAGTTGGTTTTTGCGCTTGCCGTGTTTTACTCACATTTTTGTCCAATTTCCGCCCTCTGACATCCCTTACAACCGATATCATAGAGATACCTTGTGGTCAAAGACAAAGAAATCGGGAGAATAGATATATTCACAAAGAATATTATGAAGAAAGCTCAAAATGATATAGACTTCATCCCATCAATTATGAATCGCACGATTTCCGATGCTTAGAAATATTTTTCTCTCCCTTCGGCTGCCATCAAGAGTTCCTGCTGGACAATTTTAGGAGGGGGAAGCCCTTGTTGAATTCTTTCACACGCCAAATAAAACCTATGAATTGGATCTCATGGAGAATCGGCTGCATTCAGTCCCCTTTAAGGAAAATTCTCTCTCTTTAAAGTTTGGAAAATTCGAGATAAAAACCTTAGAATTTGTTTATTAAATTATTAGTTTTCGCTCGTCTTTGACGACGTTTAGCACAATATGGGTAACTGTTCTATCCACATATTTCTGAGAGAGAACATTCTTTATAAAACTGTTTAGATCGTCCCTGCTTTTAAAATGCGCGATCACAATCGAATCCCATTCTCCGGTTACATCATAAATCGCAAAGACATGGGAATCTTCCGCGATTTTCTCTTGAGTTTCGATGAGTTTACCATCGGAAATTCGTATACCCACAATAGCGATTAGGTTAAATCCGAAGTATTCCGGGTCCAGGATAGGAATATACCCCTTTATTGCTCCCTGTTCTTCGAGCCTTTTTATTTTATTGATCACAACTGGAGCAGAGGTTCCGATTTCTTTGGCTATTTCCCGAAAGCTTTTCCTTGAATTCTTATTAAGAGATCTAACAATTTTTAATTCCAGTTCCTCAATCATCTGTCCTCCTTTCTTCATATGTAAGTAAAATAATATAAAATATATATATTTGTTAATGAATTATAAGATATTTCTTGACATTTGACAACATTTCTGTAAAATATTTATCTAAATGATACTAGATTCTTCTCTCGAAGTCAAATTATATACAAAGGAGTCTGTCGAACTCCCCAGTATTTTAAAAGATAGGCTCCCCAGAATTCAATTTATTTCTCAGCCCGAAAGCATTGATGATAT
>SDBS01007432.1_pt1 | contig 10638 bp, 6 predicted proteins | sample 2277091 | NCBI WGS metagenome assembly SDBS01 (sample SAMN10404972, study PRJNA504765) | marine sediment metagenome | isolation source: marine sediment core GS10_PC15, 163 cmbsf | place: Arctic Ocean: Southern Knipovich Ridge | collected 2010 | reverse complement strand
TGAGAAGACTTGGCCTGCGTTGTTTGAGCATGAAGACGGCGGCATTTTGGTTTGCACGGCAAAACTCAGTAATTTTGTGACTGCTAGATTTGCACCCAAAGATGCAATCGTGATTATGTGGCAAAAGATATTCGAATGGGTCGTGCCGGGGTGGAAGGGACAGAAGCTGGATTGGACCGAAGCAGTGAGGCCCAGCTATTCCAAGAGTGAACCTATTGCTCAGGATATCGAAAGGAAAGCCTTTGAGCGAGGTGTGGAGTGGTACGAAAATTCCGGGATGCTGATCAGCAAGGAGATGGATAAGAAGATTATCGAGTCCGTGAAGAAGCGTACGAGTGGTAGATTTCCTCCTCCGTCTGCCGATGAAACTCTGGGGGACGGATCTTACGGTATCATGCAAAGCTATAATTCCGGGATTGGGCTGGACGGCAAGCAGTTTCGCAGTGTTGTTCGCAGAGGCGACAATCAGTGCGAGACGGCGATGACTTATGCGATTGGGGGAAAATACATCGGTGGGGATCGATATACGAAGGTTGCGGGAAATATTCTCGATTATTATCTATTTGATTCCCAGGCTCGAAAGGGCGGTCGTGGTGATCCCGAACACGGTGCTTACGGGATGATTGCGTGGGGTGTTGACGATCCGGCCTGGCTGGTTGCTAATTACGGTGACGATAATGCACGGCAGATGATGGGAATTATGGCGACGGCGGCGGTAACTGGCGAGGATCGGTGGGATGAGGCATTGGCGCTTTGTATGCTGGCTAATATTCGCACGACTGCGCGGACGGGTTTTCGGGCGGACAGGCTGGATATGGGGCCTTTGACCAATAACGGATGGTTGCATTATTTCAATGCGAATACGGTACGATTGTCGCCGCATTTTGAGGCTTATTTGTGGGCTTGTTTTCTTTGGGCTTATGAGCATACTGGTGACGAACTGCTTTACGAGAGAACGATACGGGCGATTCGCAAGACGATGCAGAATTATCCTGATGGATGGCGCTGGACGAATGGTCTTGCACAGGAAAAGGCTCGAATGTTGCTTCCGCTGGCGTGGCTGGTTCGAGTTAAGGATACGCCGGAGCACAGAGGGTGGCTAAGACAGGTTGCGGAGGGTTTGATTTCATTGCAGGATGAATGTGGTGCGATTCGTGAGGAGCTTGGTAAGGCTGGTATGGGTGCTTATCCGCCGCCGCCCTCGAATGAGTCTTATGGCGGGCATGAAGCTTCGTTGATCCAGAAGAACGGCGATCCTGTTGCTGATTTGCTTTATACGACGAATTTCGCGTTTTTGGGTTTGCATGAAGCTGCGGCGGCGACTGGTGACGAGTTTTATATTGAGGCTGAGGATAAGCTTGCGGAGTTTCTTTGCCGGATTCAGGTTCGATCGGAGAAACATCCTGAATTTGACGGTGCGTGGTTCAGGGGATTTGATTTTCAGAGGTGGCAGTACTGGGCGAGCGATGCGGATGCGGGATGGGGGGCATGGTGTGCGATTACCGGGTGGACGCATCCGTGGATAACTTCTGTGCTTGCGTTGCGGCAAGAAGGGACGAGCTTTTGGGATATGACTGCCGATCCGACGTTTGTGGATGAGTATAAGAAACTTCGTCCTGTGATGCTTCCGGAGGATAAGATCAATGCTGCACGAACGAGTGCGAAAGTGAAAAAGAGTCTTGCTGATATTAATGTGATTACCCCGCTTGATCACAGGTACAGTGGGATCAGTGGGCATCTGACTTTAATTGACGGCGATCTGGCCGGGGTTGTTCATAGCAGCGGAGACTGGCTTGGTTTTGAGGGTAAAGATTTTGAGGCGATTGTCGATCTTGGGCAGATAACTTCGGTTAAGAGGATTGAGGTTCAGTTTTTGCACTTGCCGTCGTCTGGGATATTTCTGCCGAGGAGTGTGGAATTTGCGTTTTCTTCGGACGGGACGAATTTTGGTTCTTCTGCGCAGGCGGGGCATGATGTTTCCGACCGGCACGGAGGGGCGTTAGTTACTGTTGTCTGTGCCGAGGGTGTTAAAGCTCCAAGTCAGTTTATCCGAATTAAGGCAAAGGCAATAGGCAAAATTCCCCAGTGGCACCATGCGCGGGGGCGCGACGGATGGCTTTTCGTCGGCGAAATAATGGTCAACCGTACAAAACAGGAGCGTGTTTCAATTATTCCTTATCCCTGGAAAGTCGAATTTGGCAAAGGTGAATTTAATTTAAACAGCGGCACAAAGTTATTTGTCGATGAGCAGAATAATCAGACAGGTCTTTATCTTGCCGAAATGCTGTCGGCAAAATCAGGTATATCTTTTAAACTTAATCACATCAAACCTGGCAAAACGCAGGACAACAGTATCGTTCTTGAAATCGATCCTTCGCTGGAATCTCTTGGCAAGGAAGGCTATAAACTTGAGGTTGACGGTAAAGTCGTTCGGATAGCATCACAAACTTCGACTGGTGTTTTTTACGGATGTCAGAGCCTGCTTCAATTGCTGCCTGCCGAAGTATTTGATTCCAGCAGAGATAAGAAAATTAACCGGACTGTCCCTGCATTAACAATTGAAGACAAACCGCGATTCGGCTGGAGGGGCCTTCTTCTGGATTGCAGCAGGACATTCTGGGGGAAGGATTTTGTCAAACGCTACATCGATCTGCTTGCACTGCATAAAATGAACAGGCTGCACCTGCATCTTACCGACGATCAGGGCTGGCGAGTGGAGAGTGAATCCTGGAGTAAGCTCAACTCGATCGGCTCGCAATTTTCTCCGAAATACAGTGACAAGGGCGGTTATTATTCTAAAGAGGATATCCGCGAGATCGTCGCATACGGAGAGAGCAGAAACGTAACGATTGTTCCGGAGATAGAAATGCCCGGTCATACATTGGCGGCACTTGCGTCTTATCCGGAATTGTCATGCACGGGCGGACCTTTCGAGATATACCCTTTTTTCAAGGGGCCCGGCATACAGGATAATATTCTCTGTGCGGGCAATGAAAAGGTGTTTGTTTTTATCGAAGATGTTCTTCGGGAAGTTGCCGAATTGTTTCCTTCCGAATATATCCATATTGGCGGAGATGAAGCGCGTAAAGATAAATGGAAAGCTTGTGCGAAATGCCAGTCGAGAATGAAACAGCTCGGTTTGAAGAATGAGGGAGAGCTTCAAAGTTATTTTGTCAAAAGGGTGGAGAAGATTCTGACTAAGCTGGGCAAGCGTCTGATCGGCTGGGATGAGATTCTCGAGGGCGGTCTTGCCCCAAATGCTTCTGTTATGTCATGGAGAGGGACCGCAGGCGGTATCGAGGCGGCATCGCACGGTCATGACGTTGTGATGTCCCCTTATTCTCATTGCTACCTGGATTACACTTATCAGACAATCAGCACATCCAAGATATATTCCTTCGAGCCGACCCCGGCGAAACTGACCGCCGAACAGAGCCGGCATATCCTTGGTGCCCAGGCGAACATGTGGACGCATATCGCAAGAACGCCGGAAGCAGTCGATGCACAGGTATTTCCAAGATTGTCGGCGCTTGCGGAAGTTGTCTGGTCGAGTAAACAAAACCGGGATTTCGAGAGCTTTTCCGAAAGGCTCGATGACCACAAGAAACGGCTGGATTACCTGGGCGTTGAATATTACCGCCTTCCGGAAGATTTGAAAACGTGGGGCAAGATAGTCGGCAACTGGAAGGCTGAGCAGGTGTCCCCAAAGCCGGTAATTCTCGAATTCGATATTTCCGAATCGATCGATTCAGGGGGTCTTTATGAGGTCATGGCGCTTTACACGCATGGAGCTCACGCTGCAATTATCGAATGGATTGCATTAACCGAAAACGGAAAGGAAATCCACCGCGATACTCACGAGGCCTGGAGCGGAGCAGAAAAACGCAACATCTTTTATAAACTTAAAGTGGGTGACTTCAAGCCAACCGCTAAATACGAACTTCGTATGAAAATCTATGTGCCCGACAACGGTACGGATTCAAATGGCCAGGTTGGAATAAAGGAGAGTACCGATGATTGACAAAAAATTACATGTGAATAGAAGAACAAGGCATTATGTTTGCCTTCTTGCATCGTGTACGATACTCTTTTGCTCCTCTTTCATTTGTCTTGCCGACGGGCAGCCGGTAACGAGCCTCACGCTAATCCCGCCTTCTCCAGTTACCGACAAGATTAAGCTCGATATCCGCGGGGCAATCTGGAATCATACTTCGCGCAATCGTGATTTTAATGTCAGGGTGTATCTCGATAATATCACAAAGGATTCATTGCTGTTCGACAATGAGCTTACAGTTGCCGCGAAAACAGCCGAGGGCATTCGTTTCCGGTGGGACACCGCCGGCAATGCCGGGCCTCATAATATCATCATGCAGGTAAAAGACGACAAATCGACATGGAAAGAGATAGAGACGATAGAAATCATTTCCTCTGATGTGCGCTCAACGCGCACAATAGATGGTGCATGGACAGACTTCACTGCGGTTCTGCCGGGTGGGTCGAATTCTATCACTGGAGCGAAGCGGAGGGACGTTTCTGGAATAAGGACATTAAGAAAATGACCGATGACCAGTGGAGGCAGTTGGTCAAGGCCATGCATAATATTCGCATGAATGTTATTGTAATCCAGGATGTCTTTCGTGGAGCAAATCATTATGTTGACAAGCACAATATGACACTGGAGACTTATGATGGCAAGGCAATGTATCCTTCCAAGCTTTATCCATCTCGCCTGGACTTGGCGGTGAAAGATCCTGTAGAGGCTGTTTTGTCGGAAGCTGACAAGCATGATATGTCTGTGTTTGTGGGTGTTGGAGGTTACGCATGGTTTGACTTTTCTGAAGGTTCCTTAGCATGGCACAAGGCGGTGGCTACAGAGTTGTGGGAGATGTACGGCCATCATCCGTCGTTCTATGGTTGGTATATTTCCGATGAGGTTGAAGGCGGCTTAGCCTCGGGTGCGCGTGATGAACCGACCATGACTAAACGGCACAATCAGATTGTTGACTTCTTTCGAGAGTTCAAATTACATGTGCAAAAAATGGCCCCCGATAAACCTGTGATGCTTGCTACTAACAGCGGTGGAATAAAATATGGGTTGAAGGCATATCCGAAGCTCCTGAAACACATGGATATTCTCTGCCCCTTTGGTTTCCACAGATTGCAGGATGATCTCACCGGCTATGAACAAGCAAAAGTGCTACAGGAACTGTGTGATGAGGCCGGATCACATCTTTGGATGGATTTGGAGGTATTTTTGTTTGCCAGCGGCAATGCGCTGTCCCCCAGGCCTATTGAAGCAATTGCCGGTGACCTGAAAGTGTTTACAAACTTTGAAAAAATATTATGTTATTCTTTTACCGGACTCATGAATTCTCCGCGACAGACCTTCGCTCCCGGAGGTCCGGCCACTGTACGATTATATAATGACTACGAAAAATTCCTCATAGAAGGGCCGCCTGACTATACTGTCAAACATGCCGCTGTCGGTAAGTTTCTTGAGTTGAGATCAAAACCCAGTCCGAGATATTCGAAAGGCAATCTGACCGACGGCATGACAGCACCAAGAGACTTTCGGTCCGAACAATGGCTGGGTTTTGAAAACCAGGATTTCCATGCGGTTATCGATTTGGGTGAGACAACATCGATCGAAACACTTCAGGTCAGATTCATGGAGGACACAAGAGCGGCAATCGTGCTTCCTGTGCAAGTCGATTTCTGTCTTTCTGTCAACGGCAGGGATTATCAGAAGGCGGCGACAGTAAAACATGAGATATCCAGGGGGCAGTCAGGTTCATTTGTTCATTTGTTCGAGGCAAAGAGTCTTGATCGAAAAGCCAGGTATGTCCGGGTTCGTGCGAAATCTGCGTATCAATGGCTTTTTGTCGATGAAATAATCGTTAATCCTATTCAGAAACCTTTGAAGGAGCGTTGAGAGGGCTTATGAATTCCAGAGAGCTAACTGTACATGCACTATTGGGATCTCCGATTGACCGTTATCCAAGTGGTCCTCTGGCGGTTCATAATACTGCCAGATTGTCGGGAGTGACGGTTACCGATTATACAATGAATCCCGGTGTATTGGCTGATTGTGTTGTGAAATATTATGAGGAATTTCGGCCTGACGCGGTTTGGGTTTCTGCGGATACGTGGGTTACTGCGCAGGCGATGGGAGCTAAGGTAGATTTCGTCAGTGATGATTTGCCGATGTGCGGTGTTGGTGGGCCGTTGGTGAAGACTGTTTCTGATATCAAGAAAATACCGCCGGTGGATACGCAGGTTCATGGCAGGTTTCCATTGATGTGCGAGGCATTGTCGATAATCAAAGAACGGCTGGACGAAAAAGTTTTTATAGTCGGATGTTTCGATCAGTCTCCGTTTTCTCTTGCTTGTGCCTTGATGGGGATGGAGAGTTTGATGGTGAAAGCGATTGACGAGCCAGATTTTGTGGAAGCGTTGCTTGAACGCTGTATCGAATATGCAGTGTCTTATGCGTTGCGTCTGGCACATGCTGGGGCGGATATGCTTAGTACCGGTGATTCGGTTGCGGGTCTTGTGGGGAGGGAGATGTATTGCAGTATGGCGATGCCTGCGGAACAAAAGATGTTCAAGGAGGTTCACAGCCAGTGCGATGCTTTGCTATCTTTGCATATTTGCGGGAATACGTCACATATTCTGGAGAATATGTCGCAGGCGGGTTGTGATGTGCTGGAGATTGATTCGAAAGTTGACATTTGCGAGGCATTGGAAAAAGTTGGCGGTGAAGTTGCCTTGTGGGGTAATATTGATCCGGTAGGGGTTCTGGAGCGTGGGACGCCGGAAGATGTTGAGCGTGAGGCTTTGATAATCATGGAGAAGGTTAAGGAGTGTGGCAGGACTCGATTTGTACTGAGTTCGGGATGCACGCTGGTGCCGGATACGCCTGGCGATAATATTCGTGCGCTAATCGAGACAGCAAAAAGATTTAAATTATAACGATGAAAATCAATGACATAACAAATGTTCTAATCTATACTGTCTGAATTCGACAGGCAGAAAATCAATGACAGGGAACTGATTTTTCCGGAGAGCAGAAATGCAACTAATATCAAAAATTGATCCAGCCCAAATTGATCGACTGATTGCAGTGTATCGCGACGGTCTGTTGAACGATACCGTGCCTTTCTGGATGGATCATTGTATAGACCGTGAATATGGAGGTTTTACCTTTGCGTTAGACAGAGATGGTGAATTATTGAGCACCGACAAATACCTGTGGCTGCACGGGCGATTTGTCTGGCTCTTGTCTGAATTATATCTACAGGTCGAACAAAAAACCGAATGGCTGGAACTGGCTGAACATGGAATGCAATTCATTCTTGATCACGGCTTTGCCGAAAACGGTAAGATGTACTTTTCCGTCGATCAACAGGGAAGGCCTCTGAAGATGAGGAGATATATATTCTCCGAAACTTTTGCTGTCATGGCAATGGCGTCTCTTGGGCGGGCTAAAAAAGATACCTCGCTTGGGGAAAAAGCCCTGGAACTCTTCAAACAGATTATCCATTATTACACTACGCCGGGTATGATGGAGCCTAAAACCAACCCTGGCACCCGTCCGATGAAGGGTCTGTCAATGCCGATGATTATCATATCGACCGCACAAGTCCTTCGCGAGGCTATCGAAGACCCAATCTGTGAAGAATGGATTGACCGGAGTATCAAAGAAATCCAATCTGACTTCATGAACACCCAATACGAGGCTGTTATGGAAGTGACCGGTCCAAAGGGTGAACTGATTGACACCATGGAGGGAAGGACTCTCACCCCCGGTCATGCAATCGAAGTGGCATGGTTTATTCTTCACGAGGCAAAAATTCGTGGCAATGATCCGGAACTTCGACGAACGGGTCTGACAATTCTGGATTGGATGTGGGAAAGAGGCTGGGACAAGGAGTACGGCGGAATCATGTACTATACAGATGTAAAGGGGCTTTCGTGTAGCGAATACTGGCACGATATGAAATTCTGGTGGCCGCATAATGAAACGATCATAGCATCGCTTCTGGCATATTTCCTGACAGGAGATGATAAGTATCTGAAAATGCACAGCCAGATTCACGATTGGGCTTACTCTCATTTCCCCGATCCGCAACATGGAGAGTGGTTTGGCTATCTCCACCGAGACGGAAGTGTTTCCAGCTATCTCAAAGGCAATCAATGGAAAGGCCCGTTCCACCTTCCAAGGATGCAAATGTACTGCTGGAAGCTCCTGGAAGAAGTCAAACAGGGCGAATGAGCTTTGCGGCAATTTCCATGACTATTAGTTGAACAGGCACCAAAGAGAATGAACAGACGTCAAAGGCTTCTTGCAACAATAAATGGAGAACCTGTAGATCGTCCGGCGGTTTGCTTCTATGAAATCGGCGGTATTAAGATGGACCCCTCAGATGTCGACCCGTTCAATGTCTACAACGATCCGTCTTGGAAACCGTTGATTGATCTGGCGGAAAATCAAACCGATTTGATACGCATGAGAAGCCCTGTGAGAGCGCATTCACACGAATCATGGGATTCTTCGGGCTCCTCTGCCGAATCGGTTCGAAGCCAGTTCTTCAAGACCCAACACGTAGTCGAAAACGATGTGCGACTCACGCGCGTAACTGTAACTGTCAACGGCAGAGAAATGTCGTCATTGCTGAAACGGCAAAAAGACGTTGACACCATCTGGACTGTAGAGCATTTGATTAAGAGCCCCCAGGACATCGAGGACTATCTGCAAATTCCCGACGAAGCGTTTGACGAAAACATCAACGTAGACCCTCTGTTCGAGGAAGAACGAAAATTGGGTGATCGGGGAATCGTAATGGTTGACACCGAAGACCCGCTATGTGCTGCGGCAACATTAATGAGCATGGAAGATTTTACTGTGTTGGCTCTGACCGAACAGAGTCTTTTTCATCGCCTGATGGAAAAGTGTGCCCGTTACATTTATGCGAGAACCGAAAAAGCCGCTCGTCAGTTTCCCGGCAGACTTTGGCGGAAATACGGACCTTAGTACGCTACCGAACTATCCCTGCCTCTTCATCTTTTCGATGAATATGTTACGAAATACACTCGCACAATGATTGAGGAGATTCACAAATATGGCGGATTCGTTCGAATTCACTGCCACGGCAGAATTCGAAATGTACTGGATTCTATCGTCGAAATGGGAGCCGACGCCATAGATCCGATCGAACCGCCTCCTAATGGTGATGTTGAACTGGAATTTGTCCGCAAAGAGTATGGAAACCAACTTGCTTTATTTGGAAACATTGAAATTGCGGATATCGAAAACATGCCTTCCGATGCATTCGCAAAGGTTGTCGATAAGACGCTCGAAGAAGCTACAAGCCACCGCGGAAAGGGATTCGTATTGATGCCATCATCAAGCCCATACGGAAGAATTATCTCAGACCAAACTCTTAGAAACTACCAGATTCTCGTCGAAAAAGTTTCAAGTATCAAATAATATTTAAAAAAGGACCAAACGATATGGATCAGCCCATCGAAATTCATACAAACCAAAAAGGTAGTGCATGGTATCTGGGTTTAGTCTGCCTTGTTGCATCATTAGGCGGCTTTCTGTTTGGTTTTGATACTGCGGTGATTTCCGGCACTGTTGGAATGGTGGAGTTGAAATTTGCACTGACCAAACTTCAGGTAGGCTGGTTCATGGGTTCTGCGCTTATCGGTTGTATCATGGGTGCAGCATCAGCGGGAGTTCTGGGAGACCGCTTCGGCAGAAAACCTGTTTTGCTTTTTTCGGCGATTATGTTTTTTCTCTCGGCACTTGGCTCAACTGTTCCCCCGAATTTCACGTTTCTTATTATTGCAAGAGTAATTGGAGGCATTGGCGTCGGAGTCGCGTCGGTATTGGCGCCTTTGTATATTTCTGAGTTCGCCCCGGCCAGATTACGAGGGCGTCTCGTGGCCCTGTATCAACTATCTATTGTCGTTGGAATTCTTTTGGCTTACTTTTCCAATTGGTCTCTCCTGGGCTTTTCACAAAGGAATGTTACAGATGCCGCAGGAAACGGCTTTTTGTCATGGATATTGATAGACGAAACCTGGCGAGGCATGTTTGGTGCGGAAATGATTCCAGCGGTCTGTTTTATACTCCTGCTGTTTTTTGTACCGGAAAGTCCACGCTGGTTACTTAAAGCCAACAAGCAAACAAGAGCACTGGAGGTGCTTTCCAGGATATCCGGAAAATCAGCCGCCATACGCGAAAAGGATACTATTCAGCAGGCGTTACAACAGGAGGAGGGCTCGATCATGGAGTTATTTCGTCCGGGACTACGAACCGCTCTTATGGTCGGCATTGGGCTTAGTGTTTTTGGACAGCTTACAGGTGTAAATATCGTCGTCTATTATGGCCCACAGATTCTCGAAGAAGTCGGATTCGAAATAGGTGGAGCACTGCAGTACCAGGTACTGCTCGGTTTGATTAATCTTGTTTTTACAATTATTGCATTGTGTGTAATTGATCGACTCGGGCGTCGTCCACTTTTAATAGGCGGTATGGTGGTGGTAACTCTTTCGCTTGCAGCAGCGGGATGCCTGTTTATCTTCGGCGAGAACATGAAATTACTGATTGTTGCGGTGCTGGGTTTATAT
>SDBS01007430.1_pt1 | contig 10639 bp, 10 predicted proteins | sample 2277091 | NCBI WGS metagenome assembly SDBS01 (sample SAMN10404972, study PRJNA504765) | marine sediment metagenome | isolation source: marine sediment core GS10_PC15, 163 cmbsf | place: Arctic Ocean: Southern Knipovich Ridge | collected 2010 | reverse complement strand
AAGAAGTATTAAAAGGCATCGGTTTTATTGGATCTTTTTCATAAACTAAAAATTGTTCTCTAAATCCACCTTTTTCAGATAGGTCTTTTATTATTCTATTTACCGTCGCTTGAGAAAACCTAACCTGCGTAAAAGATGCAAATACCACTTGTAGGGCTGGCATCAGACGATATGCCGCAAAGGCAAAAAAACTTATCATGGGGATTGCTTCATTCGCATTTCCTGCTGTTGAGATAAAGTATAATACTAAAGTTACAATCCCTCCAAAGGCTATAGTTTCTAAGAGATATCTGGGCATTATCCTTATCAATGAGCTCCATGCCTCTAAATTGGAATACTCACGAGAATGCCTTAAATATCTGTGGTAAAAGAAATCCTCTCTTCCCATCACTTTAATATCCTTTATTCCGCTTAAGGCTTCTCCTGCGGTCTTAAAACGTTGCTTGTTCTCTTTTAATCTTTTAGCACCATTTGTTTTTAATTTATCGTGAAAGTAAAAATAGATTAGGCCATATGAACCGCCAAATATAATTGCTGATAATATAGTTATATATATATCTGTAAACAAGAGCATAGATAAAATGCCTATAGCAACAAAGCTCTTGACCATAATTTCTATTAATGGAAATATGAAATTGCCAGTTAATACACCAACTTCGCTAAGAATATTTTTGCTTAAATCAGCAGTATTTTGGGTTAAAAAATAGACATAAGGCATTGATAAATACTTTTTTAATAAAGCGGAAGAGATATTATGATTCTTCCTCCATACGAAACGAACCCCGAGCCAGGTAGCCAGAGCTGAAGTTAAATTCCCGATAATTATAATAAACAGCATGAGAATGCCCATAAAAATGATAAAGCTGTTTACACTCGTAAAACCTAACGAATTATATAACCAGTTCAGCCATCTATTACTTTCTATCATTTCTGGCTGCATAACGACACTCATAAAGGGTAGAATTGAAACCACTCCAAGGGTTTGAAAAAGTGCCATCAATAAAATACTTATAAAAAGGACTAATAACTGCCACTTCTCCTGAGGTTCAATGATAATTTTTATTTTTTTTATTAAGTTAATCAGTTTTATAAACACAATATTTTCTCCTACTGTTTGAAAAGTCTAACAAATTAAAAAATCAACACATTTGTTAATAAGCTAAAAAAAATCGAATTTTAACACTTTTGATATTAGCAAAAAGACCCCCAATTTATTATCATTTCCGATTTGATTATTTTTTGTTTATTTCCTGCTTTTAATTATTCTTGAAACCCTTCCTTTAATCTATTAGCTACTATTTGCCAAAATGGAAGATCTTCGGAATGTTTTGTTTTTATATAATCACGTCGATAGTTATTATAATGATTTTTATCTACTGTTAATTCAACTTTCCAATCAATATCGTTATTTTCATCAATAAAAATTGGCTTTTTTCCAAAGTGTTTCGCCATTTCGACAATTAAAGGACCTTGATAATTTCTATTTAACTCGGAAGAAGTCATGAAAACTACAGGTTTATAAAAAAGATTAGCAAAACTAAGAGCCGTGCTGCCGTGAGAAAGAACTAATTTACTTTCTCTTATTAATTTTACTGATTGTCCTCTAATACATTTACGTTCTTTAAAATAATCAAATCGGCTTTCATAATTAGAGCGAGGATGTGCTGCAATAATTACTTCAAGCCCTAATTTATTTTCAATAAGTTTAAAAAAATTATTCAATAAGAAATAATATCTATCTGGAGCAACACAGGGTTTTATTCCAGCGACTATATAATCAGGATGAAAGGGTAAATATTCATCTATAAATACAGCAATAAGGCGTTCACTAACTGGATTATTCTTTTCTTTTAAATATAAATCATAATCCAATGTATGTGCCCAAAGTACCTCAGTATTAGCATCGGTAGGATAATGATATTTTAAACATTTCTCTCCACCTGCTAGGCATATTTTAGCTGACTTTACATAAAACCACCGAAATGGTATTCTTGATAAAAGCAGCCCCCAAATTTTTTTTGGAGAAAGTTTAAATAATTTTTTTATCTTTCTTAAATAAATTAATACTTTTAATTTTCCGTTATTAATACTGGGTATTGCATTAGCCATAAAAACTGCATAATCAGCCTCCGATTTACTCAATGTTCTATAAATCCAAAGAGATTTTAAATTATAAGGGATTATATTTACAACAAAATCGCTATTTTTCAAAACAGCAATTTTGTTGTATAATTCAAGCTTTTTACTAAATAAAGTTAATCCCTCGTAATCAAATGAATCCGGAGGAGTATAACTGTTGTAAAAAATAGGAAGCAGGATAGGAGTAATATCCCAAACTTCTACCTTAAACTCATTTTGTTGCAATATCTCAATTCCAAAACGTTGATAATCCCGTAAATTAAACGGAGAAACAACAAGAAATATAATACGTTTAACCATGTTTTTCCTTAACAATAAATTAAAAATTATTTCTCTCTTTTTATTAATTTTACTAGCACTTCTATTATTTAAAAAGTAGGTATTAAATAAATAGCTTCATTTAATCTATAAATAGAGTTTACTACAATCTATTCTAAAACTTTCTTTGCTATATCTTTAATTGATTGAATTAAATAATCGATTTTCTCGTTACTCATATAAACCATTATAGGAATCGAAATAGCCCTTCTTACATAATTGGTTGATTGGCTCCAAATTTTCTCAAGATTTTTTCCTCTATACTCAGGATAATTGTAAAAAATGTGTTCCCATGTGCCAGCAAAATGCCAATCTATCGCATCTGGCAAATTCTTTGTTCCTAATTCTGCTTTTGATAAAAGTTTTGCGAACTTACTTGCTTTCTTATGCGATTCAACAAAGAAGATTAAAGTATCAGCCGCATCACCTTTAGGATTTGGGATTTCTCTAAATTCTATGCCGGGAACATCCTTAATACCATTCTTTATGTGATATTTATTTTCCCTTTGTTTTTGTAAAATAAAATCCAATTTTTTCAATTGAGCTAACCCTATAGCTCCTTGGAGCTCAGTCATTTTATAATTAAATCCCCATCTTGACCTTGTATCTTCTCCACGTGGTACATTGGGATTTTGCTCATGACCGTGGTCCGAATATTCTCTTGCTTTCAAAAAGATTTTTTCATCATCTGTAACTAATATGCCTCCTTCCCCAGTAGTAATTACTTTACCGATATCAAGACTGTATATTCCTGCATCACCTATAGTGCCAAGATTTTTACCTTTGTAAGTTGCACCTAAAGCTTGAGCGCTGTCTTCTAATATTGGAATATTATGTTTTTTTGCAATAGCAATAATCTCTTCCATTTTAGCAGCAACTCCGGCCATGTGCACAGGAATGATAGCTTTTGTTTTCTTTGAAATTTTCTTCTCTAAATCAATCGTGTCCATATTCAATGATTTATCTATCTCTGTTATTATAGGTATGGCACCTAATTCGAGAATTGCTTCCACTGTAGCAATAAATGTAAAACTTTGGGTAATAACCTCATCACCTTCTTTAATGCCTAATCCAAACAAAGCAATTTTCAAAGCAGCTGTACCATTACATACACAGTGAGCATATTTTACACCTACTTTCTTGGCAATTTCTTTTTCAAACTCATTTACTCTGAAAATATGTTGCCTCCTTTCGTCTAATCCATACCTATATAACACACCATTACTTTTTTCAAAGACTTCATTAACTGCGTTTTGCTCTTCTTTTCCAATTAATTCAAAACCCGGCATTCTGTACCTCCTTACTTAAATTTTTCGCTAAAATAAAAATACTTTCATCATTGTAAATTATTTTTTCTTCAATACTAAAATACTTCTCAATCTCTTTAATTAATTCTCGAAAAGATTTCACAAAGCCAATAGGATTTTTAGGAATATACAAAGTTATATATATATATTGAAAATTTAGAAATATCTTCAATTACTTTTTTCCAGTTTCTAATGTAAGAAAGTGTTTCAAAAATAATTGTTAAATCAAACTTTTGTTTCTCAACAAAAGAAGTAAAATCGTTATCTTGTATGACCTTAAAATCAATTTTATTTCCATAGTTCGCTTTTGCCTTTTTTATCGCAGTTTTTGAAATATCAAGTCCTAAAACATAATTGTTCCTTTTATTTAAAATATGTGTAAAAGCCCCCTTTCCGCATCCAAAATCTAAGATACTCTCAAAATTATATCTATTTAAAATAGTAAGAGAAATCAATTTTGGTAAATGTGTCAAATCTGAAGAAAACCAACTATCAAAATCCTCGACATCTTCACGCTGGTACATCTCTTCAAATTTTCCAATAATCTTCTTTTTTTTTAAATCAAATATGTATTTATGATATGGCATTTTATCCTCCAATCATATTAGTTAATAATTTTTTTATATTTTCATTGGAAATTTCCATAGGATTTAAGGCAAATGATTCTTTCAAAGTTTCAGTTGCAAAACTGTAAAATGTATTGAAATCTTTTGAAGAGATTTCATACGGAACAAGAGTATCTGGAATATCAAGCTTCTTTAATAGATTTTCGACTGTTGACACAACTATATTACTTCTTTCTTTTTTCTCAGTAATATTAGGATTAGCGTTATCTAACAGGCTATACAGTTGCGCATAATCATAATATCCTAATTCATAGTTAATCCTTGATATTTTTCCAATAAAAACACCACCGGCAATTCCATGGGGTACTTTATAATTAGAGCCCAAAAGATAAGAGAAGCCACCTGCTGGTCCAGAGGAAGAATTAGAAAGTGAAATCATAGCAAGAGAAGCACCTAATTGCATCTTTGACCATAGCTCGAGATCGTTTAAATTTTTAACCAATCTAGGTAATGTATTAACAATTAATTTAAATGCTTCTTTGGCAAATACCCTTGTTAAGTAGGTGCTTTTTTTGCTGACAAAGCTTTCTAAAGTATGGACAAGGGCATCAATTCCTGACGATATTGCTACGGATTTTGGTGCTGTAGACACAATCTCTGGGTCAATAATCGAAAGTATCGGATAATTATTTTTTGTATTAATACCAAGTTTTTTATTTGTATCCTGATCAATAAAAACTGCATTATACGTTACTTCAGTTCCTGTACCAGCAGTAGAAGGAATAGCAATTATAGGTAATGACGGATTTAAGTTTATAGGGAATCCACGATATTCAATTGCGTTTTTGTGGTTAGTCGCTAAAGTAGCAATTCCTTTTGCCGAATCAATAGTACTACCTCCTCCTATTCCAACAACACAATCAACCAAAGGCTCTTTATCTTTTTTAAATTTTAATTTTACTTCATCTAGAAATTGATACGTAGGCTCAAAATCTTCACGATATAAATGAACAATTACGTTATCAAAGTTTTTCTTACAATTTAAAATTACTTCCTGAAGCCAAGGCAAACAATCATATAGGTTTCCATCAATTATAAATCCTAATTGTTTAAAAGAAAACTCATTTATTATTTTTGGTAAATCTTTGGTTAGACCGGCTCCAAATCTTATATTTGTTTTTATACTGAATTCGAATTTATTGTTTAAAAGTTCCATAGTTTCTCCTCTTTTAGTAATTGAATATTTCGCTATTTACTCTTTCAGAATAGTATTTGATTGCTCTTGCAATCAAAAGGTCAAACCAGTCATCCACATCAACCGAATGACTTTTAGGTAGAATAAATATTTCAGAAGATGAATTGAACATGGTCCCATTTTCAAGAAATTTTGAAGTTTTACATATATAAATTGCTCCATCTATAAAATAACACTTTTTATACAACTGACGTCTCTTTAAATTTAAATTATGACCTATATTAATAAATTTTAACTCATCACTATCCGAAATGGTCAAACATTCAGATGGATGTTGTGATACAGTGCAAATAGAAATAAGACTGTCTTTTTGTGAACTTTCGTACTTTTCAATTGCACTATTGATATCTTCTCCTGTTCGAAACGGTGAAGTTGGTTGCAATAAAATCAAGTTCTCTGGATGGTCATGATATTCTTCCTTGTACCATTCTAATGCATGAGTTATTACCTTAGCAGTGGGTGTATCATCTTGTGCTAAAAATGATGGTCGAACGAACGGAACTTTTATACCAAGTCTCCTTGCTAAGTTAATTATTTTTTTATCATCGCTGCTTAAAATAACATAATCTACTTTGGAGGTGTTTTTTGAAGCCTCAAAAGTATATTGAATCATTGGCTTATTACCAATAAGTTGTAAGTTTTTATTTTTTATTCCCTTTGATCCCCCTCTAGCTGGTATAATACCAAAATATTTATGTTCCATATTTTCTTTTCCCTTTAATATAGAATTAGTATTAATATTATTTTTATACATTCTTTAATTCTATTTCTCTTCTCTTTTTATTTTATCTTTTGCATATCGCTTTATTGTCTATTTTATTTCGCCATATATTCCAATGCTTTTTTGTATTCTCCCCACTCTCCTATATCATACCAGGAACAATTTACTGGATATACTTGAATTTTAAATCCATTTTTTTTGGCTAATACTAATAACTCAGGCATATCTATGGGCTGATTTCTCGGGATTAAATCAACGACTTCTGGTTCCAAAACATAGACCCCGGAATTAACAATAAAATGATAATCTGGTTTTTCAATAATTTCCTCAAAATCCGCGCACTCATTTTTCATATTCAAAATACCGTAGGGAATATTTATATTACGACTTACTCCCAATATTGTTATATGATTATTATTTTTTTTGTGATAATTTAATAGGTCATCATAATTAGCATCAATTACCACATCACAATTCGAAACAATAGATGTGCTGCCTAATTTATCTTTAATTAAAGATAATGCCCCTATCGTTCCTAAAAAATCTTTTTCTTGAATATATTCGATTTGGTAATTATTAGGATTTTCTGCAAAATACATTTTAATCATTTCGGCCTTATAATTTAAAGCAATTATAAATTTGTTAAATCCATATTTTTTAAAATTATCCATAATCACTTCTATAACCGGCTTCTCATCTATAGGGATTAAAGGTTTGGGTAATATTTTAGTAAAAGGGTCGAGCCTTTTGCCTTTACCACCAGCCATAATTATTACCGGAACATTCTTTATAGCACAGGCTACATCGCCATTTTTTAAAAAATCCTTCCATAAAAAAATATCAATTATTTTATTTTTTTCGTCAACTACTGGAATATGCCTTATTTCATATTTTTTCATCAATTGTAAGGCTTCCTCTTTATTACTTTTATAAGATATTACAATAGGATTTTTAGTCATTATGTCTTGTATGGGGGTTTTAAAGTCAAGACCTTTTATGATTGCTCTTCTCATATCTCCATCAGTTACAATCCCTAAAATCCTATCTTCCCCATCTACTACAACCAATACCTGTAAGGCACTCTTATCTATTTGGTTCAATGCTTCCTTTAAAGAAAGGTTGGGCTTTACTAATATTTTTTTACATTTTTCGGAAATCATTTAAAATTCTCCCATCTAAAAGGTTCATCTTGCCTGATACCATTTATAAGTTTCATTCCAATAACTATATCTTTAAATTTTGGCTGTATCCCTATCCCCGGTCTTTTTATTGCTACATCTGATTCTTTTATTATTTCCCCTGCTCTAATATCCCTGGTGGCAATAAGACTTCTCCTGGTTACTTTCATTATTTCAATTTCACTTTTATTAGGCTTTTTTATTCCATCACCAAAAGACATTTCGATATTCCTTATCGCCTTCACCATTCCCTTTAACTCATCAGGTTCTAATGATGCTTTATGGTCAGGGCCAGGTAAATTTTTATCTAAAGTAAAATGTTTTTCAATTATTTTTGCTCCCATAGCCACAGCAGCAACAGGCACTTCTATTCCTAAAGTATGGTCTGAGTAACCTACTGGTAATTTAAACGCAGCTGCTAAAGTTTGCATTGCTTTTAAATTAACTTCTTCGTAAGGAGTGGGATAATTAGTAGTACAGTGTAGTAATGATATCTGCGCCTCCGAATTAACCGACCTAATAATATTTATCGCTTCCTCTATTTCTCCTAAATTTGCCATACCAGTAGACATTATTAGGGGTTTATTTTTAGCCGCAATATATTTTAAATAAGGATAATTTATTATTTCTCCTGAGGGTATTTTGTATATATCTACTAAATCATAAAGAAAATCTATACTCTGATGATCAAAAGGCGTAGATAAAAACATAATTCCCTTTTTATCACAGTATTTCTTTAATTTTATAAAATCCTCAAAAGAAATTTCCAGTTTCTTAATCATCTCTAATTGAGACTTATCTGAACCGGTAGTTTCTTTCTGATATTCAGCTTTATCAGCTAATTTTGAAACCACATTTTCTGCTTTAAATGTCTGAAATTTTATTTCATCTGCCCCCGCATCTCTTGCAACATCAATAAGTTTATAAGCCAAATCTAAGCGGCCATTATGGTTTACTCCTGCTTCCGCAATAATAAAAACTTTAGAAGTATCTATGCCATTCATTCTTTTTTACCTCAAAATCTAATCTCTTTTTTAGAAGTTTTTCTTTGGGGATTTTTAATATTTCTTTCGTTGCTTCAATTACATATTTGCTAGTATTACCATCTCCATAAGGATTTTTTATATTCTTTATTTTTTGTAAAAATTCTGTGTCATACAGAGCTTTTTCGATACCTTTATAAATTTCATTAACTGAATAACCTGTTTGGATAACACTTTCGGGTTGTAATCTTCCTTCCTGTCTATTTCCAATGTTCACTGTAGGAATAGAAAAAGAAGGTGTTTCAATAATACCACTTGAAGAATTGCCTACCACAGCCTTTACATATTTTAAAAAACTCAAATATAATTTTGAACCAAGACTATCAAAAAAATATGCCTTAGGATTATCATTTACAAATTTCTTTATCATATTTACTATTTCGTCTGAACCTACTTCTGCATTAGGCCTGGTAAAAACTATTTGTAAATCAAATTTTGATAATGTCCTCAATAAATTCTTTATTTGCCATCTTACACTATTTTCTCCTTCAAGAGTAACCGGATGATAGGTGCAGATTATAGTATTTTTATTGACATTGATGCCGGTTAATTTTAAAATCTCTTCTTTTGTATATAATTCTAATTTTTTTATATTTTCAAGACCCGGTGCACCAACAATATGAATACGCCAATCTTCCTCTCCCATCTTACTTATATTTTCTGCATATAATTCTGTTGAAGGCATATGTATATGAGCCATCTTGGTGATAGCATGACGCACCTGCTCATCTATTAATCCTTCCGTTCTTTCTCCACCACATAGATGAATTATTGGTGTATTACACATCATGCTTGAGATAGCGGGAATAAAAATCTCAAATCTATCTCCCAAAATTATTAAAAAATCCGGTTTTATATAGTTAAAAACTTGAGATATTTGAATTAACCCATTCCCAATAGAATTAGTTAATGCCATCGACTTTTTTGAACTGCAAAGAAATGGGATTTCAATAATATTTTCTATTTTATCTTTTTTTAATTCATTAATAGTATAACCATCTGTAATTGATAAATGTGCACCGCCCACTAACACATATAAATCCATAAATTTTTGAATTTCTTTTATTGTATATCTTAATAAACCATACTCTGCACGTGTTGCAGTAAATATTATTCCCTTCATTCTCCCAAAATATCTCCTGTTAATAAACTGATATTCTTTGGTTCTGAATCGTCTATAGCTATAATTCCATCTCTAGTTTTAATTAAATAACCAAAACCTTTCATATTTCCTATAATTGTTCCTGGTTTTTCAGAAAAATAAAATTCTTCAAAATTAAAATCTATCATGCTCACATAATTTATCTTTATTTTATTACCATTATATAATGTCCAAGCTTTGGGATAAGGAAAAGATACCGCTCTTATAAGATTATATATTCTATCTGTATTTGAATTCCAATTTATAAGGCTGTCATTATCAGTCCTCGATCTCCTATAACTAGCTTGCGTCTCATCTTGCTTTATTCTTGGAGCTTTTCCACTTAATAATAAAGGAAAATATGTTTTTAATAAATTATAAGTAGATTGATTAATTTTAAATAAAATATCCTTCACATAATCATTTTGCCCAATTTTTATATTTTCTTGTGCTATAATATCTCCATTATCTATTCCTTCAAAAATGTAAAACATAGTTAAGGCGGTTTCAGTATAACCTTCTGAAATTTGCCAAGCTATAGTTGATCTTCCTCTATCTTTAGGTAATTTAGAAGTATGAAAGCCAATGGTTCCTTTTTTTGATGCATTTATTATTTCTTTATCGATTAATTGAGACCATCCAATTACAAAAATAAAATCTGGGCTAAGTTCTTTTATTTCGTCTTTATAATCATTTATCTTCCCTACTTTTGTAAGAACATTATTATCGACAATATTGTCTAAACAAATATACATATTTTTATTAGGAATAAGCTCATCTTTATAAGTAAAAGCTTTTATTAAATCAATTGCTCCCTTTTTATCTAAATTTGAAAAATAATCAAGGGCAATTTTTCCATTTTCTAAGGCACAAATAAGTACTATTTTTGGTTTCATTTGATGATTTCCTCCAATAAAACAAATGCTTCTGCATATTTTTTACCTATTCGGCTACCTCTACATTTATCAAAA
>SDBS01007429.1_pt1 | contig 10640 bp, 10 predicted proteins | sample 2277091 | NCBI WGS metagenome assembly SDBS01 (sample SAMN10404972, study PRJNA504765) | marine sediment metagenome | isolation source: marine sediment core GS10_PC15, 163 cmbsf | place: Arctic Ocean: Southern Knipovich Ridge | collected 2010 | reverse complement strand
TCTTTGACATTTATTACCTCCTAAAATTATTTATAGTGAAATTAATTTCTAAATTTTATGGTCAGGTTACTTGATTGTTAATCTGACTGTCTTAGCACTTTAAGTGCTTCAGACCCATAATTTTACCCCTAACCTTATTAGGAAGTTTTCCCTTGTCAGCCTTCGATTAATTGCCTATATTGTTTTAAATAAAAGGACAGAGTAAGAGAATAATAATATTACTTTCTTACTCTGTCCTTTTACCTGAAAGATTCTTCCTATATGATTAGGAAATAATACTTTAACGTAAACTCTTGTGGGTTTTCCTAAAGATTAGGAGTTGCCCCGTTGGTGCTTTTTTGTACAAAGCTCTCCAGAGTTCTGTCCGGTAACAGTCCTTTTGCCTGAAAGTTTTGATACTTTTGGTATCTTGCCTCTTCGGCTTCTTTTCTTTTTTTAAATAAAAGAAAAGGTCTCTCCTGTTACCTTCATACAGGTTATGATATTAAATTCATTTTAAGGTTGTTATATTATATATACTACAGTTCTATTAAAAAATCCTTCTTTTTCTGAAAAATAATTCATAAAAACAAAAAAGCCCTTCAGCAAATACTAAAGGGCTGGAAATGTCAAGCTCCCCCTATTGGTCAGGTTCAGAACTTTTTGTTGGGGTGAAATTATAGAAAAATTACGAAACACCTATAAACTAAAGGAGTTAATTTGCCCTCCTGTAAGTGCCATAAGTCCGGTTTAACTTCTTATTATGCCTTATTTATCAATAAGTATACTCCCTACTCTTATTCTAACCATATATTATAAGAGTATTTTCCTTTTTAGATCGAAATATATTTTTTTTAAAATTATCATTTCTTATTCATTTAATATTCTTTCAATTAATTTAATTTTACCTCTTATTAAGGTTAGATTACTAAAAATTCCTTCTTTACAATTTTCTTCAAAATATTGTTCACAATTATTTAATAAAAGTTGAATTGTTCTAAGATTTTGTAAAATTTCATCTTTATAGTTGTTTCTATCTTTACCCATAATTTTATTTTCCTTCCTAATTATTCTTTTTATCTTTAGACATCTTACATCTTATGACAATAAAAGGACTTTTTTTGCATTTCTTTCTAATAGAAGGTTATGTCGCTATCGCAAACTTAAATATAAATAAGCTACCAAACAATCTTTGACATTCTATAGAATGACGATAGTCATCTCTAATTTTTAATATAGGATCTACATCAAATATCTTCTGCTTTATACTTCAGATGATTAAAATGAATAATTCATTTACCAATCCATTTTATATTTTCCGTTCAAATAATCTGATCTTGAATAAACATCGGCTCTCAAACCATCTAAATATTTATCAAAAACTTTACTTGTGGAAATTCCTTGAAGTATTTTAGTTAAAACATCATCTTCCCCTATATTTAACTTATTATTTTGGAATTGAATAAATCTCCATGTGTAGGGGAATGTTTGGCAACAGATCATTTTTTCATATCGACTATCCATTTCGCCCATTGAAGGGAGTAAAGCCACATATGTGTCACCTAATACTGCCAAAGGAATTCCTATAATTGCAATGAATGGTCTCGTTATTGCGACTCGCTCATAAACATAGGAGAGGCCAAGAAGTGGGCCAAGAAATAAAACTACCCAAATAAAACTGAATGGTATAAGCAACAAACCAAATGTCAGAGTTACAAGTATTCCTAAAACAAAAGTTGTTATCATTTGAACAGGAATAACAATAATTGCTGTTATAGAAATTATTATACTAATGATTTTATTTGTAATCATATTATAATCCTCCTTTGTTCTGTGTCAGGTGATAGTGCTTTGTAACACTTCAGTCCTTCCGGAATTAATCCACTCTTCTATTACCTTTCTCCTCTTTTCTTCCAGGACAACCTCGAGTAATTTTGAAGTTTTCCCTTTAATTCTTCTTGCCATATCTGTTACTGAGGTTAAATCTTTATTATATTTCTTAAATCCTTCAAATATTAATTTGGTATTTAAAGCTCCTTCATCTATTCAAATTTAAATCCCTTTTCTTTAAAGAGCTTCAAGCAAGCGTCCACTACTTCAGAGTTATAGAGAATTCCTTTATTTTTAGATATCTCCTCTAACACTTCTCCAATGTTGTGAGCAGATCGGTAAGGTCGACCCGAAGACATCGCCCCTACCACATCAGCTACCCCTATTATTTTTGCTTCCAAAAGAATATCCTCATCTTTAATCCCTTGAGGATACCCTGAACCATTCAGCCTTTCGTGATGTTGGAGGATAATTCTTACTACAGGATAGGAAAAATCAATAGATTTTAAGATATCATACCCTGTCTGGGGATGGTCTTTAATTAAACCGAATTCTATTTCGCTTAATCTAGAGGGCTTATTTAAGGTATCTGTCGGTATGCAAATCTTTCCGATGTCATGGAGTAGAGCGGCCATCCTTATTCCTTCCATCTTATCCTGAGGAAGATTTAACTCTTTTGCTATGGCCACCGCCAGTTTGGAGATTCTTTGTTGATGTCCGGCAGTGTAGGGGTCTTTGATCTCGGTAATCTTACCCATGGTAAAGAGAATACCTTCCATAGTGTTTTGTACTTTCTCATAACACAGCTGAAGTTCTTGTTTTGCTAATTTATTCTTCACTTCCATTTCTATATTATAGAGACCAAAAGCAATATCTAGAGCTAATTCTTCTAAAAGTTCTTTCTCCTCTTGATCAATATAGACCTTAGGTGCAAGCGTGATGGCAAGTAATCCAAAAAGATGGTGGTCATATTCAAGACGGATAATCGCAAATTGTTCCTTACCACGTATATCTTCTATGTTACAATTCCGGCAATCTTTAGCTATATCTATCAGTAAAAATAGATCTTTCTGAAGGAGAGCTTTGTTAATACAAGAAGGATGATCGCCTCCCAATACCTGTTCGCGGAAACGAGAGAATCTATCTTCCAGAGGGGAACCCGTTATAATAGCAAAGGTTTTTTCATCTTTTAAAAAACCTAACCAGGCAGAATGATATCCCCGTACCCTTACCAAGACATCACTGATTTTTTGTAAAAGAACCTCTCTGTCTTTCTCTCTTAAGATTATTTTAATTATATTTCGGATGCTTTCGAGTACATTAAATATATGTTTAATCTGCTTTTTGGATTTCTCCAGATCGAGTACCTTTTTCTCCAGTTTTTCAATTATTCGTTTACTGTATTCCGTGAGATATATTTCCTCTTTTTTGATTGGTTCTTCAGGAGGAGCAATAAGCCCACCCTCTTTATGTTCTTCGATCACCTCTTTTACGACATCTAAGAATACTTCTAGATCTGTCGGTTTTTTAATGAACTTTTCGGCACCCAGACTGAGGGCAAATTCCTCGTCCTTTTTGCCGGTATAGGTAGCTGTGTAGAATATAAAAGGGATCTTCTTTAAACCATCGTCCTTTTTACATTCCCGGCAAAATTGGAAGCCATCCATCCGGGGCATCAATATATCAGATATAATCATATCAATGGACTCTTCTTTTAATTTATCGAGGGCTTCCAGTCCATCTTTAGCCGTTACCACCTCATAACCGTTTCCTTTCAATATGGTCTCAACCACGTAGAGCATATCTTCCATGTCATCAACAACCAGAATCTTCATTTTATCTTTTACCTCCAATACATTTATCTTAACTTATCTTAGATATCTTCATGCTTTATCCTCCTTATATTTTAAGGGTAAGATCAGGGTAAATACACTCCCCTTCCCAAATTCGCTTTCAAGCATAATATCACCGCCAAGTAAATTAGCATTCTTTTTGGAGAGGTAGAGGCCAAGCCCGGTTCCTTCTGCTATTCTATCCGGATTAGGAATCTGACCAAAGGCAATAAAGATTTTATCCCTATCTTCTTTTTTTATCCCGATACCGCTATCCCGTACCGCTATTTCTACCATTTTATCCTTGGCTGCTATTTTTACCTTTATCTCACCTTTATCGGTAAATTTCAGGGCATTGCTCAGGAGATTTACCAGGATTTGTTTGATTCTTCTCCTATCACTTTCTATGATAAGTGTTGGGGGTGCCTCCAGTGATAATTCAAGCTCTTTCTTGTCTGCAATAATATTAAAAGTATCTTTTATCTCCTGAGAAAGCGCGGATAGGTCAAATTCTTCGATGGTCATATCCACTATGCCTGCCTCTATCTTGTTGATATCAATGGCATCATTGACGAGATCCAAGAGATGGTGGGCATAGTTTTTTGTCATGGTAAGCTGTTTTTTCTGTTCCTGATTAATCTCCCCGGATATTTTTTCTAACATGATATCGGTACAACTGATGATCAGGGTAAGCGGCGTCTTTAATTCATGACTCATGGAGGCGATAAATATGGTTTTCAGTCGATCGAGTTCCTGAAGTCTCAGGTTAGCTTTTTGTAATTCTCCGGTTCGTTGGGCTACCTTATTTTCTAATTGGTCATGAGCTTCATGTAGGGCTTTCTCTGCCTGCTTCCGCTCGGTGATGTCGGTTATAATATGTACAGCTTTAATCAAGTTATTATTAGCATCGAATATTGGGTCAACGACAACATTAAACCATTTATCATCAACGGGAAGTAACATTGATTCTCTTTGAAAGCTTTTTTTCATTTTCACAAAAGGACAGCCATCAATCGGTTTGTTGGTTCCGTGGATAATTTCCCAACAATGTTTACCTAAAATCTCAGTTTCGGTTTTCCCGAGTAAATTTAGGTAGCTCTGATTGCATTGAAGCACAATTCCATTATTATCGAGAAGACTTACAGCATCGTTCATGGCATCAAAGGTGGTTTGCCATTTTGCTGCTGCACTTTTTATTTCCTCTTCCGCCTGTTTGCTCTCGGTGACATCCCTTGCTATGCCCAATATTAAAGTTTTTCCCTTAATATTTACCGGATAAGTGGAGATCTCAACTGTTACCTTACTGTTGTCTTTTCGATTTAATGCAAACTCATCGGGTCCGGTTGGTTTTCCTATTATATTTTTTGCTAATGCTTTTGCTGCTTTGGGTATATCAGTAAGAGAGAGTAATTTTAATTCTAAAAAACTCTTTCCGATTAATTCTTCTCTTTTACAACCAATCACCCTTTCTGCTGCCTTATTTCCATCAATAAAATTACCTTTCAAATCACTGATGTAATAGGCATCAGGCGCATAATCAAATAATATTTTTAAACGATCTTCTGAATCTTTTAACTCTTCTTCCGCTTGCTTACTTTGCAACATTATCGCAGACTGTTTGATAAAAGTATTTATAAATTCTCGATTGTTTAATTCAACCTTTTTGGGCAAAATAATTATTGTATCTCCAAATAGCTCCTTTCCTTTAGCAAAACCGCTAAAATATACTTCGCCTACATTTAAGAATTTCTCTAAAACATGACAAATACTCTTTGGTATTTGTCCAAAAGCTAGTTCATAAAGACCTCCAGGTATTCTTAATAATTCACCACTAATAAGTGTGTTTCTCGCTTCTTCATTGTTTATAGGAAAGGACATGGTAAAAAGATCTTTACCTATTAGCTTTAACACTTTTTTTATCTTTTCCCTGACACCTTCCAGAGCACGCAACTGAATACTATCAGAAGCCTTATCGTAGGAGTTGACTAAAACAATAGAATCCCCAACGATTTCTTTTAGTTTTCTCCCAATAAATCGGTAGATATCGTCTTTAGGGTCTAATTGAATAAAGTCAAGGGCAGTTTTATATAAAAAATCCATTTCAAAGGCATGTTTTTCTTCTCTTCTCTCTATTTGCCTTCTTTCAGTGATGTTATTTAATGCACTTTCCTCTCGTTCTTTCCTTAAAGTTTTCACTTCTTTTGTTAATTCTACTTTTGTCTTATTCTCATCTTTCATTCTATTCGCCTCCTGTTAATCTTATAAGATAAACAAGTACATAAGTAGTGCTTCTTATTATTTAACTCTTATAATTTTTTCAATATTTTTCTTTTATTTAACCTCTTCCAACTTACTACCACAGTCCGGGCAAATGTCCGGTTGGACCCATCCACGCCATATTTTTTCGCATTTCTGGCATTTTTGCTTTGCCACTTTAAATCTCCTTTATTTCTTAATAACATCTTCTAATTCCTAATAATATTCTTTACTTGCTATTTATGTCTTTTATTCCTCCGGATTTAATCCACTCTTTTATTCTTTCTCTTCTCTTTTCCTCTAGGACAACCTCAAGCATTTTTGAAGATATTTCTTTAGCTCTTCCCGTAAAACAGATATTTGTTTATCAATTATCTACATTTTTTTATTTTAATCACAAATGCTGGCTACCTTTAAATTACCCTCTTTAAATTGAGCAATCCATTGTTTTTTTAATTCACTTAAATCAGCTTTCTGTAAAGTAACCTGTTCAAGGCCTACACCTCCAGTTAAAGAAATTTGTCTGGTTGTGGTTTCGATATGTGTTGGGGTTGAGTTTTCAGTAGTCCGTTCTTTTATTACTTGTATTATCGGTGTTTTAATGGGGGTAGAAACATAAGGAAAGTTGTTTAAAAGGATTTCATCAAATATAAATCCTGTTTCATAGAGTGCATTTAATAGAGAAGTCCAGCGAGAGAGTTCATCTAATTCATATAAAACCGGATAATACTTGGCATATGAAAGAAGATTACTTTCAAAATGTTTGGTCCATTTATAAGAACAAGAATCATAATCAGGGTCAAAGGTGCTTTCTAATTTTCCATGAATCATTTCCATTCGTTCAGTTTTCACTGATAAAGGATCACTGATAATTTGAACTACTTTTAAATCAGGATCATACTGTACGATAGTATCTTTTGTAGTAAACCAATAACGATGCCATTCTTCCTCAGAGTACTGGTCATCGAAAGTAATCTTAGGCATGTAATTCCACTCAGATTTATAACCAGCTCCAATATTTATTTGTTTACCCGTTCTATTTTCATAACCACCTGATAAACATTTCATTACTCTATCTGCTTCAAACATGACCATTCCAACATGGGTATCTTCTACCATGCCTCCATAATAGACTACGCCATATTTATCTATATCATTTTTGTTAGGTGGTGGATCTATGGTCTGCCAAATACAATGATCGGGACTGGTAAAAATACCTCTTATTAAAATAGCGATATCTTCAGGATATCTGGTGTATCTAATTTCCTTATTTGATAATTTTATTTCTTCAATAGCAACATAAAGCTTTCCCTTTTCCACAAACATCCCTATTATGTCACCTTGATTACGCACTTTATTAATTTTCTCTAAATTAATAGATATATTTTTAACATCTCGTTGAGGATCGTATTCAATGTACTCTTCTTTTATATTCCCAATAATTGCTTTAGTTTTTACTGATGGAGTATTAATTTTATAATCTTGTCTTTTTTGCTCATATTTATCAATCCAGCTATCATAAGTGTAATCTTCTCCTCTTGCAATATAATCTATTGGCATGTTATTTAAATACATTTTAATTTCATCTAAGGTAATTTTTGCATAGATGGATAATGAAAATGCTGTTAAAACAATTAGTAATATTATGAAAAATTTTAACCTCCTCACAAATAACACCTCATTTCTTTTAAATTCCACCGATATAACAATTTATGAAAAGTCATAAAAAGGTACCGAATTATTGGTCTAGTATAACTATTCCCTGTCTCACGAAAGAATAGTCGGCCAGGTTGAGTTGTTAGAAATTTATATTTACTTTAAAATAATTCACTTTTAGATATCTCATCATCATCTTTAGATTTTTCTTTTCCATAAAAATAACGTACGACTCCGACTGCAGCAATTATTCCGGTAATTATAGTTATAATCATTTCTATCCATGAAACGCTAGAGTTTTCTCCTAACATTAATTTTGCAAAAAAAGAGACACCGAGTATAAAACCATATATTACCGATAATATGATTGATATTATAAAATTATTTTTAGGTGCTACAATAGACCCTACCCATATAAAAGCCACAGCACTCCAAAAATTTGCTAATACTAGTATGCCAATATCAAGAATGAAGCCTTCTCCAAGCCCGATCACTGCAATCTTATTAACAACTGAAATAATCGGATAACTAACAAACAATGCTAGTGGGGCGGCAGGTATAAATAATATCCATCTCAACCAATCTGGTATTTTTTCAAGAAATTTCATTTTTACTCCTTATGTTAACCTTTTTATCGTTGTGCAAAAAATATGCTTTATGATAAATGCTATTATATTTCTTCCTCTGCTTCTAATAAATCTTCTTTTCTATTCTTCTCAATTTTTAAATTATGCTGTTGATTTTGTAATAAATTCAAAATTCTATCCATTTTTCCTTCCAATACTTTACTTGGCGCTCCGAGTAAGTAAACTAAGGAATAAAGATTTACGGCAGGAATAAGACCAAGAATGGTCCACAAAGTAATATTTTTACCTTTCTCTTTTGCTAAACTACGACAAACAAACATTAGTAAAATACTTATTAAAGCTAGCGGAAGAAATTGTTGAAAAGCTTCCATTTTATCGCCCCCTCGTTTAAATTGTATTTTATATTTTATATTACTTATAATTTATTTTAAAAGATATCCTTACAATATTCTTATTGCATATATAAAAAGGATAGCAGTTATAATATCTATAGGTATCCAGGTACTTCGAGAAAGATAAATGGGAGCTAAAGGATTAAAAATTATGGCAATAACTATAAATACTACTTTTGCCCAATCGATATTATTCTCAAATGCTTGAAGTACTACTAAAATTGATGTTATGCAAGTAATCCATCTTAAGATAGTATAGTAACTATAGGGCCATTCAGCTACTGCTCCAAATAAAATAAAAATAGTTAAAATAATAAAATATCTTGTAAAGTTATCTTTATCTTTTCGAATAGTTATTTTGTATATCTCCTCTTATTTTATATTTATCTAATATAGTATTTTATCCAAAAGTGATAGCTGGATAAAATTTGTATACATGCATAAAGTGATAATCCCACCAAAAACTCCCAATACTTGACCTCCAAACATTGACATCATAACTCCTAATGCTGTATTGCTAAAAGGTAAAGAAATTAAAGATAGAATGCCAATTAGCAACCATGTCAAAGCGGTAGCGATAATTACAAAACCTATAATTTCCCAAGTAGTGGGGTATATACTACTTTGAATATTTGATTCAGATAATATTGTGTTAAACATATCTCGAGTGAATAATGTAAAAATAATAAGTCCCATCAAAAATGTTTGAGCTCCCGGAGAATATGCAATAAGGCTACCAATTAAAGGCATTATGGTAATTATTGTAACTATTACCGTTGCAATAAGACCTGCTTTTACAATGGGCCATAGAAAATTCAATACTTCCGAAATAGGTGTTATAGATTGTTGACCTAATAAAATAGGAAACAGAAATATTACAGTTAAACTCATTAATATCCCTTCAAGTGCAATTCCTCCTATCGTAAAAGTAAAACACCCTACTATTCCACTTCCGCTATCTTCATTATCTCCGGTTATTTTGCTTACAATAAAGAAAAAAATGAACATCACTATTGCATATATTATACAGGCGCCCCATACTTGCGAATTACTAAAAAGTTTTAAACCACCGACTATTGAATTCCAAAACATTATATTTTACCTACTTTCCTGAATTAATGCGTGAACTATTCACCACAATGTTCCTTTCTTAATAAAATATTCCCCAAGCTTAATTGCAATAAACTCAAATATGACTCCCAGAACAATCAAGAAAAATCCTAATTTTGAATTGTAAAAAGTGATAATGATGGAGATTATTATAAAAATAGGTATCCAAAATAAAGACAACTTTGCAAAAAGAAGTCTCTCTTTCAGAAATGCTATAAAGCTTATTTTACATTGTCTGCATGTGGGATGAATTTCATTTGTATAAGGATTTCGAAAATCTTCTACATCAGCATCTTTGAGACAATAAAAACATTTGCCCATATTTATTTTTCTCTATCATTTTTTTGATAAATTTTGTTTGTATGATTGGCTTTTAACATTAGATATAGTAGAAATATCTTATTTCCTTAAAGCATGGTAGCAATACAATAAAAAAGAATATTTCGATAACAAAAAAGACAGAATAAAAAAATAAGGATATTATTTTCTTACTCTGTCTTTCTACCTGAAAGATTCTTCCTAAGAAATTAGGAAATAATTCATTTTAGTAAACTCTGTAAGGGTATTCCTAAAGATCAGGAATTGCCCCGTCTGTGCTTTTTATGATAAAGCTGGCCAGAGTTCTGTCCGGTAACAGTCCTTTGGCCTGAAAGTTTGGATACTTTTGGTATCTTGCCTCTTCGGCTCCTTTTCTTTTTTTTGAAAAGAAAAGATCTCTCCTGTTACCTTCATACAGGTTACAATATTAAATTCATTTTAAGGTTGTTATATTATATATACTACAGTTCTATTAAAAAATCCTTCTTTTTCCGAAAAATAATTCATAAAAAATATAAAGCCCTTCAGCTAAATGCCAAAGGGTTTGGAAATGTCTTCTCCCCCTGGCAGACAGAACGATTATCGAACTTTTTGTATGAGTGAGGAGACTGAAAAGGTGTATCGGAAGTTAGAAGAAATAATTAATACTTGAAATTAATATTGATTATTAAATCCCTTGC
>SDBS01007428.1_pt1 | contig 10642 bp, 8 predicted proteins | sample 2277091 | NCBI WGS metagenome assembly SDBS01 (sample SAMN10404972, study PRJNA504765) | marine sediment metagenome | isolation source: marine sediment core GS10_PC15, 163 cmbsf | place: Arctic Ocean: Southern Knipovich Ridge | collected 2010 | reverse complement strand
GAGCGGAAGGTGAGTGGGGCGCTGGAGGCGGTGGAAGGAGACATAAAGGAGATAGAGGTCAGCTATCTGAGGACGGAGGATGAGGTAGACCGGAAGGTCAAGGCGAGGCTTGAGGGGGTCAGCAGGGAGGTAGGTCGTATTCGCGGTATGGTTGAGAGTTTCAGGGACGAGGCGATGGAGGAGCTATCGGGATCGCTTGAGGGGTTTAAGGAGGAGATGTCCGGATCTCTGGGAAAGTTCAAGCAGTATATGGAAGAAGAGTTTGAAAAACATAAAAGCAATATAACAGATAGAGAAGATGAAATAATAAAATTAACAGATGAAATCACGGGAAAAACGAAATCCGAGCTGAAGAGGTCTTACAACGAGGCTTCGAATACAATAAAGAGATTTGAAGAAGGGGCAAGCAAGGTTCAAAAGAGAATATTGAAAAGGGTGTCGGAGATTGAAAAAAGAATCACCGACTTTGAAAAGGGATCGTCTGTAATAAAGCGTGCAGTCAAGTTCAAAGAGGAAATAGAAGAAGATACAAAAACCTTATCGGAGATGATCCTTCAGTTAAAGGAGGATAAAAAGGATATCGTGTCACTCAAAAAGTTGATACAGGATATAAAAAAAGAGGAAGGCGATGTTTCCGCGAAAATCAGACAAATCAAGGGTGAAAAGAAGCTCATTAACGACATTGCTAAAAACGCAGGTCGGGCGATAAGCATGATATCAGCAGTGGATGAAAAAATAAAATTTATAGAATCCGAGAAGGATGTTCTTGATAAAATTGAGACTGACGTTGCACGGGTAAAGGGACAGTATAAAGCGCTTGAGGATAGTATGGAAGTGTTGAAAAACAAAGAAGCGGACATCGATGTGTCAATAGAGACTATTACAAAGACAAAGGAATTTATATCGAACCTTGAAAAGAGGACAGAGCTCCTGAAAGAGAGTTTTAATGAGATAAAGGGGATCGAGGAGGATTTAAAAAATAAGATCGCTGTTGTTTACGGGAAAACCTCCGCGCTTGCAGGAAACGAGAAAAAGATCGATGAAGTTTTGTCGAGATTCACAGAAATGGATTCTCTGGTAATTGATATTGAGGCCAGAACAAAACAGCTTCAAAGCACGCGTGAATGGCTTGCACGGACTGAATCCCGGCTTGTAAATCTTTCCCGTGACGCTGAGAGAATTGCGGAGGAGTTGAAACAATTAATGCAGGGGGGTGCAAAACCCGGTACGGGGGATGGAAAATCCGGCGATGAAAAGTCCGCCGTACTTTCCGTTAAAGCGGAAAGCAAGGTAAAAACGGTACTTACCCTCTATGACCAGCAATGGTCGATCCAGGAGATCTGCAAGGTGACGAAAATGAGCAGAGGCGAGGTTGAGCTGATATTAGAACTGAACAACCGGGGTTGAGGTCACCTGAGCTGCGCGAATATGTTTTCCGTTTTTTCTTTTGCTTTTATAGCTATCTCTTCGGGGTCCTCTTTCCAGTAATCTTCATTGTATATTTCGATCGAATAGAACCCGTCATATGATATATTCCTGAGTGCCTGAAGCACCTCTTTAACGGGCAGCACCCCATCCCCGGGGAACACACGGTCATAATCTCCGTGTTGCTCGACAGGTCTTTCTTTAGCGTCGTTTATATGGACAAACAGGATCTTTTTCTTCGGTATTGCACTTATATCGTCTATATGTGATTTTCCTTTATAAATGTGAAAAGTGTCGATGCATAGACTTATGTTGTCCCTGTTCGCCCTGCTGATTATCTCCCATGACATAGATAAGTCTTTGATCTGTTTTGCGAACCCCAGGAACTCATATGCAAGAGTTATTTCATATTTTTTTGCCCAGTCTGCAAGCTCTATCAGGTCTTCTGAGGTGTGGCCTTCATTCAAATACCTTATGACATCTGTTTCTTCGAGGTCAACCCCGTCATACCCGCATTCAGCCGCGATTTCAAACTTTTTCTCAAGGTCTTTACAATGCCTTATTGTAATGCTGTGAAGTGTCAGCTTTATACCCATGATTTTACTCCCTGTGAAAGTACTATATTTATAAAGTGCGCAAGCCCTGTCATTCAGATTACATATAAACCTTTTAGTAAGGTCCGATTTTCGGAAGTGAGTAAACAGACTTCCATCCTCTGCTGCCGGGTTCTTTCAAATAGGGCCCCATCTCACTGTTGGTTCGGAAGGTGGTCTTTTCAGGGTCAGGGACAGTGCCCGCCGGCCATGTCTACAGCATAATCCATATTGACCATTTCCGGCATAAGCAGGAGACCGAGAGAGGTCTCGGCCTCGTCTGCATGTATAAACCGGGTCTCGAATGCACCCCCGTATTCAGTTGTTTCAAAGAACTCACGTATAGCTCTGTGCCACTCCAGAGCAAGGTAAAAACCGGGCAGTTGATACATGTTCATGAATCTTTTTACAGCTTTTTCGAGTTCATTCTGCTGAGCGTAATTGATGGGAAACGCCAGGTTGACAGGCACACCTTTGTTAGCGGTTTTCCTTCTCAGGCCTCACATATCCGGGCAACCATTATGGTATCGAAACCGCTGATCGTGTGATCACCATGGTTCTCGGTGGACCCTGCGGTGATAAGGACGATATCGTTTTTCCGGCGATTTTCGACAAGATCTTTTCTAAGCGTATTTTGTATGTAGGAACCGGGTTTTTCAATTTCTCCGGGCGAAGGAATTCCGTATTCGGAGAGAAGTTTATCGATATCGCTGTCAGGGGCTAAAGGTGACCGCTTTTAAATTTTTCAACATAATCGTTGGCGCTGTAAGCGGCAAGCGCGCCGTCTCCGACGCAGGTTGTTATCTGCCGAAGATTGGTATCTCTGCAGTCACCTGCCACGAAGACCCCTCTGATAGAGGTTTCAAGCATTGGGGATGTGGTGATGATCAGCCCGTCATCGGTTTTATCTGCATTTATAAAGCCGGTATTCGGGATATGACCTATATAAACAAATACACCGCCGGCCTTTATTGTTTTTTTCTTATCGGGGTTTTTTACATTTTTGATCGTTATTCCTTCCAGTTTATCATCCCCTTCGATTCGGTCAGCCACATGGTCCCATATAAAATGTATTTTCGGGTTTGAGAACGCCTGGTCCTGAAGGATCTTAACAGCCCGGAGTTTGTCCCTTCTGTGTACAATGGTCACCTTTTTGACGAGTTTGGTGAGGTATATGGATTCCTTCACTGCCGCATCTCCACCCCCCACCACGACAACTTCTTTTTCCCTGAAAAAGGGACCGTCGCAAACGGCACAGTAGGATACCCCCCTGCCCATAAGTTGATCTTCGCCTTCAACACCCAGTTTTCTCGGCATGGATCCGCTGGCAAGAATTATGCTGATGGTCTCATATTCTCCGCCATCCGTAATGACGGTATGGCCCTTCCCTGTCGATCTTGTATCTTTTACTTCCTCATACGTGATCATGACACCCAGTTCCCGGGCGTGCGTCTCAAATTTTTCCATGAGGTCAGGCCCGCTTATAAAAGAAAATCCGGGATAATTTTCCACCGATTCTGTTAAAAGGAGCTGGCCGCCTACGCCGATCTTTTCATAAACTGCGATATTTAATCCCGCACGGACCGCGTATATTGCCGCGGTAAGGCCGGCCGGCCCACCGCCTATGATAATGAGGTCATACATAAAAGACTCCTCTTTAATAAAGAATGCGGCTTGTCCGCATTAAGACCGAAATTACCCGAGCAGCTCGCTCGAGATGTTGTGTGTCCATTGCGCTTTCCATCCGATCCCCTGCCGGTAATCGTTATGCATCTTTTTTAGATCATTTATCGATTTTAATATATACCATTCCGGCAATATTGAAAAACCGTTGCAATGATTTTTTATGTTTTTTACTGTAGAATCTCTCAAAGCGCTGTTATCGAAATTGATATCATTAAAAACATTTCCGCTGTCGATTATATCATGCATCTGACGCTTCATCCCGATCTAGTAAAACCTAACGTTTTTTAGGGGTCCCACCACAAAGTTGCTTCCGTTCCTCAATGAAGATAGCGCGTTTTCAAGATAATTTAACGGTAAATGCGGGACACTGTGAGAAACAATAATCACGGATTGGTATTCCATTTCGAAAGCGTGTTTGAATATATATTTAATTTTTTCCGATTCAGTCTTTCCTTCCTGGCTGAACAGTTCAAAACCCGCCTTTTCATAGGGAAAGTATGGTCCTGCTTCAGCGAGAGGAGAAAGAGCAAGGCCGATGTCAACCGTTTTTCTTGCGCCATAAATATGAGTGATCAGAAGGCAGACATCCCGGTTCATATGGTGACAAAACTCACAGGATTTTTCTGTTTTGATACTGTTGGAAACAGATGCGTGCCGGCACACCGGCTGGTGTTCATTTAAAAATCCGATTACTATTTCGCTGTTCATCAAATTCTCCGGGGCAATTCCAGTATTTCAGTTGATCGGTTAAAGTGCCAGTTTAAGCTCGCCTAAAATTGATCAAGACTGCATTATATGCAAAATCAATATTCTGGGATTTGCCGTAAATATGTTTTGTTGATTATCCTTATAAATATATTTTCGATTATTTATATTACTAATATTATAGTTAAAATCAAGCATTTTATTAAATTAATTTATATTTAAAAATCCTGTATACAAAATATTTTATTGAAGGAATTATATGAATGCAGCTGAGAAAAATTACAGTCGAATTATCGCGGTAGGGGATCTGCACGGTTACAGCCGGCCTTTAAAAGAATTGCTTTCCAGGATGCGGATAAACGTTCGGGACCTGATAATATTCATAGGAGACTATGTAGATAGAGGGCCTGAAACAAAAATGGTGATCGAGGAGCTGATTCAGCTGAGGTCTTTTCATCCCAACCTCATCTTTTTAAAAGGAAACCATGAGGATATGATGCTGGGGGCAATGGGTTTTGACGCGGTAATAAAGGATGTAAATACATGGCTGTACAACGGGGGCACACAAACATTGATCAGCTACGGATTGAACAGGAATGAAATTTTATTGCTCCAGGGAATGAAGGATGACGATAAACACATCGGGATAATAAAAAGCTTATTGCCTAGGAGCCACATAAAGTTTCTGGCGGAGTTGTTCCCGTTTGCCGAGACGGAGCATTTCTTTTTTTGTCATGCCGGTGTGGATCCCGATAAAACTCTCGGGGAAGGAAAAAAAAACCTGTTTGATCTTCTCTGGATGCGGGACCACATTTATTCAGAAGAATTTGCATGGGATAAAACAGTGGTTTGCGGTCACACGCCTTTACGTGATGTTCTTATAAAAAAAAGGCTTATCGGTATCGATACAGGTCTTTATTGCTACGGGACTCTGTCTGCCATAGATGTCCTCACAAATCGGCTGTATCAGGTTTGGAGGTTTTGATTTTTGTGCAGACCGGACCTTTTTAAAATCCGGCAAGTGCCCGGTAAAAGGGGATCTGTGCCCGCCACTGAAAATGACAGGCGTGAATCAGGGAAGGATCCTGCCCCTGTCCCTGGGGAAAATAGAGGCTTCTCTAACATTTAACAGACCGAGGATCTGGGCTGTAAGCCGCTCAAGGCCCGTGCCGAGCCCCCCGTGGGGCGGCATCCCGTAGGCAAAGGTGTCAATATAATAGTCGAAATCCGCCGTGTCCAGATTTCTGCTTTTAAAAGCGTCGTTGAGCATTTGATAGTCATGGATCCTCTGGCCGCCGGTTGTTATTTCCAGCCCCCTGAAAAGAAGATCAAAGCTCCTCGTAAAATCAGGATTGGCTTCCATCGGCATTGTGTACACAGGTCTTTTCGAGGCGGGGTATTCTGTTAAAAACAGGAGTTCGGTGCTGTACTGTTTTTTTGCCCATTCACATATCAGTTTTTCGCCTTCGGGGTCCAGGTCATAACTTCTCATTTTCTTGCCGTACTCTTTTTCAAGAATACTGCACGCTTCTTTGACCGGTAACCTCGGGATCTTTTTTGGCACCGGCAATGTTTGATTGTACTGTTCAAGTATCGGGGAAAGGTTTTCATTTACTCTGTTGAACAGAAAAATGATGAATAATTCCTCAACATCCATAATGTCATGTTCGTTTTCAATAAACCCCATTTCATAGTCAAGGCTTACATATTCATTTAAATGACGGGATGTGTTGTGCTCCTCGGCCCGGTAAACATGCCCGATTTCAAAGACCCTTTCATATCCCGCCCCCACCAGCATCTGCTTGTAAAACTGTGGTGACTGGGCAAGATACGCAAGCCTGTCAAAATAATCTACCGTAAAAAGCTGTGTACCGCCCTCTGTGCCGGAAGCTATTATCTTTGGAGTGCAAACCTCGGTAAATCCGTGGTCTCTCAGGAAGGTCCTGAAGCTGTCGATTATTTCAGCCTGGAGCTTGAAAATTACATTCCGTACCGGGTTTCTCAGCGAGAGGACCCGGTTGTTGAGCATTGTCTCAAGTTCGAGCTTCTGAAAATCCGCTTTGTCGTTGACGATGATCGGAAGAGTTTTTACCGGCCGCGAAATTACTTCTATGCCCGACAGTTTTATCTCAAATCCCCCGATGGCCCTGTCATCAGCGCTCACCATTCCAGTCGCGTACAGAACAGTTTCGTTCCGGATGTCATGTTTTTTTATTTCCGATCCTTCGGTAACCATCTGTGCCATGCCGGTCCTGTCTCTCAGGATGACAAAAGTGATTTTTCCCTGCTTCCTTATGCTGTGAACCCACCCGGCGATTGTAACCTCTTTGTCCGGATTTGATTTCAGATCTTTGATGAGTGTTCTTTTGTCCATTAGATATTCCGCCGCTAATTCCTGATTTGTTCAAGCCGCATTTCAGATTGTTTGTATATCAATGCCAAAAGGGAATAATATCGGTGTTTAGGTGATGTTTCCCCGAAACTGTTTTTAACCGGTTGAGAAACATTATCAAATTAAAGGGCAATTTAAGTAGATAAATGGTTATTGTCAAGATATTCAGGTGCATTTCATACCATGCAGCCGGCAATCCGGATCCGGTTAAGATTCATTTTTTGCTCTTTAGATCTAAAAATATGTTTTTTGATCTACTTTCCCCCTGTTTATACATGTAGGGCATCAAACTTATTGAGTTGTAGGATACTGCTGACGGTACCACGTTGCCGAATCCCTTTCTAAAGCCGTACAGCTCTGCGGGGATCAGAATATTAATTACAGGCAGCTCAAGGGCAATTATATCCTGGTACTCATCATAAAACGCCCCTGCCGTTTCGATGTCCCATGTGGTCCTACCAAGAGCAAACAGCTCGTCAACCCTTTTCTCCCAGGCGGTACGGGGTGTTTCCTGGTACGGGTGCCAGAGATGTAATTTCCCTTTAGATTCCCATATCCAGGATGACTCGTTCGGCTCGATGCCGGCATCGATCCCGAGGATGACAGCGTCCCATTCGAATGTGTCGATTAATTTCATTACGATCAGGTCGTAATTCACGGCGGCTAATTCAGTATTCAGCCCCGCTTTGTTGAAATTTTCCGTGATCATCTCTCCCATTTTTACCCTGAAGGGGTTATCTTCGTTTGTGAGGATAGTTAAATGAAAAGGTTTGCCGGAAGAAAGGTCACGGTAGCCGTCCCCGTCCATATCGATAAGGGGTATCCTGGAGAGCAGCTCGTCCGCCTTTACGGGGTCATACTCAAGAGGTTCCTTTTTTTTATAAAAAGGTGAAGGGTTCCTTTCAGGTGAGGAATCTATGTACGCATACCCCTTGTAAATATCTGAGACGATAGATTTTTTATCGATAAGGAGCGAAGCCGCTCTTCTAAACAGCGGGTTCTGAAATATCTCGGTCATTTCGTTATCCGGTGATCCGGGTCTCTGATTGAAAACCAGGAGGTGATTGCTCTTTAAAGTGTGCCCCCCCGAGTAAAGCTGGTAATTCCCTTCGGCTTTGTTGGTCAGCAGAGTTTCGAAGTCCCCGCTTGCTATATCGGTATCGGAAACATTGTAAAAATCAATTTCACCTATTTGAAATTTTAACAATTTCGATTCATCGTCAAGGTTAAGAAGCTCGATTATTTCGTCAAAATAAGGCATCTCATCAAAATACAGGCTGCCTTCTCTTTTTTGGTAAAAGGGGTTTCGCGCGAGCTTCAGGTATTTTTCTTTTTTTAACTCTTTTATATAGTACGGCCCTGTCCCGGTGATATCGCTAATGCTGCCGGTTAAATTGCCCCACTCCCGGTTAAAGCCTTCGACTCCTTTTTTTTCAATGACAGGCGCGATTATGTGCTTCGGGAGTATTTTTATATATGTAAGCGTGTACAGGAACGGCCTGTAAGGTACAGGAAGATCGAATTTTACGGTAAAATCGTCTCTTTTTTCAATGGAGATAAGCCTGTCCCTTATTTTTAGAGCATCGGTCAGCCTGGTATCAACATCCGGGTTCATGTAGATCTCTTCAAAAGTAAAAACCACGTCATCCGCCGTGCACAGAGCGCCGTCCGAGAACCTGACATTTTCATTCAGGTAAAACAGCAATGAATACCCGTTGTTGATGATTTCGTACTTTTTTGCTATCCCGCCCTGCAGCTCACCGGTTAAAGGGTTGATGCTGATAAGACTGTCAAAAACGAGTGTCAATACCGCGTGTACGGATCTCGACCTGGTCGTAACTATATTGAGAGAATCGAGTTTGTCGATATCCGCTCGTATGAAAGTGCCTCCTCTGGTCCCTCCGGACAGCTGTCGGCCGGACCTGTCTATCACTCCGGTAAATATCTCGCTCTCTTCGGGTTGAACACGGGAGGCTTTTTTATCGGCGCACCCGAAGAAAATTAAAAGACCGGAAAGAAAAAAGAGAAAAAAAACCGTTTTTTTCATGTAATAATCCTGTTAAAGTTAGAAAAAGCTATTAAATTTAAGCGGTACCGTCAAGCAGTTGGGTTAGGGTATCAGTATTGAAGTGCAGGTGGAGGTTTTTTCGGTGACGCTGTTTTTTCTGAATTGTATTTTCGCGGCAGCCTGATTAGATTAAAAAAACAGTAATATTATACATTGTGCGGGAATAAAGCTATGAAAAGGCTCCTTCTGTTCCTTTCTTTTTTCACGTTTTTCACGGCCGGCAGTCTCCTGTTTTCCGCGGAGGTTTCCGAGCGCCGGGATCTCGCGATTTTCGGGCTCACCTACTACTCTTACAATATACCCGATGGTGTTCTCGGATATGTTGATTCATCGATCAACCATGTTTTTGTAAACTTGAAAAGGTTCAACGTGCTCGGGTACGGTAATTACCGGATGGAATCCAGGGACATCGATGATTTTATACAAAGGATAAGAGAGCTGCAGGCCGATAAGGCCAAGGATGCCGGTACCTACGATGAAAAATTCGGGACAGTGGTAATAAAGGGGGAGGATTTTGACAGGATCGTGGGCTCCTTTCTTATTGTTATACCGTCCCTCGCGAATTACACGGTGGCACTGGAGGAAACCGAGGTAGTCTCCGGTGACACAATCTATGTCAAAGAGGCATACGTGGTCGATATCGTGATCGACCTGACATTTGTAAATGTCAGGGAGGGGACGCAGGAGGAATCGGTCCGCGTAACAGGTCAGGGCAGGGACCTGGACCTTGGCAGGGCTGAAAAAAATGCCGTGGACCGGGCGGTGTCTATGCTCGATTACAATATAAAGCAGGTAGAGGCCTTCAGGATAAAATCCGGTGTTATAAGAAGGACCGGGGACGTTGTGCTTTTTGAACTCGGGAAGAACATCGGTATAAAACCCGGGGACGAGTATGAGGTCATGACGAAACAGGAGATTGGAAACACCGGAAGGCTCGTTGAGCTGCCCACCGGTCTTGTGCGGGTGAAAAAGGTGTATCCTGATGTAACAGAGGCAAAGGTTGTCTTTCAGAAAGAAAAGATAACAATCGGTGATCAGCTGGTTGAAGTGGCGATGATGGGCTTACAGCTGTCGTTTAATGCGGGGGTCATGCAGATTGATATCCCGGACATGGACTATAATATACAATTGGTCAGTGACGAATGGTTTTTGCCGGATCAATACGAAGTGAGCCTTAATCAAGCTGCAAGGCAGTATGCACTGATTGCGGGCGTGAGAATATCAAAGAATCTTGGTTACCGTTTTAAGGGAGTATTTGATGCAACAGCATTATTAAACTTTCCGTTGTTCGGGGTTATAGGGGAGGCCGGGGTAAGCGCTTCGATGAACTTACGCAGGTTCAGCTTTGAGGCTCTCGCGCAGGGCGGTGTGATGTACATGACGACCTTTCAGAAGGGCTTGAATCGAAACGGATTAGATAATGATTTTACGATTGACCGCACGGATTTTTCTTTTAATAATGACCCTGTTTTGACAATTAACGGCATAACAGGCGGGTTGAAAGGCGGGGTAGGCGTAAGGTATCTAATAAAACCAAACACATCGTTAAGGGCCGGGGTCAGTTATAGATTATACGGCCCTATAAACAACTGGTATCTCACGATAAAGGAAACCTCGGGCAGCAGGAAAAATTCGGTGACTATCAGCGGTGATGACGACAATATAATCGAAGACGAGAACAGCGGGGGGATGAAACAGGTAAGGATCTCCGGGGTCGAGGCAACTTTTTCGTTTATACTTAGATTTTAGAATTCGTATTTTTTTTTAAGTTAT
>SDBS01007427.1_pt1 | contig 10643 bp, 10 predicted proteins | sample 2277091 | NCBI WGS metagenome assembly SDBS01 (sample SAMN10404972, study PRJNA504765) | marine sediment metagenome | isolation source: marine sediment core GS10_PC15, 163 cmbsf | place: Arctic Ocean: Southern Knipovich Ridge | collected 2010 | reverse complement strand
CTCAACCGCGGCGACAACTGCCCCCTGATCGCCAACGGCGAAGAGGGGGAGAACCAGAAAGACAGCGACGTCAACGAGCAAGGAGACCCGCGGCCGGACGGCATGGGTGACGCCTGCGACCCCAACCCCCTCGTTCCGGACGGCGAGACCATCCTGGTCACATCGACCTCGGAACTCGTCATAGGTGAGGGCGGGTCGCCTGACGACGAGGACGAGAAGCCTGCCGACACCGACGATGATGATGGCGGAGGGTCCGCCTTACTAATCATCATCATCATCGTCGCCGCCGTCGTGGTAGTGGGAGGCGGAGCCTTCTTCCTCATGCGCGGCAGGGGCTAGTATTCACCAGTACCTAGAAGGCTGGGGGCCGACTTTGTCGGCCCCCGATCTTTTCCCGCACAGGCGGCTAGGAGAGAGTCTATCTAACTGCGAAGGCCAGGCTTAAGCCTGGCCTTCGGCCTTTCGAACCAGCCGCATCATACGCGACTAAATGGACAGGCGGCTAGGAGGACGGGAAGAGCAGCCGTAGGAGGGCGCGGCGGCTTACCCCCTGCTCCGCAGCCGCCGCGGCGGGACGATGGCGCCCCGCCGTCTCCACGCCGGCAAGGTCAAAGGGAGCGTTGAGCAGCAGTTCAGCGTTGCGATCGCTGACGGCCAGGCCGGCGGCCTCCGGGTCGCGCTGAGGGTCCTGCGCCGCGATACTACGGGCCACGGCCGCCAACTGCTCCTCGTTCACATCATCACCCGCGGTCGGGTCATCCGCATCACGGGCGTCGATAGGGGCGGCAAGATCGTAGACGGTGCTGAACAGGGAGATGGTGCCGTCCCTGTTGTCCGCCACCTCCAGCAGGCGTGACTGCATCGGGTAGGCCACCGGAGAAGTGGTGCTCACCTCCCAGTAGGCGCCGCCGCGACGCTCCGGGTCCGGCCGGGCGGTGATCTTGTTCACCTGGCTGTCTCCGGCGATGTGAGCGATGATGTTGGGGAACCGGTGCAGCAGCTCCTCTAGCTGAGGGCCCTGGACCCGAGCCTCGCCGGAGGGGTCCGGCAGAGGGTTGTTGAGCCGGTCCAGCGGATGATGGCTGACGATGACGATAAGGCGGTCCTCGCCGCCGTCCTCCACGAGCTTCCCCTCGGCGTCGTAGTAGCCACTGCTGCGATTCCTCAGCTCCCCTTCCAGCCACTCGAACTGGGGGAAGTCGATGCTGCCGGCTGCGAACCCGGCCGGGTTTACGGTGTCCAACACGATGAACGCCAAGGGACCGTGCTCGAATACGTAGTAGGCCACGTCCTCATCCAGGTTCCTCTGAGTGAACCCGTGGCCCACAGGACCGGGCCGTTCGCTGCTGTTGAACAGCTCCTGGATCCACTCCTTGCGGCTGATGAGGCGTCGGTTGGGATCCGCTGTCACCTCTCGCACCTCTGTCCCCTCGTCGGCCAGGATCTCCTGCGTCTGCTCGGGGTCGAGGAGGATGGAAGGGTCCTCGCACACCTCCTTCTTGCGTGCCGGCGACAGGTCGATGATCTTCTCGTCGCCTATTGCGATCTGGGAGGCGGCCTCATTAGGCGGGAAGTTACCCTGGGCCAGCACGTCCCGGTTGCCCAGCGCCGTATACCAGGGATACCGGATCCCCTCCGGCACGAACGGGAACTGGGCCAGCTCCAGCAGGTCCGGATACAGCGGGTCAGGGCTCTCCGATTGCACGCCATCATATCCGGCGCCACCGGTATCGGGGTGAACCTGGCGGCCGTCCATCAGGTCGATGAACCAGCGCAGCTCGTTGAACTGGGCGTTGTCGGCGTCGTTGCCGGTGTGGAGGATGAAATCGATGGGGCGGTCGGTCAGTGAGCTCTTACCGATGCGGTTGGCCTGGCGGACAAGGGAGGCGGCCACGTGGACGGTAAGGCTCTCCTGAGGGCGGAAGGCGGCGGTGGACAGGGGCTCGGGGCAGGAATCCTGCCACTCCCCGCGCAGCGGCGACTCTTCGTCCAGAAGCTGCAAGTCCGCGAAGTGATGGAACACCACCAGAGAGCGGCGGCGCTTGTCGCGGCCGACCTCAGCCTCGGCCAGCTCCGTGCGCACCTCATACGGCTCTCCCGGCCCGTAGTCAAGGTCGCCATCCTCACCGGCGGCGATGGTGCGGTCAAGGGTGGTGAGAGATCTCTCGCTGCCCCCGCGACAGCCGAGGGCTGAGGTCAGGGCAATGCCCACACCAAAGTAGCCGACGCCGCGGAGGAAATGGCGCCGGCCAACGTGCCGGGTCCGTCTGGCTGCCAGGATCTCTCTCTGCCTGCTACACACACCGTTCCCGTCGGCATTCTCGCCAGTGGGAAAGCCAGTGTCAAGGAGTGTGGGGTTCCGGGACATGTGAGACGAGGAAGGGGATGAAAAGGAGTCGGGCATGACTGTAGTGTAGGAAAAACTAAGACTACCAGCTACTGGGACGCCATCGGCACCATCTGCCTGACACGGGGGTTCACGCAACTGGGGGAGGTCCAGCACCTACGAGCCCTCCTAGGACAGAGGCCATGCCTGTGGGGAGAGGGAGAGAGAGAGGCGACCGACAACCTAGCCGGCGTTTCTCGTGCCTCCTGGCGCGTCTGGTAGGCCACTACACCTCGGCCTGGGGCTCTCTGCCATGCCCTTGGAGGACAGCGCGCGCCGGCCCGCCATCCGTGTGCGGATCTAGACGGCTCTAGATCTGAAGGCCGGACTGGAGGAAGATCCCGTTGTGGATCAGGAAGCTGCGCACGGCGTTCCCCGCCTGCGCCTGCTTCAACCTATCGTCGGGCAGGGAGGCCTGCCACTCCGCGATCTTATCGTTGTAGAAGCGGCGGCCCTTTGAGCTGATCCGCTTCCCCGATTCTGACTCGCGCACGCACTCCCTGATCACCACATCCGGATCCTTGCCCGCGAAGGCGCAGAAAGCGGCAAGCGCCGCCAGTCGCTCGTCCCAGTCGTTGGGGTCCTCGCCCCACTGATCGCGGAGCCCCTGAAACCAGGTGCGGACGGTCTCGAACTGCTGTATCGGCTTGGACAGGGACACGCCGCCTACACCGGCAGGCCGAACCGTTCGGCCAGCTTCCTGATCTCCTGCAGACGCCCGGGCAAGGGCGCCGGGGCCTGGATCATCCCCGCCTCTTTGAGGCGCTCCACCACCTTTTCCTCCCGCTTGAAGGGAGTGCCGTGTTCCCCCTCGAAGAATAGCTCCTCGAAGGGGGGTCGCGGCCGCTGGCCGCCGGCCTCCCAGGACTCCGCCGGATAGCCAACGAGGAGCACCCAAAGGGGAATCCAATCGTCTGGCACGTCGAAAACCCGCTTGACGAGGGGCGGGTTAGGGGTGTTGAGACACGCGCCCAACCCCTCGTCAAAGGCGGCAAGAAGCGCCATATGAGCCGCCCCTCCGCAGTCCGCCATCGCCGCCCCCAGGTAGCCCTCCCGGTTCTCTGTCATCGGCTTCAGGATATGGGGATAGACGAGATCGTCGACGAACTTGTGGCTCCAGCCGTGGGTCGGGGCCAGGGCGCCCACATCCACCAGCTCCTTCAACCGCTCGCCCTTGATGCGATTTACGACACCCAGATCGCAGAAGAAGTAGATGTGGAGCGGCGCCAGATCCAGGGTCAGGGCGGCAACGGGTGTCTTGAGCTGGTCGAGCTTCTCCTTGGGCAGCTTGTCCCGCTCCACAACTATGGCCCGCAGCCAGAAAGCGTTCACGGCGCAGGAAGCCAGCCGGGCCACCTCCAGGATCGTCTGTATCTTCTCTCGCTCCACCGGCCTGTCGGGCTCGAAGAAGCGGATGGAGCGGCGACGGCCGACGACCTGTTTGAACTCCACGAGATTCCCTCCTTGCTGCTCAATCAGCGCAACTATGGGGCAGGCAGTAACACGGTGTCAAGCTTGGGAGAGGCCAACGGTTATTTGCTATTTCTATCACCTATGTCAAGAAATTCATTGAAGAGTCGTTCCCACTCCTGTAACATCCGTAGTCCACGGTTGTTAAGCACTAATGAGAGTACCTGCCGGCTGACTTGCCGGAACGCCGGCAGAAAGCTCAACAACCGAACCGCATAGCCGTGCTAGCCCAGGGGAGGGTCATGAGTCGGTCTAGCCTCCAGAAGGCCGATGATACGCAGCTTATCGCTGGCGCCGCCAAGGGCGACCGCGAAGCCTTTGGTGCCCTCTACGAGCGATATGTTTTCAAGGTCTTTCGCCACGTTTATTACCTGACGAGCGATCTCCACACAGCGGAAGACCTCACCGCTCAGACATTCCTTAAGGCCCTCGAGGCGATCCCTCGATATGAAATTCGGGGAGTCCCGTTCCTGGCCTGGCTCCTGCGCATTGCGTACAACCTCACGGTTAACCACAAGAAGGTTCGCGCCAACGGTAACGCCCCGCTCCCGGAGACGGTGGAGGTTCAGGGCACCATATACTCCCCCGAAGCGTCATGTGTGGCCAAAGCTGACGGGGAGCACGTATGGGAAGGGGTGCGAACGCTGCGAGGGAATCAGCGCCAAGTCATCGTGATGCGCTTTGTAGACGGGCTGAACTACTCGGACGTCGCCAAGTTGCTCGGCAAGAGCATCGGCGCTGTCCGGGTGATTCAGTATCGAGCGTTGTCCGCCCTACGTCACCGGCTGGAGGATGACCTTGGCCACTACTACGCTAAGTCTCGCGCCGGCTAACTTGGCGTTTCTGCGAGAGGGGGAACCGATGGAAGCGTGCCTGGAGAGGCACACCGAGTAGGGAGAGAAGCGAGGCCGCTCCTGGAGATCGCCCAGGCCCATGCGGTCCGGTAGCCAGGGGTGACGCCGCCCCCGCACTTCTTAGCCGAACTCAAGTCGAAGCTCACAAGAGAGAAACACGAAGGGAGGTGAGGCACATAGGCAGAAGCTCAAACAAGAAGACGCGGCACCACTAGAACCATCAGCGCATCCCAAGGTAATTGCTCCCTACCCTGGCCAGAACGCGCGTCCGCATCCGGGCGGTGCCGTATATTCAGGATACCGCCAAGGCGACGCCTTGGCAAGGGGGAGCGCCCATCCCCGCAAAAGAAACAGCGAGACCAGAAGGAGGAAGATTAAATGTTGAAGCTGTACACCTGGCTCACGGACCTGCTCCGCGGCGAGCGCGGTCAGGACATGGTGGAGTACGCCCTGATCGCCGTAGTGATCTCCATTGCCATCGTCGGCGCGGTCGCACTGCTGCTGGAGCCCGGCTTCGTGGCCTGGGCGAACGACGTGTGTGAAGAGGTCTCCGGGGTGGCTTGCCCCGCAGCCTGAGCCGGGGGCTAGAGCCGCAAACGCATAGCGGCTGCCGTGGGGGGTGGTTGTCCCCGCCTCCCACGGCAGCCACCGGGCCGGGAGGATGAGACTATGACAGGCATAGGAAGAGACGCAACACTGAAATCGAGTAAGCGCAGGCAGACGGGCCAGGCCATGGTGGAGTTCGCCCTGCTCCTGCCCATCTTCCTGGTGGTCATATTCATCATCGTCGACTTCGGCGTCGGTATCAGCCGCTGGGTCATCCTTACCAACAGCACCAGAGAGGGAGCGCGCCTGGGTGCCGTGGGCGCCGTTACGGCCGACATCACTGACAAGGTAGTGTCCACCTCAAACGACCTTCTGGACCCGGCGGACGTCAACGTGTACTACCTGGACAAGGACGGCGACGGCGATATCGAGAGGGGCGAGTCCGTCGTCGTAGAGACCAACTACCAATACGGACTCATCACCCCACTCAGCGCCTTCCTGAGCCTGGTCTGGGATAGCATCGACTTCCGCTCGTGTACGGATATGCGCCTGGAGCTAGGCGTCTCCGGCGCCGGTGGGGGAGGACCAGGATGCGACTGACATTGCCACGCAGGCTGATCGATAGCATCCGCTGTCAGCGCGGCCAGGTGCTGATCTTGGCCGTGGGTGTCATGGCCCTGAGCCTGGGCGCCATCATGATCTCCGTCGACGTCGGCTGGTGGCTGCGCGACAAGCGCGACGCCCAGAACGACGCCGACGCTATCGCCCTGGCGGCCGTCCAGGAGTTGCCGGACCACGCCGCCGCCGAACTCCGCGGCGAGGACTGGGCATTGGCCAACGGCATCGACCCGAGTACCGAGATGGAGATGACTCTGGAGGACTGCCCAGACGGGGACATCCAGGGCAACTTCTGCTTCATAGACCGGAACTCTGACGACGATTATGACAAGGTTAGGGTGAAGGTCAACCGCCCCAGCACCAGCTTCATCGCCGGAGCCCTAGGGGTAGGCGCGCCCACCCTCAGCCCCCCGGCGGCTGCCGCCACGACGTACGTCGTGGGCGCCTGCGTGATGCCCTGGGGTATCGTCGGCGAGAATGATGATCCAGGGGACCCAGATGGACCCTTCGGTCTGGACCCCGAGGCGTTCCACGTCTTCCAGAACACGGACGATTTTGTGGAGGGCAGCTCCGGCAACTTCGGCGCAATAGCGATCTACGGCCAAGGAGGCAAAACCTACACGGACGCAATCAAAGGCGACTGCACGGTCAAAGAGAACGAGAACGCCTGCGCCAATGATCCCCTGGTCTTTGTCGACGAGGCCCTCCTCGACTGCCACTCGAAGCCGGGTAAAATGGGAAATCCCACCGCCAAGGCCCTTGATGAGCGGTTCGAAGATGTGCCCGCCGGTGGTGCCTGCGACGCGGACACCTATCAGGAAGCGGTCATCCGGGTGACGAACCCGCATGATAACCCGCTGTATAGTAATTGCTGGACAAGGGCTGTGCCGGTCGCCGTCATCAACGCGTTCCCTCCCCGGGGCGCCAGCGCTGACATAGATGTCTACGGGATCGCCCACTTCTACCTCGCGGGCTGGGACGGGAATAGCCTCTGTTTCCCACTTCCCGATGGCAGCGAGCGGTGCGGCTCCGTCTGGGGCTACTTGATGAACTCGCCCGCCTCAACCGCTGAAGTTGCTTTCACGCTGGAGTTTATCCCCTTCGCACCGACAGGCGTGGCCCTGGTGGAATAGAGGAATTATCTCCGGGAATCCGGACAAAGGACAGACCTTCTACGGAATATGAAGGAGGAACAGAAATGGCAGGACAGACGATAGCGAAGCCACGCGGAGAGAAGCGCCAGCGATACGTGTTCTACCTGGGCGTGCTCCTGGCCACCATCGCCGCCGTTGTCGCGTTCGTGGCGGTCAGAAACGCTGACAGCGGCACGACCAGTAGCGGCAACGTGCCCGTGGTGCAGACGAAAGAGGCGATCCCCGCCGACACCCGCATCACCTCAGACATGCTCGAGGTGAAGTTCGTGTCATCAGACGAGGCGCAGGCGGACGCCTTCACCAGCCGCAGCCAGCTGATCGACCGTGTGGTCACGGAGGACGTGGCCGCGGGCGCCCAGGTGCTGACCCCCATGGTCAGCGACGTGGCCGGCGACGGGCTCACCTTCAGAGTGGAGCCCGGCATGCGGGGCGTATCCGTCGGCGTGCAGGAAGTAGTCATGGCCGGCGGCAACGTCAAGCCCGGGGACCATGTGGACGTAGTCGGTATCTTCACCGTCGCAGACACTGAGGCTGCCAACCACATCCTGCAGGTCCTGGGCCTGCAGCACACGGTAGCAGAGCCCCCGAGGGCCGCGTCGACCACAGCCACCCTGGAAGGGGAAGGAGTGCAGGCCGAGACCAGCGAGGACCTGGTGCTGACCGTGACCCTCCTCCAGAACGTGAAGCTTCTGGCCATAGCCCAGTCCCTGACTGAGACCACCGCCGGCGGCAACGTGGCGGACGATCTGGACGAGGCTGAGACAGAGCCCAGCGCGGCCACCGCCACCCTGGAGCTGAATCCCCAGCAGGCTCAGGAGATCACCTGGGTCGACAGCTTCGGCATCGTCCGCATGGACGCCCGCGCGGTGGGGGACGAGGAGATCGTGGACGTGGTGCCCACGCTGCTCAGGTTGGGGGGGACCCGGTAGACGGGCACGGGGGCAAGGCAGGGAGGATACAGGAGGTACCCCAAATGGCAGGCAACCCACGTATCCTGGTGGTAGACCAGGACTTCGAGACAAGGGCAGATCTCCAGAAGGGGCTCGTCCGCTCCTCGTTCATCGTCGTGGGGGGCGTGGGCTACGGAGCGGAGGCGCTGTCCCTGGCGGCCGAGCTCAAGCCCAACGTGGTGCTGGTCGGGGTCGAAGACCCGCCCGCCCGCGCCCTTCAGACCATCGAGTCGCTGTCCGAACTGCTGCCGGACTCGCCCATAGTGGCCTACTCATCGCAGACCGATGCTGAGTCGGCGAGGCGCGCGGTGGTGGCCGGGGCCCGCGACTACCTCACGAAACCGCTCAAGACAGATGAGGTGATCAAGTCGGTCCAGACCGCCATTTCCCAGCAGGAGCGCCGGCGCGCCCTGCTATCCGGCGATGCCACCACCGGCCCTAGAAGCGCGGGGATGGTGATCACAGTCTTCGGAGCCAAGGGCGGCATCGGTAAGACGACAATGGCCACGAACCTTGCCGCAGCCTTCGTGGTCATAAACGCGGGCAGCGCTGTCGTCGTCGACGTGGATACAGTTTTCGGCGACGCCGCCATGATGCTGGACGTCCCGGTTGACGTAAGCCTGGTAGACGCGGCCGGGCGGGTGGACGAGCTCGACCGGGAGTCCCTGGGTAACAGCCTCGCCCGTCATTCCAGCGGCGTCAGGGTGCTCCCCGCCCCGTTCGAGCCCATCGACTGGCGTAACGTGAGCCCGGAGGCGGTGGACAAGGTGATCACGCTGCTGGCCCAGACCCACGACTTTGTTATCGTGGACTGCCCAGCCACGTTCACGGACCTCGTTGCTGTGGCGCTGGAGAAGGCCACCGTGGTGCTGTTGATGACCAGCCTGGATATCACCAGCATCAAGGACACCACCACCGCCCTCAAGCTGCTGAGCAGCGGCATGAATAATGAAGACAAGATCAAGCTGGTCATCAACCACGCCACCAACGTCAACTCCGTCCAAGAACAGGACGTCAGCAAGGTGCTCCGGCGTGAGGTGTTCTGGTCCGTCCCGTACGATGCGGACGTGTCTGCGAGCCTGCAGGTGGGCACGCCTGTGGTGATAGACCGGCCCCAGTCCGGGGTCTCTGAGACGATCCGCGAGATGGCGGCCACGCTGGCCGGCGTCGAAATCAACTACAGCACCAACGGACGGGGCGCCGCGCCAGCGTCCGGCATACTATCGCGACTGTTCAAGCGCTAGAGAGCGCATTGGGGAGGATGAGAAGTCATGACCACATGGCAGGAGAAGTTCAAGGAGGTCGCGGTACCGACCGGCGGGAACGGACATCGCTTCAACCAGGACGGCCTCAGCGAGAACCAATGGGAGACGGTGTTCGCCGTTCACCAGCGCCTCATTGAGGACATGGACGCATCCACCATCGAGAAGCTGCCTTCGGACGAGGCCCGGGAGGTGGTGGAGAAGGCCGCCCGCACTATCATGCGGGAGATCGCGCCTGGAGCGATGGGCGTGGAGCGGGACCTGCTGATCTCCCACGTGGCCGATGAGGTTCTGGGGCTGGGACCCATCGAAGGGATGGTGTCCGACCCGTCTATATCGGAGGTGATGGTAAACGCCCGTGACAACGTCTACTACGAGCTCGACGGCATGCTCCACCTGAGCAACGTCCGCTTCCGCGACGACCGGCACATCATGCGTATCGCGGAGCGCATACTGTCGCCCCTGGGCAGGCGCGTGGATGAGTCATCGCCATACGTGGACGCCCGCCTGGCGGACGGCTCCCGTGTCAACATCATCATCCCGCCGGTGGCCCCCAAGAGCCCCACCATCACCATCCGCAAGTTCCGTACCGACAAGTACACCATGGGCGACCTGATGGCCGGTGGCACGATGACGCCAGAGCTGGCGGAGTTCTTCAACGCCTGCGTCAAGGGCCGTCTCAATACGCTCGTATCCGGCGGCACGGGCACCGGCAAGACCACTCTCCTCAACGCCATGTCGGCGTACATCCCGGCGACGGAGCGGATCGTGACCATCGAGGACCCCACGGAGCTGCGACTTCAGCAGCCTCACGTGGTCTCCCTGGAGGCACGGCCGCCGAACCTCGAAGGGAAGCACGATGTCACTCAGCGAGACCTGGTGCGAAACGCCCTGCGCATGCGTCCGGACCGGATCATCGTGGGTGAGGTCCGCGGCGGCGAAGCGTTCGACATGATGCAAGCCATGAACACCGGCCACGAGGGCTCACTCACCACCGTCCACGCCAACTCGCCTCGTGACGCCCTGATGCGGGTGGAGAACATGCTCCTGATGGCAGGCTTCGACCTTCCTATACATGCGATCCGCGAACAGATGGCGTCCGCATTTCACATCATCATCCAACTGGCCCGGTTCGTGGACGGCTCTCGCAAGGTGGTGGCCCTAAGCGAACTGACGGGCCTGGAGGGCCAAGTGATTACCATGCAGGACCTGTTCCGCTTCCACCACGAGGGGATAGATGCCGACGGCCGCGTGCTTGGGCAGGTGCTGCCCACCGGCATCCAGCCGCGGTTCTTGGATCGGTTGACGGCCATGGGGGTCTCCTTCCCCACTGACATGTTCGCTCCGGTAAGGAGTTAGGCTATGGCACTAGCAATTGGATCATCTGCTGCCGCCTTCTTCGG
>SDBS01007425.1_pt1 | contig 10643 bp, 14 predicted proteins | sample 2277091 | NCBI WGS metagenome assembly SDBS01 (sample SAMN10404972, study PRJNA504765) | marine sediment metagenome | isolation source: marine sediment core GS10_PC15, 163 cmbsf | place: Arctic Ocean: Southern Knipovich Ridge | collected 2010 | reverse complement strand
GCGTCCCACCAGCCCAAAGCAACCGCTGCAGCTGTTCCACCGCCTCATCATCGTAAGCGCTCTCATCACACACATCGCAAACCACTCCCGGCAAACGGTCAACGACCAACAGGTCGTCGCCAAACCACTGTACGTAGACCATAGCCCGCCGTTGAAGACGACCGGTATGACAACGGGGACAGATGCTCATCGTCATAACTGTATATTATCCTCCCACCAATTCATTGTGTCACTCTAGAAGCCCGGCCTGGTCAGGGGAGCGCGTTGTCAAGCCAATGCGAAAGCGTTGATGCCTCCGTTGGGATATCGCGCCGGATGGCCCCCCACTGGCTGGGCGGCCAATACGAGACCCAGGCTCTTCCCACAACCTTGCTCACAGGCAGCATGCCCCACGTATGCGAGTCGCTGGAGCTGTTCCGGTTGTCGCCCAGCCCAAACAGCTCCTCCGCCCCCACGCGGCGCGCCTCCATGGAATAGGAACCCGGGCGTACAATGTAGGGCTCGTCGACCAGCTGGCCATTGACAATCACCTGTCCGCTCCTGATCTCAACCAGTTCGCCCTGCAGCGCAATCACACGCTTCACATAGTCTTCGCCAGGACGGTTAGGTGGCTCGAAGACCACCACATCGCCGCGATGGGGCTTGCCGAAACGATAGCTTACCTTATCGATAATGAGATACTGACTGTTGTGCAGGTTAGGTTCCATGCTGGTACCCACTACCCGGAAGTTGCGCACAACTGTCTGGATCAGGAAGAAGATGACCAGCGTGAGGACAACAGTCTCGACAACCTCGACCACGACCGATCTGACAGTCGCCCACTTGATCGGCTGCGCTCCCCCGGACGGGCTCTCAACGACTTCTTGGTCCCCCGCCTCCGTGTGCGGTATGGCAGATACGTCATCTCCCCACTTGTCATCAGGCATACTTCTCAAAGCGAACTCCTGTTACCCGGAATGGCACGTCATTATATTACACTTCTCGGCCAGTGGCAAAGACACACACCGGCATACCGCCCAAGGGCAAGAATCCATCGCCCATGACTGCTGCGTCCCCTGTCAACGCGACAACGTGTCCTCGCCCAAGGCGTCCAATAGCTCATCAAGCGTACGCATTCCAGCCACTTGGTCCACGAAGGCCTTCAGCGACCCGCTCTGAGCACGCAGCTGGCGCATCCAGGGGCCGATCGGATCCACCGAAGCCGGGCTGGTGGCATAGCTGCCGTGGAAGGCGAAATAGGCCTGGTTCAGCCGGCGCAAACGGTAACCGGCCTCCACCAGCTGCTGCCGTTCTACTTCCATGTAGGTCTCCGCTTCAGTCACCCGACCTTCCGCAAGCAGATCGTCCACGTGCCGGCGAATGCGGCGCATTGCCAGGTCAAACTCGTCTGGCTGGGTGTCTTCCGCTTCCGCACCCGAACCTGGCTCCGCTGAAGAGGGTGCCAGCTCTGGATAATTGTCCGATATCACCAGATCGGCCACCTCCTCGCCCACGATGGAGGCAACCGTCTCGTTCATAGTGGTCAGGTCTCGGCTGTCACCATAGTGAATCCCCAAAGGACGGAAGAACAGATACGTGTGGGTCCACTCGTGGGCAATGATGTCAAGCAGGCTGCGCAGCGATGCGCTGTCAGTGACCATAGTGGGCCAGACTCCTATGCCCCCCACCTCATCCACCAACGCGGATACATCCAGCTGCGCTTCAATTGCCGTCTCCAGCCGGGCGCGTTCCGCCTCACTCACGTCAGGCAGCAGGAAGATGCCCCGATATTGACGGATCTCGTCGCGTGGGGAGATGACCAGGTAGGTTGGCATATCGTTGAAGCGAAACGATATCGGCGGCCAGACGTGAGCGCCCCACCCCAATCCCTCGGCCACGAGCACCTGCCCGGTCTGATCCGCCATGATGCGCTCAATCCGGAGAGCCGCCTCTGTCTGCTGCCGCCACAGCTCGTACAGCTCGCGCTCCAGAGGCTTCACCGACGATAGCTGGTCGTTGGGTGAGTCCGCCGGGGATTCGGCCGGGGACTGGGGCAACCTGGCGTATTCACCCCGAATCCGGGCCTCCAGGCCCTCCATACGTTGCTGCTCCGCCAGAAACCCACGCACCTCCGCGCTCTGCTGCGCAGCCTCGTCCGACAGCGGACGACCTTGAAGCCACCAGAGGGTCTCCTCCAGCAGCACGTCCGTCTCCCAACCAACCCAGTCAAAGCGCTGGCTGGCAACAAGCGGCGCCAGCCGCAGATCGAATTCCTTCTCCGGAACTACGCTGGATGTCGTCAGGAGCAGGCTGACCGCAGTCAGAAAGAGAATGCGTCGCAACCACCGCCCAATGATCCTGCGGGGACTCCTCTCGCCGTCCCCCAGACTCACCTGACCGGATGCACTCACTCCAGGAGCCCACGCACATCCACGGCAAGAGCGCCCTGTCCATGCGGCAAGACGTAGAGAGGATTGATCTCCAACTCTGAAATCGCGGTGAAGTCACAAGCCGCCTGTGCCGGGCGCATCATTGCCTCCAACACGGCCTCTCCGTCCCCGGGCGGCACGCCGCGCCACCCTTTCAGCCGCATCCCGGCTTGGGTACCTTGTTTATGACGGGTTCGTCCTGATTCATTGCTTTCTCCTCTGCTCTCTATTCTACACTAATTTCCCGAGCAGAGTTGTGTCACTCATGTTGGCACAGAGGGGTCTTCAGGCGATGGGTTTGTGCTTTCTGGTCGAAGCCCCATCAGGAGCAGCTAGGACCAGACAACTTCCCACTTACCCACAAACACCCACTTGTCTAGCAGGGAGGAGGAGACTCTCTTATGAGGGATACAAGCTTATCATAGGTGTCGTCCAACCACTCCGGGATGACACGCGTCTCAGAGATGACCGGCATGAAATTCGTGTCCCCATCCCAGCGCGGTACCAGGTGAACGTGAACGTGGTCATCGATACCAGCACCGGCAGCTTTGCCCAGGTTGATACCCACGTTGAAGCCCGCAGGGGACATGCAACCCCGCATCAGTCGTATGAAGTAGGAAACCAGGTGCATCACGTCAGCTTGCGTCTCGGGCGACAGATGTTCCAGGCTGGCCAAATGCTCATGCGGCAGTATCATTAGATGGCCATTGTTATACGGGTACAGATTCAGAACGGCAAAGACCCGGCGTCCCCTGAATAGAACGTAGTTCCTGCGGTCGCACTCTTCCTCCTGCGCTACCATTCGACAGAAGACACACGGGTCACTCATCTTGTCACTCACGATATACGGCATCCGCCAGGGTGTCCAGATGTGTTGCACGAGAACCTTCGCTTCCAATTCCGTGCCTAGGTCGAATAATTGCTTCAATCCACCGTGCCAGCAGGTCTCGCCTCATGATAAGCTCAGGCGCGTTGTCGACCTGCAATCACCAGAAAGCATAACCGCAGAGATCACAGACAACGCACGGTCAGATCACTGTCTCTCCAGGCGTTCTCTACGCATTCTGCGGTCAGGAATAACCAACACGATTACATTATGTCAAGCAGCAACATGGCGATACGCCACCCCGCCAGCGATCTTCACCCAGTGCCCAGACTAACGCTTTGTGTATTGCGGCGCCTTGCGGGCACGCTTGAGGCCAGGTTTCTTCCGTTCTTTGGCACGTGGGTCGCGGGTGAGCAACCCGAACTGGCGCAGCGCCGACCGGTAATCGGGGTCTGTCTTGAGCAATGCCCTGGCTATGCCCAGGCGAATGGCTCCACATTGCCCGGTAACTCCTCCCCCGTTCACGTGGACGCTCACGTTGAATCGCCCAACGTTGTCCGTGACCACCAGAGGCTCACCCAAATCCTTCAAGTCCCCCTCACGGACGAAATACTCGTCTGCCGGCCGCTCATTCACCAGCATGGTGCCATCACCGCCAGGGAACAGCCGTACTCGGGCGGTTGAGGTTTTGCGCCTGCCGATACCTTCGTAGTACTGCAATTCAGTTTCAGACACGCCGCTTCTTGCCCCCTTTGCTAAAGATCCAATGACCTGGGCTGCTGCGCCTGATGCGGATGAGCAGGCCCAGCGTAGACCTTGAGTTTCTTGAACACCTTGCGGCCCAACCGGTTCTTGGGCAACATGCCACGTACCGCTGATTCTATCACGCGCTCCGGATGCCTCTCCAGCTGCCTGCGCAGATTAATCTGCTTCAGCCCGCCTGGATAGCCGCTGTGACGATAGTATATCTTCTGGTCCAGCTTCTGGCCAGTCACGTGGACCTTGCCAGCATTGACAACAACCACGAAATCCCCACAGTCAACGTGGGGCGTATAGATGGGCTTGTGTTTGCCACGGAGGATCGTGGCGATACGGGTTGCCAGTCGCCCAAGGGTCTGTCCCTCGGCATCGACCACCAGCCACTCACGCTCAATCTCCTGAGGCTTTGCCGAAAAAGTCTTCACGTCGTCGTCACTCCTTAGGGGTTCGTCCAGACTACTTGACAATGGTGCCCAGCGAGTCTCCACACCGCCCGGCGCACTGCTTTCAGGATCCTGAACAAGCCCATCCGTTCTGCACGCCGACCTCAGTCGGCGTAGTCTACCTTCATCAAACACAATCCCCTTGCCGGTGCTGGAGGCCCCACAGCAGCCCGGTCTCCAGACTCGAGCAAGGTAATGACCTCGTCTGGTTTGAGGTCGCCCCCTCCCACCCGCAACAGGGTGCCTACGATGTTACGCACCATGCGATACAAAAAGGCGTTTGCCGTAGTCTCAAAAGTGAGTTCATTCCCATCAACAAACCACTCGGCCCGCTTTACCTCTCGGACAGTGCTCTCTCCCTGCGTCGGCTTGCCAAAGGCAGCGAAATCGCGGTGGCCAATCAGATATTGGCTCGCCGCACGCATCGCCGCCACGTCAATAGAACCGGGTACGTGGTGCGCATAACGGCCCCTCAGCGGCGAACGTACGGGCCGGTTGAGAACGGTGTAGCGATACTGACGCCAGATAGCATCAAACCGCGGGTGAAACTCCGGATGCGTGACCGCTAGGTGGGTGATGGCGATCTCAGCTGGCAGCACAGCGTTCAGAGCCCGATGTAGATCCTGAATTGAGTGCCGCCAAACGGCGGTGAAAGCAATCACCTGTCCCACGGCGTGGACACCGGCGTCAGTCCGACCGGCGCCAACAATCCGAATCCTCCTCTGGGTCACACGCTCAATTGCTCGCTCCAACTCTCCTTGAATGGTACGACCCTGCGCCTGCACCTGAAAGCCCAGGAATTCAAAGCCATCATACTCAACCGTTGCCCGACATCGCTGCTCCATTCTACTTGACACCGAGTTATCAGCACGCTGACCCTGACGCTCACTCTACCAAGGAGAGGAGCACCAGAGGCGCAGCGTCACCTTTGCGTGGTCCAAGTTTGTGAACACGAACATACCCACCTTCGCGATCCTCATACCGTTCGGCAAGATCGTCAAAGAGCTTGCGCAGTACCTCGGGATCTTGCACATCACGTGCCGCCAACCGCCGGGAGTGCAAATCACCTCGCTTGGCCAACGTGATCAACCGTTCAGCTTGGGGGCGAATCGCCTTGGCTTTCGCTTCAGTCGTGCGAATTCTCTCATGTCGAAAGAGATCAGTCGTCAAGTTCCGAAACAAGGACTTGCGGTGAGCCGAACTACGGCCCAGTCTTTGACCTGCTATACGGTGTCTCATCGTCCAATTCCTCTCAAGCCGCGACTTCTATCTCTTCCGGCTGTTCCTCGTCAGATTCGTCTTCGCTCGCAGGCTCCTCATCCTCAGCCTCCTCTATCACATCCAAGAAATCCTTCTCGCGGAGTTTCTCGGTGAGCTCTTGCAGAGACTTCTGGCCGAAGTTGCGGATCGCCAGCATCTCATCTTGGCCCTTCTGCAGCTTCTCAAGTACCTCACCCACCTGAGTGATTCCGGCGCGCTTCAAACAATTGTAAGCTCGAACCGTCAGCTCAAGCACCTCAATAGGCGTTTCATACAGAATGGCAGGAATGCCACCCTCTTCTTCGACCGGCAGCGCTGCCTCTTCCTCTGTGACACCTGACACGAGCGTGAAGTGCTGCACCAGGATGCGTGCTGCCTCCCTCAAGGCATCGTGAGCCGATAGAGTGCCATCCGTCTTCACCTCAATCATCAGGCGGTCATAGTCCGTGATCTGTCCCACCCGCGCTCGTTCTATCGAGTAGCTGGCATGCTCCACAGGACTGAAAACCGCGTCAACGGGAATATCGCCAATCGGCGGATTTCCCCGTTCCTCGGATGGCGAGTAGCCTCGTCCCGGCTCGACCACCAACTCGATATCAAGCGCCGCCTCTGCCGAATCGGCCGTCAGCAGGGAAAGGTCCGGATTGACGATCTCGACGTATGGTGGGGATTCAAGATCACCGGCGGTCAAAATGCCCTCACCCTTGATCTCCGCACGCAACCGCGCCGGTTCGGCGTCGAACAGCTTGACTCTCAGATCCTTGACATTAAGAATAAAGGCTGTCATATCCTCGCGCACGTGGGGGATGACAGTGAATGCGTGATAGATCCCACTGATGCGCACCGATGTCACAGCCGCACCTGACAATGACGACAGCAATACGCGCCGGAGTGCATTGCCCAGCGTGATGCCGTATCCGCTCTCAAGCGGACTGATGCTGAAACGGCCATAATTCCTCGCGGTTGACACAGTCTCAATCTTGGGCAGGACAAAATTAATTTCCAGCAAGGCAACACCCCCTGTAGGCGCCCACAGTCTTGGTTCCATAGCCCGGCCCAGAAGGGATAGGGGCTAGTGATACGTCGCTAACGGCTATAATACTCCACAATCAGCTGCTCATTCAAGGTCGCACCAATGTCATCGCGAGACGGTGTGGCAATCACAGTACCCGTAAGACCGGCTGCATCCACGCTCAGCCAGGGAGGCACCTGACCTCCCTCCAACACCTGGGGCATCTCCTTGAAATACGCCTTCTGCCGACTCAACTCTCGTACTGAGATGACATCGCCTGGTTTCACCAGAAAGGAAGGAATATCCGTCTTGCCGCCATTGACATCCAGGTGGCCATGTCGGACGAGCTGGCGAGCCTGGGCCCGCGAATCAGCGAATTTCAGACGATAGACAACGTTGTCAAGTCGGCTTTCGAGCAGGACCAACAGGTTCGTGCCTGTCAAGCCCTTCTGGCGCTGCGCGCGCTGGAAGTAACGACGGAACTGACGCTCGTAGACGCCATAGACGCGACGCGCCTTCTGCTTCGCCCGAAGCTGCAGGGAAAAGTCGGATTCCTTCCGTCGGAATTTGGTCTGCCGTCCGTGCATACCTCCCGCATAAGGACGTCGCTCGAACGCACATTTCGGCGAGAAGCACCGCTCACCCTTGAGAAACAGCTTCTCTCCCTCGCGACGACATAATTTGCATACTGAATCGCAGTAACGTGCCAAGTTGTCCTCTCCTAAGTCTCAATAACTCTGTTGCACTGGAGCTACACTCGACGCTTCTTGGGTGGACGACACCCGTTGTGCGGAATCGGGGTTACATCGGTGATGGAGCGCAACCTGAACCCTGAACCCTGCAAAGATCGGATAGCCGCCTCACGACCCGGCCCCGGCCCCTTGACAAACACATCCAGCTCTTGCACACCCTGTCCTTGAGCAGTGCGTGCCACTTGCTGCGCTGCCAGCTGAGCCGCATACGGCGTGCTCTTTCGAGATCCCTTGAAGCCTGCCGATCCACCGCTAGCCCACGAAAGTGTGTTCCCTTGTTGGTCAGTGACAGTTATGATCGTATTGTTGAAGGTGGCATAGATATAGGCACGTGCATACGGTACGTTCTTTCGTTCTCTCCGACCAGATCTGCGGCGTGCTCCACTTTTTCCATTTGCCATATTACCTCTCCGTCACGTTGTGCAATGGGTATAATGCAGAATGCCAGCCTACTTCTTGCTACTGCGTACTCGTTTGCGACCTGGCACGGTCCTGCGGGCGCCACGGTTGGTGCGGGCATTGGTGCGGGTGCGCTGCCCATGCGCGGGCAGATTGCGCCGATGGCGCAGCCCACGATAACACTGGATCTCCTGCAAGCGCTTGATGTTCATCTGAACCTCACGCCGCAAGTCACCTTCCACACGGTAATTCCGGTCAATCACCTCGCGCAAGCGGACAACTTCGTCTTCTGCCAGATCTCTTACACGCGTGTCTGGATTCACTTCCGATTGTCGCAGAATGTCCTGGCTGCTCGTGCGGCCAATCCCATAGATATACGTCAGCCCGATCTCAACACGCTTCCCTCGCGGTAGGTCGACTCCTGATATACGTGCCATAAGCTAAGATAGCCTCCTTGGGGCAGCTCAGCGACACCCTCAACAGCAGGCTCGGGTTGTTCGCACCCTGCCACGCTGACAGTCAGTTCACCGAGCCACGACCAACTCTCTAACCCTGACGCTGCTTGTGCTTGGGGTTGGAGCAAATCACGCGTACAACACCCCTACGCCTTATGATCTTACACTTCTCACAACGTCGCTTGACAGATGCTTTCACCTTCATTGCTTCATCACCCTTCCTCAGGCCGGCGTCGAGCACACACAGCCCGCCAGCTTCCACCTGGCCCGCTACAAGCGAGTCAGGATCTCTGCCTCTCCGCCTGTGACCGCAATGGTATGCTCAAAATGAGCCGAACGCTTGCCGTCGGCAGTGACAACGGTCCAACCATCATCCAGCACTCTGGTATCCCATTCACCCACTACCACCATGGGTTCTAGCGCCATTGTCACTCCCTGCACAAGCGGATAGTTCTTCGGTCGTTGGTCATGCTCACCCAGGAAGTTCGGGATGTCTGGCTTCTCGTGCATCACGCGACCGATGCCGTGACCTTGATACTCGTGCAGCACGTTGAAGCCATTCTGCTCGACACATGACTGTATGGCACGAATGACATTCCACAGTTTATGGCCATCACGGGCCTGAGCAATGCCAGCGGTCAAAGCCTGGTTCGTGACCCTCAATAGCCGCTGAGTCTCCTCATCCACCTCGCCGATAGGCAGCGTGACCGCCGCGTCACCGTAGAAGCCGCCGTGAACGGCACCCACGTCTATACTGATGATGTCTCCTCCAATGAGTACCCGATCCGCACTGGGTATGCCATGCACGATCTCTTCGTTGATAGACGAACATATGGAAGCCGGGAAATCGTTGTGTCCGCCGTGCGGGTATCCCTTGAAAGCTGGAACAGCACCATAGCCCCGGATGATCTCCTCAGCCACTGCGTCCAGCTGGGCGGTGGACACTCCCGGTTGAGCCTTCTCACGCATCATCGCCAGGACTTCGCCCACAATACGCCCCGCCTGACGCATCAGCGCTAGTTCTTCTTCAGATTTCCTTTCGATCCCGGGCCTCTTTCTGGTCATCCTGGATTGCCTGCCACAGCCGCACGGAGGTTAGCCTGAACCATTTCAATCGGCTGGTCACCATTGATCTCAACCAGTATCCCCCGCCTGGTGTAGTGATCGATCAGCGGGCTGGTCTGCTCCCAATAAACTGCGAGTCGATTGCGCACCGTCTCGGGTTTGTCATCGTCACGTTGATACAGCTCGCCTCCGTCGTTGTCGCACACTCCCGGCTGTCTGGGAGGGTTAAACAGAACGTGATACGACTCTCCGCAGATCGGGCACAGCCAGCGACCACTGAGCCGTTCGACCAGCACTTCATCAGGCACTGTAATGCAAGGCACGACGCCGATCTTATGCCCGTCGCCAGCCAGCGCCCGATCCAGGGCTTCGGCCTGAGCTATCGTTCTCGGGAAGCCATCCAGTAGCGCCCCCCTGACACAGTCAGGCCGAGAGAGCCGGTCCACGACCATCGCGATGGTCACGTCATCAGGCACCAGCTCGCCGCGCTCCATAAAGGCGTTGGCCTTCAAACCCAAATCAGTCTTGTTCTTTAGGTGCTCCCGAAACAAGTCGCCACTGGCAATGTGGGGCAGATCCATGTTCTCGCGCAGTCTGGCCGCCTGTGTCCCCTTTCCGGCACCCGGCGGACCCAACAGGACTATGTACTTCGGCTCGACTGGCCTCCCTTGTTTCTCCTCCATGCAAACACCACTCAACCACTACCACTTACTTGATGAAGCCCTCATAGTGACGCATCAACAACTGCGCCTCTAGCTGCTTCATAGTGTCCAGAACCACACCGACGACGATCAGCAACCCAGTGCTGGTTATGAGAAGCGACTGGGTCTCCCCGCCTGTACGCCCCAATCCGGGAACCAGCTGCACCAGCCAGGGCAGAATCGCCACCGTGCCCAGAAAAGTCGCCCCCACCAGCGTAATACGCTGCACGACGCGATTCAGGTACTCTTCAGTCCGTTTGCCCGGACGCATACCAGGGATGAACCCGCCCTGTCGCTGCAGCGATTCGGCCAGGTTTTGCTGCCGAAAGATGACGTCAGTATAGAAATAGGTAAACGCTACGACCATAAAGAAATACATAATCCAATAGATCCAGGCATCGCCCGCCGGCTGGAGGTTCTCGTACACGCCGTTGATCAGGCTTTGGAAGAAGCCAGTCTCCTCAGGACGATAGAGATAGCTAGCAATCGTGCTTGGGAATATCATAATGGACTGCGCAAAGATGAGCGGGATCATGCCAGCACTGTTGACGCGCAAAGGAATA
>SDBS01007424.1_pt1 | contig 10643 bp, 11 predicted proteins | sample 2277091 | NCBI WGS metagenome assembly SDBS01 (sample SAMN10404972, study PRJNA504765) | marine sediment metagenome | isolation source: marine sediment core GS10_PC15, 163 cmbsf | place: Arctic Ocean: Southern Knipovich Ridge | collected 2010 | reverse complement strand
AAAACAGTTTCATAAATTCTGAGCGGTAAGTCTGAATGGCTTCTTATCCATAATGAGAACATAGGATACATGGCTGGTTCTCCTGTTGGTCTTAAAATAAATTCAGTTTTGTTCTTCTTGCCAGCCCAAAATCCCTCTTCTTTGAAACCTTTCCACCAAGACTCATTTTGTTCAGTATAATTTATTGGAACCATTAAAGGAAAATACATTTCTTTTATATTATTTTTTTTAAATTCTTTGTCCCAGAAAGATTTAATCTTTAACATAATATCATAACCGTAAGGCATCCAGACAAACATGCTCTTAATATCATATCTGTTGTCTATAATTTTAGCTAATTGCAGAATCTGAGACATCCATTCAGGGAAATTAGATTTTTTTGCGTTTAATTGTTCTGGAAGCTCTTCTTTTTGTTTTCTTGATGTTATTTGTTCTGCTGCTGTTGGTTTTTCTTCTTTAATATATAGAAGTTTTTTATCTGCTTCTTGTTCTTTTTCTCGAATTTCTTCTTTTTTTAAATTAGCTCCGAGATAAATCCTTTGTTTATCTACTTTTTTGCCTCTTCTTACAGATTTTACTCTATAATAATATTTTTTTGCGCCTTTTTCTTTGATTTCAGTATATGTCATAGTCGTATGAAATCGTAAGGAAACCAAGGTTTCCTTAACAAGTCAACCTTCCTTTAGTTAACAAGTCACCTTTCCTAAAGTAGCTTATAAGTTTATTTTAATAATATTATTTATGTGTCTACATAGTTTATAAATCTTTGTACATGTAGACGTATATACGTCTACACTGTGTGCAAAAATAAAAAGGTGTGGACGTAAGAATGAGCCTGCCAGGATTCGAACCTGGATCAGCCGGGCCGAAACCGGAAATTCTATCCATTAAACTACAGGCTCATAAAAATATAAGATAGAGGTTATTTAAAAGTTTATACTTCAAGAATTATTGCTACAATAACACAAGCAATTATTATTGCTGAAGCAATTATATTTCTCCATGTTATTTTTTCTTTTAAGAAAATTCTTGCAAATATGTATATGAAAATTGGAGCAAGGATAAACAAGATGGTTGTGAAAATAATTCCAAGAGCAAGATAACCCCAATATAAAATTAGTCTATAAGCAACCCAGACTACTCCTGTTATTAAAATAAGAATTTTAGTTTTGTTTTGTATTGAAGTTATTTTTGGATGAAATATAACTGCTGTAATTAAGAAAACAGATAGGCATCTTAAAAAATAAAATGTTAGTGAGGAGTAATAAGGGAGAATTGCTCTTGAAACTACTAATTCTAATGCAAAAAGAAAGCTTCCTATTAATGCTGCTATCATATATTTGTTGTAAACTAAGTGATTTTTTTTAACATGAGAGGCAATTAAAGAGATGCTGGCTATTAGTGCAAGGCCGAGTATTGAGAATTTTCTTTCTGAAGCATAAACAGCAAAGAAAAAGCTAAAAATAAAAGCTAATAAGATTATGAATAAAGGCTGCATTAACCTTATTGGCTCTATTTTTGTAAGCTCTTCTCTTTTTAGCGAATAGAAAATTAGTAAATTAGCTAAAATTGAGGTTAGAATTACAAATCCAAAGATTAACATGTTTTTTAATTCATATGCTTGTGGTTTTATTTGCCATAAAAAATAGATTAGAGGAAGCATTACAAGAACAAGTGCGAGAAAGCCATAGACAATATAATTTTTATGGTCTATTTTATGTTTTCTTAGGATTTTCTTTTCCAGGGTCATTCCTATTCCTTCTAAAACTGCTCCTATGATTGGTATGTAGATCATTTTTTGGTTTTAAATAAATTTAATGCCTTTTTCTCTAATTTATCAAGAAAACTTTTTTTATATTTTCTATAGGCCTTGCCTTTTCCTTTTTTAACTGCTTTTTTTTTAATTTCAGCATATCTTTTAGATTGTTTAGGATTTTTTCTTAAATAATCTCTAACAGCAATACTTCTTCTCCAAACATAGCTATTGTGATGTGTAAGCTGGAGATGAACTCTTCTAATCTTCCCCTTATGTTTATAATCTTTTTCAAAAAAGAATCTATTTTTATCTCCTGCTTTTGGTTTAAATTCATAACCTGCCTTTTGTAGTTTATCTTTTATTTTCTTAATATTTTTTTTATTTATAGAGATAATAATATCAATAATTCCTTTTCCTTTTAATTTTGGAACCGCGGTGCTTCCTATATGCTCTATTTTGGTATCTTTTGTTAAAATTTTTTTAAGTTTTACCTTTTCTCTTTGATATAATTTAGGAAAGTTCTTTTTATATGGTTTAAAAGTATATTTTTCCATCTTAACCTCTTTTTTGGTTTATTAATTTTATTATTTATAATATAATAAATTTTTAAGTTATATAGATGAGTTTGCTTGCGACGAGTCGTTCTTTTGTTTGCTTGAGCTTCTCATCTCTCGAGCGCGATATATTTGTAAATTAGTGATATAAATAATATTTAGTTTTTAAGTTCCTTTTCCAAGATTTTTCTTGCAAGCTGATAATCTGCTCTTCTGTTTGTTGCCTGCATAACTTTTCCCATTAAAAAGTTAAAAGCTTTTTGTTCACCTTTTTTATAATCCTGAACAGCTTTTTTGTTTTTCTTTAAAATCGCGTCGATTATTTTTACTATTTGTTTTTTATCTGTTATTTTTCCTGTAAGTTTTAATTGTTTTTTAGGTGAAAAGGATTTTGGAATAAATTTCCTTAAAATATCTTTTGCTTTTAAAGGAGTTATTTTGTTTTTTTGAAGAAGCTCGAGGAGCTCTATGATATGTTGAGGATTAATGTCTACTTCGTCTAAAGTTTTTTTATTATAGTTTAGCACACTCAAAAGCTCAATTGTTATCCATGGAAGTGCAATTTTTGGATTGATTTTTTTAATTACTTGTTCAAAAAATTCAACAATTTCCAGGTTTTGAGTGAGAACTTCTGCATCTTTTGGATTTATTTTATGTTTTTTAATTATTTTTTCTAGTTTTTGCTGAGGGGATTCTGGGAGCTGGTTTTTGATTGCCTGAGCATTTTTTTTATTTAGTTTTATTATGGGCAAATCAGGGTCTGGGATAAATCTGTAATCTGCCTGTTCTTCTTTTACCCTCATTAATTCTGTTTTTTCAGAAATAGAATTCCATCTTCTTGTTTCTTGGTTTGTTGGTTTTTCTTTTTCATGCCTTTTAATTTCTGATTTTATTGCTTTTATGATTTCTTTTATAGAATTAACATTTTTTATTTCTGTTCTTGCTGTTAATCCTTTAATATTAACATTAACATCTGCTTTTATCCCTGCATCTTTGTTTAAAACTTTTATGTATGATAAAGTTAAAATTAATTGCCTTAGCCAGTGTTGGACTTGTTTTGGGCTTGTGAAATCTGGTTCTGTTACTATTTCGACTAAAGGAGCTCCGCTCCTGTTATAGTCAATTGTTCCTTTGTCTGGATTCCAAGCAGCAGGGTCTTCTTCCAAATGCACTTCTCTTATTTTAATTCCTAAAAATTTGCCATTTTCAGCTACCGGAGTTGAATGAGCCCCTGAAATTGTTATTTGATAGCCTTTTGGCATATCTGGCCAGTCATAATGTTTTCTTTGGAAAATTAATGGTTTAGGGGGAAATAAATTTGGCTTGCAATTTAGCATTAAACCTATTTGCAAGATTTTTTTAATTGCTTGGGAGTTCGGGAGCATTGGTTTTGAGCCTGGCTGTCCTGTGCAAATTGGGCAGATATTTGTATTTGGTTTTATAATTTTCATATCATGAAAATTTTTACATTTACAGAATAATTTTTCTTTTGTTTCTAAGTAGCCGTGGATTTCCAGGCCTATTTTTGACGTCATATAAGATTAAGAAAAACATAATATAAAAATCTATTGAAGAAGGTTATTTCTTTTTTGCTTCATTAAGCTTTTCCTGACAACTTTGAAGAAGCATATTTCCTATTTTAGGATCATAATCAAAATAAAATCTGGCAGCGTTTATCATGTTGTCATAATCTTTGATTTGTTCATAGAGTTCTACAGCTATCCTGACATCATCCATTGCTCTGGCAGTTCCTTTTGTTTTGGCTGCTCCCATTATTTCATCTGCTTTATTTTTATAATTTTCTACAAAAATAGATTTACTCATGTCTACTGGAATTTCTTTAGTAACAAAAGCGTCTCTGAGTATGTTAGAGCATCCAGAAACAGTAAGCAAACTAGCTAATCCAAAACCAACCAATCCTTTTTTCCATCTTTTTTGTGTTTTATTCATAATTTTCTTTAGGTTTTTTTATTTAAAAATAATTGTGTGGTGGAAGATATAGTTTTAAAACTAAGAATCTAACATATATATTTCCCAATATAAAAATATTTTTAAACTTTAATTAATTCCTAATGTCATGACTCAAAGAATAAGGCATGGTTTAGCCAGACAAAAGGTGTTAGATACTAAAATCAGCGGTATTGAAAACTCAAGTCCACATATTAGAGGATATAATTTATGTGATTTAGTGGAGAATTCTACATTTGAAGAAATAACATATTTATTGTTGCATAATGAATTACCTAATTCTCAAGAATACGCTTCATTTTTAGATAAATTCAGAGCAAAGAGAGCAGAAATTCCAGAGGTATTACATAAACAAATGAATGTGTTTAATGGAGGAGAATACTATATAAATGTATTAATAAATTGTTTTTCAGCTTTAACATCAAAAATAGGTCAAGAGCTTTATCCTACAAATGAAAAACTAATAGATTATGCTATGACAGCAATAGCAATAACTCCAACACTGCTTGCATGGCATATAAGAAAAGGAAAAGGAAAAGAACCAATAATGCCAAGAAAAGATTTGAATCATGGTAATAATTTTTATTATATGTGTTATGGAAATAAAAATAAAAGAATTGGTTCAGTAATAGATAAAATTATGACAGGTTCTTGTGATAATGAATTACCTGCATCTACTTTTGCAGCAAGAGTAAGTGCTTCAGCAAGACCTCATTTTTTTGATGCACTTGTTTCAGGATTAAGCACATTTAAGGGTTACAGGCACGGCACTGCTATGGATCAAGTAAAAAAAGAATTAGAAATTTTATCTTCTAATGGAGAAGATATTGATAAATTTTATCGTGATAAATCAGAGAATAATGAAATACGTTTTGGATGTGGCCACAGGGTTCATAAAAACAAAGCTGAGGGAAGAGTTTTATTCTTAAAACAAGGAGCTAAAAAAGCCTATAGAATCCTTGGTGGGGGTTTATTTCCTATAACAGAAAGAGTTGAAAAATATCTGGCTGAAAAATCTGAACAAACCAATGTAGATTTTTATTTGCCTTCTTTATTAGATTCCTTAGGTTTAAATGATTTTGAAGTTTCTCTTATTCCCTTATCAGGAAGAATTGCAGGCATATCAGCACATATTATAGAAGATATGAGTGGTAGAAAATCAAGACCAATTTTTAGACCAAGAGCAGAGTACACTGGAATCTTAAATAGAAAGTACCTGCCTATTAAAAAAAGATAAAAAGAAAATAATCTTTAAATCACACATAATATTATAAACTCTTATTTAAATCTTAAAATATGGAAAAGAGGTCATTAAAACAGGGGTTGATTGGATTGGTGGCTGGAACTGCATTATTATTTAATTCAGGATGTATGAGCACAACTGCATTATTACTTAGTTCAGCAGGCAATTCCAAAGATAGTCAAAAAGGATTCTTTCATGCAAAACAAGGAGTAGAAGAAAAACGAGTAGCAGTATTCCCTCCCTTAATTTATTTATGGCCAGTTCATGGAGGGCAATATAATTTTAAAAAAATAATAGAAAATAATGAAACAATTGGATATGATATTTCATATCATCGTTGGACAGAAGTAGTAGGATTAAAATTAGGTGATGACCACCAAAAAATAAGAATTCCAGGAGCAAGAAATATGGGGATTAAACAAGATTTTTTGCTTAAAGACAGGTTTGATATTACTTATGAGTTAAATGGGCAAAAAAGACAGGATGAATATCATTTAGGTTTTGCAGGAGATCAATGTAAGCTTGCAAATCAATATATTATTAATGAAAAAGGGAAAAAGATTAAGATAAAGCAATAATCTTTAAATAGTAGTTTTAAATAATAATTTTTATGAATAATTTAAAACAAATTAAAAATAATAACCTTAAATATTATGCTTCTGAAATGGTTGGGGTTATATTTGGTTTAACAAGCACTTCATTAACTGCTTATGCAATGGACAAGATATCAGATTCAAATTCTATTATAAGCATAGCTTCAGCTATTAGTGGAACTGCTGGTGCAACTTTTGGGAGTATTACAGCATATGTTGGTTTGCACATAAATGATTATAGGAATAAACACAGAAATCTTCAACAAGATATTAGTTCTCTTATTAAATCTAGATTAGAAGGAACAGGCACGATTTATGCTGTTAGGCTTCCTTTACAATATATCTTACAAAAATTTTGTGGAATAAACCCTGTAATCGCTGCTCCAATCTCTCAAGTTATTGCAGGTATATCTGGAATCAGTGTTAGGATTAGCAGAAATTATCAGAGAAAAATTTTTGGCAATAGAAAATCAAAAAAATTAAAATCTTCAGAGAAAGCAAAAATCAGGGATCCTGCAGGTTTGGAAGATTGTTTATATCCTGATTAATATTCTATTCTATAATAGAAATGTTTTTAAACATGGTTTTTTAATAATTAAGATATACTAAAGCAAGTTTGTTCTGATTCTGCTAAATTTTTGATTATGTTTGCTTTATAATCTTTATTTTGTTTAGCATAATTTACTAATCCTTGATATGTGGGCGGGAAATTGAGATTACAATTTATATCATCTAATGTTGGGAGTTCTAATTCAAAAAGAATTCTATCTAATGTGTATCTTTCAATGTTGAGTTTTTGTTTGGGATTCTCTATTGAAATTCCTCTTTCAGTAAGTTCATATTTTAATCTGTTTTCAATACCTTCTCCAAATTTTTCTATTGCAGATTTTCCCCTTTTTTCTAATGTTTCATAATCTCTGTTGCGCATCTTATTATCTAAATTTTTAATTAACTTATAAATATTTATGTTTTGTAGAATATTCTTGGAGGATTTTTATTCAGTAATAACAGAAGCATAAAAACGCCATATTTCTACTGAATAGTTTTTATTTTCTTTTGCACTGACAGAATGCCTTATATATAAATCATTTTTTAATTTTAGTTTTTTAAAATAATCTTCACAATAAAGAGAAGAACCCCAGCCTATTTTGTAATTATCCCTGCCTCTGCTGTTAAAATGCTGAATTTTTTCCCAGTTTTTATTATCATCTGAGACAAAAACATTTATAGAGCCGTTTTTCTGAATTAAGTATTCTCCACTTACAAGAAATTTTTTAATTGGTTTTTCTGTCTGGATATGAAAAGTAGCATAATTATTTTCTGCAGAAAAATCATTAAAATCAGAAGCTGGCTTAAAGCACAGGACATTTTGAGATGGAGATTTTGATAAGTATTTTGAGTTTTTTTGAAATCCTTTGTTGATAACTTGCCAGCCTTTTTTGTCAATAGTGTCAGAACTTTGCCAGTTGCCTTGCTTGCTGAGGGGGCCTGATTTGTAGTTTGGAAAGCCATATCCTGGCCTATAGATAATTAATTTAGCTTGTGCTCCTAAAGTGAAGGCTACTGTAAGAATAAGACTTGTTAGTGTTTTTTTAAATCCTTTAATCATAAAGTTATTAAGATAGAATTTTATTTAAAGATTTGTAGTGATTTAATTGTTAGTATATTCTTTATTACTTATTTTTAATAACAATAGTACTTATAAATAGAATTTCTTTTACCAAAATGGGAAAAAGAGTTCTTGACGGTTTAAAAAATGAAAATGGTAAAAAGAGAGTTAGTACATGTTAGTAGAAGGGATTTTCTAAAGAAAGGTACAAGTTTGGCTGCAAAGCTTATGGTAGGGGGAGCTGTTTTATCTGGAGGATGTGCTGAAATACATCAAGAAGTTTTTAGAACTGATAAAGAAAAAGTTAAAAGGCAATTTCCAGATAAGTTTGAATTATTTTATGAAGATTATGATAAATTAAAAAGTAATTTAAATGTTGTTAATGGCAGGGCTTATAGAAGAAATGAAATTCAGCCAGGACCAACTATTAGGGAAATTGTTCAGATTCCTGCTGGTAAAGTATATAGGGTTCCAGATCTTAATGCAGAATATATGAAAATTGGAGGAGAGATAATCTTTAAATATTCATGCAGAATTCCTCCATCTGATTTAGAAAAGCGCATTACTTCTTTGCAAAAAGATAATGAAGATATTTTGAAAGGAATAAAAGTTTCTCCTTTATCAACTAGTAATCTTTTAATTTTTAATGGAAAAGAACAAGCTTTTGGAGATTTTAGCAGTTTAAGAGACATGTTAGATTTTGTTGATATTGCACCTAAACAAGTTAGAGTGACTATAAGCGCACTTGAATATTTTGAGGATAATACTTTTGATATGGAATTAAATCTTGATGCATATACACTAGAAAAGGGAATAAAATTATTTACATTAAATCTTCCAAGCAGCCCGAGTGGTGATCCATTAAAAACAGGGATTGATATAAATCCTTTTAATAGATTTAGATCTCATAAAGAGACAGTAGTGGGGGCATGGAAGTTTCTTGATAGTTATGGGGAAGCAGAGATTGCAACCCATGTAGATACTTTGGTTTCTAATGGAGAAATGTCTGAGATTGCAGACCAGGCTAATATTCCCTATAGAGAATTTTTAGAAGGAAAATATACAAGTATTCAGGGAATTAAATATAGAAATACTGGAACAGACATAAAAGTAACTGTTCATGCTAATGATGAAGGATTTATTAGTGTTGAATTAGATTTGGAAAAAGGAGAACAAACTGGTTTTATGGGAACAGAACAGCAGCCTATTTTTAAAACATCAACTTATAAAACAAAATATATGGCGAAGAATGGCGAGCCAGTTATTGTAGGTGTATCTTCTGCTTCAAAATTTACAGAGGTTGATAGGGGAATTCCTTTCTTTAGTAAACTTCCTATTATTGGACCTATTCTTTCATCAAAGTCAAATGAAAAAAAGAAAACACAATCAGCATATATTGTGACTGTAAGAGTTTTAGATAGAGAAGATAGTATTGACTACAGAATAGAAAATGGCAATCTGCTTCCTGGAAATCTTTTATATAATACTAGACAAAAATCTAGACAAAAATCATCTGGGCCAAGTTTACTACTTAAATAATGTAAATTAAACTTATATAGTTTAAAGGAATTAAGATAATATGAAAGAAGAAGAATATATGGGAAAATTAAAAAGAAATTTTAGAAAGGGAGTTGTAACTGCTTTAGCTGTGGGTATGTTTGGAGCAACTAGTTTAGGATTTCTTAGTGGATGTTCTGAAAAGAAAACTGAAGAGCCAAGGCAAGAAACTTCTCAGAGATTAGAGAAGAAAGTGCAAGAGTATAATCTTGTAAAAAAAGTTACTGAAGGAACTAAAGAAACTCAAGAGGAAAAATACATTTTGATATTAGAAGAAAACAGACAATTAAATAAAGAAAATAAGGGTTTTGTAAAAGATATGAATGATTTAAGGCAACAATATGTTCAATTAAATCAAGAAAAAGATAAATCATTAAAAGAATTAATGCAGTTAAATAAAAAACATACTAAAACAGTTGAAGATTATAATTCTGTTTTAAAACAAAAAGAGCAGTTAAGCGGAGAACAGAAAAAATTAAAGTCTCAACTCGAGGATTTGACTAAACAACAAGCTCAATTAACTAAAGAAAATACTAAAATAACTAAAAATTATGCTAATTCAATGGAGCAAAATAAGCAGTTAGAGCAGAAATTAGAGGAAACAAATGAAAAATATGAGGTATTGGACAAGGACGCTATTCAATTATTAGATGAAAAAAAAGGATTAGAGAAAGATAGAATTGGAATGATGGAGAAATACAATCAAACATTAGAAGGTTATAATCAGTTATTAAAACAAAAAGAAAAGTTTTTGTCAGAGAAGGAAGTTAGCCAGCAAAAAGCAAGAGCAAGTAGATTAGAAGAGGAAATTGAAGTTAATAAGTTGTCATATCAAACTCAGGTTATTAAACTTACTTCCGGATTAGATATTGTTTTTCTTAAAGGAGATTTGTCTGGTGTAGATAAAAGTCAGAAAGATTTTTATGAAAGAACAGATAAGTTAAGTGCAGGAGAAATTATAAGTAGAGTTAGGAGAGAAGAAGGGAGATATGCACTTCTTGTAGATGCTGATAAAGATGGGATTGGAGATATCATGTATAAAAGAGGAACAGTTAAAATAAAAAAAGGGAAAAAAGATGGGACTTTTGGTCCTGCTAAAGAGAGTTCTGGTGAATTTTTTTCAGAGGTAATTAATGCTTATCTTGACAGGGCATTTGGGTTAATTAACTAAAAGATTTTTATAGGGTTGTTTCTTATTGTTTTTATGAAAAAATCAGATAAAAAATCACAATCACGCACACGAAAATCTCCTAAAACAGGTGATAAAATTCAGGTTGTTATTAATAATAAAACTGAAAAAGGAATTCTTTTAGACAGCCATGATAGAGGGGTTTTACTGCTAAAGTTAGATAATGGATATAAT
>SDBS01007423.1_pt1 | contig 10645 bp, 12 predicted proteins | sample 2277091 | NCBI WGS metagenome assembly SDBS01 (sample SAMN10404972, study PRJNA504765) | marine sediment metagenome | isolation source: marine sediment core GS10_PC15, 163 cmbsf | place: Arctic Ocean: Southern Knipovich Ridge | collected 2010 | reverse complement strand
TGATAAGATGAACCTAGTTATTATTATCTAAATTCCGTTTAAAACTAATTTTTGCTCAATTATTTTTTAAAATAACTATGTATTACTATTATTTTTCTAGTAATTTTTTGATTTTTGATGATAATATTTAATCATAAAACATTTTTAGGACTAATACTTTCATAATGATATGTAGAGTGTAGAAAGAAAATGGACGATTTAAGGAAATTAGCTCAAATAAATAAGAAAGGTTATCCTTTTTCAGCAAGGATATTAGAAGAAACTACTGGAAGATCTGTTATTGCTGTTAATCAAGTGATAGCTAAAAATGACCCTACTGCTCATGCTGAGATAGAAGTCATTAGAAAAGCTGGTGAGAACTCTTTTAATTTTGAAGATTGTGTAATCATAAGCTCTGGTGAACCCTGTCCAATGTGTGTAACAGCCATTGCTTGGGCAGGAATTAAGAAGGTTTATTATCTAGATTCCTACAAAGTTGCGAATGATCACGGTTTCATTTTTGATCAAGATGTTCACCGAGTGAACCGTTTCTTAAAATTAGGATTGACAATAAGTCAATTGGATAAAAAATGAAAAGAAACGATTATCTAGAGTTTTCTCCAGTGTAAATCGATTTTTATCTCATCTAGGATCTAAAATTTCTTTATTCAATGATTGAAATGGCTAAGTTTTCAGATTCTAAGATACATATTATCTAAATCTTCGGGATATGTATAACGATTCATCAATTTCTAATCCCTTTTTTAAAATATTTAGGACATTAGACTTTTCGTCGGGAAATTGATATCCATTATAATCTTGTTTAAACAACCAAGTATAACTGGAACCAAGTCTAAACGCTGGATTATTAGCATGATCAAAACAGACTTTACCTGTAATGTCTAAATTCATGACCATTATCTTAATTTCGTTTAATACTTCATGAGGTGTGAGTAAATCAAACACACCCTTCTTCCAATCATCGAAGAGTGGAGTTCCCATATGTGGTAGAAAACGTCTCGATCTTATAAAATCTGGATTTATCGCATTTAAGACTCTAGCAGTATTCAAAGCATGCTGTTTGGATAAGGCTTTTCCACCTAAACCTGGCATCCAATATTCTGAAAGCTCCAAACCCGCTTCCTTAATTTTTCTTCCTGCTAAAATATGTTCTTCGCTTGTTACACCTTTATTAATATATTTTAATAATTCATCATCACCAGTTTCTAAACCTACATGAAGTCTTGAGAGACCTGCCTTCTGCAATTCCTTTAATTTATCTAAAGTTTTAGTTTTTTGAGTCAGGGTTTTAGATCTCGCGCACGATGTTATCCTTTTGATATTTGGAAAGGTCTGTTTAAGATATCTTAGAACTTGAAGAAGATTTTTAATTGGCATTATTAAACTATCAGCATCTTGTAAAAATACACTTCTAGAGCTGAAACGGAGCCAATTAAACACGTTGATAACACTTTGATAATTTTCTAAATAATGAGGGTTAATCACTCCAACTACTTGGTCTATACCTCCAAGTTTTTTGGCGATTATCTCTAATAATTCATGAATCGTCTTCGCTGAGTCTATATCCCTTTTTATTTCATTTACACTTCTGAGTTGAAATCGCTCTCGATGATATGGGGTTCCATAACAAAATTTACAGAGATTCCATGGACAATTACGCGTTGCTCTTATAAGCAGAGAATGGCTACCTCCTTCTGAGGGTGGTCTTATAGGACCTATCTCATAGGAGTAATTTTTTAGTTTTTCAAGCTCTACTAAACCCATTTTCTACCAATCTTGGTAAACTTTACAGATACATATAATCTTATAGGAAAATTCACTGGAATAATCTGATTTACATGCTGCTGTAAATTACGTGTAATATACCCAGAATAATATTTCGCGCTTTATTTAATCAGAGATTTTTGGAAAAAATTTTAAAAATTAAATCAGAGTTAAGTTGAATGATTCAGTGTAAATCTCAAGAAATGTAAAAAGGGTTCTCTTCCCATCTTGCTATAACTTTAGCTTCTTGTAAAATCTGTTCAGTTTCTCTCGAAATTTTCTCATACCGTTTTTTTCTTTTCCCCTTTTTATTATCCATGATGTTGAAAGTTTCTAGTTTAAGTTTTAGCTTTATGAATTTAAACTATAGATTTGTTCTCTATAAATATCCTAATCTGAGAACTTTATAACCTAGATTATTTATTTAATCTTAAAAAATGATCATATTCTCTTCAAACTAACACCTTTTAATAACTTTTATCACTTTACTCGCCATTATATTTTTTTATCTTTTATGATAATTGTTATAAATAACTGGAAGTTATCACCTATTATGTCGAATAAAGTGCATTGTGCTCATATCCTTGTTAAGACCCAGAGTGAAGCAAACAAAGTTCTTGAACGTCTAAAGAAAGGAGAAACTTTTGGAAAAATTGCCAAAGATGTTTCTCTCTGTCCATCAAAAAAACGTGGTGGAGACTTAGGAACTTTTGGAAGAGGCAAAATGATAAAAGAATTTGAGATTGCCGCTTTTGCTCTTCAGAAACGACAAGTTTCACCTATCGTAAAGACCAAGTTTGGATACCATATAATTCGGAGAATCGATTAGTACATTTAATTTTAAAGTGGCTCTAAAATTTTAAGTAGTTCTTTTTTGGTCCACTTCATCTCACCCATAGTAGCTGCATTGAGGATCTTATCGGAGATATTTTTCTTCCTTTCAAGTAATGTTGCTATTTTCTCTTCTAATGTACCCAGTGTAAGTATCTTATGAACGTACACAGTCTTTGTTTGACCTATTCGATGCACGCGATCTGTAGCTTGATCTTCAATTGCAGGGTTCCACCACCGATTCACGTGGATAATGTGATTGGCGTTTGTCAGATTTATTCCATGGCAACAAGCTATAATGCTGCAGAGAGCAACTGAAGCTCTTCCCTTGTTGAATCTATCGATTAAGCTTTGTCTTTTCTGGGTTGATCCGTCTATTCTGATGAATTTTATTCTTTTATCGTTGAAGTATTTTTCGAATAAGTCAAGGGTGCCTAAGAAATGGCTGAAAAGAACTGTATTTTCTTTTTTGTCTCTAAATTCATTTATTCTTTTTATGACAAGATCAAATTTTTCAGATCTACCGAGTAATGGTTCTGTTTTACCTGTAATTAGGGCGGGATGGTCACATACTTGTTTCAGTTTTGTGATAAGCGGAAAGATTGAAATTTTGTAGTTAACAGTTTCTCCTTTTTGAAGAGCAATTCTAATTGGTTTGATGCCTAAATTTTGGATCTGACTGTAGAGGATTTTCTGTTCTTTCGTTAAGTTGCACCATTCATTCATCTGAATTTTTTCAGGTAGATCTTTAGCTACATTTTCTTTTAGTCTTCTGAGAATGAAGGGTCGAATGCGTTTGGCTAACTCCACGGGAGTAGAAATATCTCCTTCAAGAATTGGTTTTTCGAATCTCGAGATAAAGTTTCGATAAGTTCCGAGGTGTCCTTTCATTAAAAAGTCAAAGATGGACCAGAGTTCTGCGGGTCTGTTCTCAATAGGTGTACCGCTTAAGGAGATTCTGTGAGCTGCATTTAGTTGTTTAATCGCAATTGTCCTTTTTGTTTCTGGATTTTTAATTTTTGTTCCCTCGTCGAGAACCAAAAAAAGGAACGGTATGGTTTTTAATATTTCAATATCTCTTGTTACTATATCGTAGGATGTTAGAAAAATTCTCATTCTTGGTGAATACAGGAGCTGTTTGTTCCTATTTGCTCCTTGATACTCATAAACGCTTATTTGGGGAAAGACTCGCTTTATCTCTCTATGCCAATGTCTTATGACTGACTTTGGAGAAATCACAAGTGAATGAGACATACTTCCACTCTCCTCATATCTGAGGCGCATAACTGTAATTGTTTGAATAGTCTTTCCGAGACCCATATCATCTGCTAAGATACCGTGTAGATAATGGGTTGTAAGCCAGTTGAGCCAATGGATCCCTGCTCTTTGGTATGGTCTCAATGTGATCCCACTGTTAGACAAGTCTTTTTCTATGTGTTGAGGTAATTTGTAAGTTGTTTTGGATTTGAAACCCTTGACTTGTTCTAGAAAGTGTAGATATTCTGTTGAGAGTTCTCTCTTACCACCAATCTTGTTGATGAAATCTTCAAGTGACATAAATCGATATGTATTGGCCCGGTATCCACCTTCAGTTTGATTAAAATCTAATTTATGCAATTCTTTTTGAACATTTTTAACCATCTGTTTATCAATTTTCACCCAAGTATTTTCATTAACTTGTTCGTGTGTTTTATTTATGTCGACTATTTTGTGGTGGAGAAGAGACCAATTACTTGTTTTATATTCTATTTTGAATTCTAACCATCCTGGCTCATCAGAAGATACCTTCACTACAGATGAAGGTTTAGTATTGATAACTTTTATCAATGCAGCTTTATCTGTTAGGACTGCATCAAACTTGGATCGTAATATGACAAGATCTCTCTTAAAAAATTCTGGAATATTATCCAGCGGAATTCTTTTACCTTCAACATCAGACCATTTCTTGATTTCAGGGTCTTTTTCAGTGGATGTATAGAAATAGCTGTTTCCTCGCTTAGAATATCCTCCTACAATTGGCTCCAGTTCTTTATAAGGTATAAACTTGGATGATTCAGGGTCTTTATAACCTGTCTTGACTAAGAGTCCACTCTTAGGATTAAAGTCTATTTCTGCAGCATAAGATGGTGAATCATAGATTTTAAGGCGTTTCGATGCTTCTTTTTCTTCTACATTCTCCTTTTTCCTGAGATATTTAAGGATTGGCGGGTACATATCTAGGATCAATCGTCCATCAATTAACACTTTTGGGTTTCGATTACGAATGGCTTGAAGTATCTCAAAGCTACTTTGAGATATTGTATATTGTTTGTTTCCAATAGTAATCACTGATCCGTAGTTCCATACATTCTGAGGGTTAACAAGTTTAATGTTTCCCTCTGAAGTAACAAGATACACTTCAATTACGAGTCTATTTTCATTTATGTCAACTAAAAATTTTAACTGTGCTTCCTTTATCTTAAGACCAAAAAGAAGCTGAATTATGCGTTCTATTATGTTTGGTTTACGATTTTCTTCGCGTTCTTTAACCATTTTGATGTGTCCTCCCATTCTGTAAAGGTTCCCTTCATATATTGAGAGACTTGATTTACTTCTTTAATATCACCTTTAAGTGCTCTTCAAAAAGTTGATGTACTGATAAGTGAGAGTCGTATAATTTCTTTTTCAGTTTTAGATATTACTTCTTCCACTTTTTGAAGATTTTGTAATATGGCGAATCTTTGATTTGTAGTATCATCTAACTCTTCCCCATATTGACTAATTATGTTCTGTTTTCCTGGGAAATCGCTTTTTATAACTTCAGGTAAGCGGTTAATTGCTTCTTTTACCCAGAGACGTACTGCTAATGCTTTCTCTGATCCCGCACCCTGTATATATGCCACGTTCTCTAGGCTGAGAAGCGTATTTTTGAAGGATTGTTGAATTATCCGTTCTTTTAGAGTTTCACCAATACCTGAAACCTTTGTTAACTCTGTTCTAATAAGAAATTTAGAAGCTGCGACTTCAAGGGCTTCTATTCTTCGCTTCTTCAGTCGACTAATTTGAACTTCAAAATCAGTTATTGGATTAATAGTTTCATCTTTATTCTTATTTAATGATGTAAATATTCCTTGTAATAACCTCAAATGTTTAGTTCTCCTAGAGTGATTATAGTCATTGTAAGTTTTTATCCAGAGAGAAACTGTTGGACTAAAGAATCTAATTATCAGTAAGATAGTTACAAGAAAAAAGAAAATGATGATCAGCAAAATAATATCACAGCTTCAGAATATATCCCTTGATATCGAAAACACGGTTCTCAACACTGATTTAGAATATTTACTGGTATAGGGTTTAATCTTTACCACTTATTTTTGTGGAGTATCTCTTCAATTTTTTTTCTGTTAGTGACTTTCTCTTTGACTTCATCAGGATACCCTAAAGGCGTCATAGCTAATACTCGAATATGTTGTGGAATTTCTAGAATTTTTCTGACTACTGCCTCGTTAAATGCACCGATCCAACAGGTACCTAGACCTTCCTCCGTTGCTTGAAGAATCATACTCTGCATGGCAATAGCTCCATCTACTTTCCAAAAGTTTTCACCATCTCTAACTGCAGCGATAGTGGGATCAACACATACAACTATTATCGTCGGAGCTTCATAGAACCAAGTCCTATCATAGATTTGCTTCATCTTTTTCCTACTTTCAGAATCTGTGATCACGATGAAATGCCATGGTTGTTTATTAGAAGCTGAGGGTGAAAGTCTTCCTGCTTCAACAACTCTAAGAATTTTCGCTTCTTCAATTCGCTTTATCTTATATTTCCTTATACTGCGTCTAACTTTAATAACTTCATTTACATCCAATTAATCAACAATTCCCCATATAATTCTAATAAACTATAATGCCCATATCTTATAAAAAAATTGTTCAAATTACAATAATAGAATTTAATTATCGAAGTAATTTACTTTCTTTTTATATAATTGGGTGATAATTTGTAAATTAAATGTCTTAGAAGAGTTTAAATATTTAGTCTATAATAGATACATAATATAATGATGTTAAGTAGATATATGCAAGAATGTACTGATAAAGAACTTGAATCGACTATTCTCTTACTTGATATGGAACTGAGAAAAGATAAAAACGATTTAGTTATACGAAAAAAAGATCTATCAATAAATGAAATCAACCAGTTACAAAAAGCAATAATACAAAAAGAAGAATGGTTAAACCGATTACTCAACAAAAGAAAATGTAGATTGGAATATGATAAAGAAAACATTGTCTAATTTTGATCAATATTCGAATTATCCATTCCGCTTCTTAATATTTCTGAAATAGTAGAATGTAATATTCTTTTAAAATTCTAAAAAAGAATATTAGAAAAGACAGTTAATCGCTCTTATTGTTAATATTACATCATAAGCACGTTAATTGACATTATGTTCTTGTAATAACTTCTTTTACTCCATTAAGAATTAAGAATTGACATAACTATGATAAGAAAATGCATAGATCATAGTTTTAATGTTAAAGAATCCAGATTATTTCATCCATAACACTCTAAAAACGTAAATTGTGTATGTTTCAATCCAATTTGAAATGGGTTTCTTAGAAATCTTATACATATTTGCGACGTACGCAAAACGCGGTTAAGTTCAAAAAGAATAATTCTGACAAAACGTATTTATGATTTCAAGCAAATAATGGACATCATATCAAGAACAGATAGTAGACTGTTTATATACGATAAATAGCTAAAATACAGTCTAAAATCAGCATAATTGGTATCTCTATCAAAAACTAACCTCAATTTACTGGTTTTTCCAATAATTCATTATTGGTTATTATGTACTAAAACCAATCTCAATTCTTTTTTAAATAGTCTAATAATTAAACTAACTATAATCCATTAGACAGTGTTATTAAATTTTTTTTTTCTAAAGAGAGTGTAACGTCCATCTCTCACGTGTGCTTGGTACATCTATCTAGTATTCTCTACCTAACATTCCTGAACTTGTCATCCGTAGAAAAATAATATATATTAAAGCCTATCAAAATACGAATCTAGATCTCAAAACATAAACTATTGTGAGATATTAACATGACTGATATAGAATCTAAAACCATCTACTTTGAACAACCAGGGCGTCAAAACACTGAACTCACCCTCAAACTAGCAAAGGAAAGAGCTACACAATTAGATATTAAGAACATAGTTGTAGCCTCCTATACAGGTTTCACTGGTGCCAAAGCCTCAGAAATATTCAAAGATTACAATTTAATCGTTGTTTCGGGAGTAGTTGGATATAGAGAACCTAATGCTCATAGACTGTTATCTAAAAACCGTAGCATAATCGAAATGAACGAAGGAAAAATTCTTTTTTCAACCCATGCTTTTGGAACACTTGGTAGAGCTGTCAACAGGCGATTTAACACAATCCAAATAGACGAAATCATCGCACATGTTCTCCGAATCTTTGGACAAGGCGTAAAAGTTGCATGTGAAATTACCTGTATGGCTTCTGACGCTGGACTAATAAGAACAGATGAGGATGCTATAGGTATAGGTGGTTCAGGTAGAGGAGCAGATACGGCCCTTGTTCTGAAGCCCACCAACACCCATACTTTCTTCGACATGAGGATCAAAGAGCTTATTTGTAAACCACGCCTATAACCCCCCCTCTAAATAGAAAATCTATGTCATCTAACGACATACTTTTTAAAATCAAACGTTCGGTTTCAAGTTTGGGGACTTTAATTACATTCAGTATCAAGCCTAATATTATCATTCTCATCTCTTTCCATAGATATCCTAATGTGAAAACTATTGAAAGTATTATTTTTATTTTTTTAAATAATTTATTAATTATGCTGTTTTTGACTATTTTTTATGATTTTTGAGGGTATATATTAATAAAAGATGGTAAGGGGGAGAGAGGTAAGTTATAGGGTTTTTTTACAGTTATAACACGTTTTGTTGTGAACACAAATTACTCCACCACATGTAGAGCATTTCCATTTTTCTTTTTCGTTTTTCAAGAATTCTTTGATACCATTAGTCTGAATATACCTTAGATTCTCGATCATGCTCATTCCATATTTTGTTCTGTAGCGTTTATCGAGAATTTTTAGGTTTTCGCATGGAAAATCTGTGCATTCAAAACAATATTCGATTTCTCTATCTGTTAGTTTATCACACTTTTTTTTGATGAATGCACAAGGTCTCTCCCTTAACCGACATGTGATGCAGGTATGTTTCCTCTTTTTCCCACTCATTGTATAGCCAAAATAAGCAAATGCATATTCCACAATTCATTCCACAGGGTGCAATCATTTCAGCGCTAAATTGTTCACTCATTATACTCACCTTTCAGTTTATACACGCCTATTCATACAATTTATGGATTGAATGTATTCAACTCAAACAATGTTTTATGCATATTTGATAGAATAAATATTAATCTTTTCGTTGAAAATTCCAGGATTGATGTTGAAACAAATGCTACATTATCATGGTCGGGAGTCTATGAATACGATGACACGTTATTTAGCGGTTCTATTACCTTTAATGTACTCAAACATCGTATTCTACTGTAGGCAATCATGTTTACAGTGTAGAATCCATCGTGGATCAATCTTATGAGCTTACCGCTTTTACTTCAAATTCTATTTCTGTAATCTTTGATAAAATAATTATTACTCTGTCGATTCCAAACAATAGAATCTACGTTGGGACTAACGCAACTATACACTGGACTGGAGTGTACGCGTACGACTCTTCCCTCTTCAATGGCTCCATAACTCTGAATTCGACTCAAACTCTATTCCAAAGAATTGAAAAGAGAGGATACACTCTTCTTTCAATAAATGATCCAACCTATAGATTAACACGCTACACTAGCAATACCATTTTCTGTATTTGGGATAGAATAAAAATCATTGAAGGTGGAGTTACATGGTACACTGTATGGTTTAAAGCCGTTACTGAATACGATCTAGAACCAATTGATGTAACAAAAGGCACACTTTACACAAATGAACAAGCTATGGCTTGGTCAAATAATAGAAACAGATGGGAATACACTGTCTGGTTGCCAATAGAAGTCAAAATAACAGGTGTAACATATAATGAAGGCGAATTAACTGTATTAAATGATGCTGTTGGAGCACTAATAGTTCCAATCTGGATGCAATGGTGGTTCATATCAACAATAAGTACAGTGATAGTGCTTTTGCTTGTATTCTATTTCTTGAAAATATATCCCCGAAAAAAGAAAGAAACTTACAGTGTTTAATGTGCACGCGATATTAAGTTTTAACAATTTCAACGACAGGAATAACCAGGAACATAACAGATAGGTCAGTCTTTTTATCTATCTATTAAGAAGACTGTACTTTGAGATATTGTAATAAGAGTATTAATGTGTAGAATTAGGGAAAGATTGATTATGCGAATTAAATATTTTAAAGCTCCAGATATTAAACAACGAGTTCAAGAAATCGTTAATTCTTTAAACTTATTTTATATAGATTGCCACTTTATCTATTGCTTTAGAAGCACAGGATCAAGGTCTAAGCGTATTATTGCCCGGATCCACGGATTGGGAAAAATCTGGCAAATTGCTCTTCCCATTTTACCCCAATATATAATCGAAGTGATTTCTGAACGTTATGATAAGTTATCAACAGAAGAGAAGGATAAAGTTTTGATCCACGAACTTTTACACATTCCCAAACGGTTCTCGGGTGGATTTCGTGTTCATAAAGGTTACGTTGATCAAAAGAAAGTGGATAAACTATACAAAAAACTGAAAAACATGTATAAGTAAACATTTTTCAAATTATCTTTCTATTTTTCTCTATATAATAATTCGATAAATGTTTAACAGCTCAACTTTTAGCCTTTAATTGGAATAAAATACTTAAATTATGGTTTAATAAAAATGATAAAAAACGAAATAGTGAAGGGATAAAAAGAATTGGATTCTCCTACCTATAATTGGCACTCCATGAAAAAAGAAGAAATCCTTCAAGCTTTGCAGTGCAATGAACAAGGG
>SDBS01007422.1_pt1 | contig 10646 bp, 9 predicted proteins | sample 2277091 | NCBI WGS metagenome assembly SDBS01 (sample SAMN10404972, study PRJNA504765) | marine sediment metagenome | isolation source: marine sediment core GS10_PC15, 163 cmbsf | place: Arctic Ocean: Southern Knipovich Ridge | collected 2010 | reverse complement strand
GAAAACTTTTCCGCTATTGTCGGCCGCAGCCAGGTTAACGTTGGCTGACATTACCATGGACGTTGAGAATACGGTGACCAGACTGATAAACATCAATGCGAGTATCAGGGCCGTACCTTTTTGCTTTGATTTGGCTTTCATTACCGTAAGTGCGTGTTACCACACCCCTTATATCTGCGGTGGCTGCCGGCCGATACGCTCAGCCAGGCCCCACAGACGCCTGTGTAAACACAACTACAAAGGAAATTTAGGATACAACGAGTTGTCAGGCGAATGGATGGGCAGATTTATTTGAGAAAGAGCAGGCTGCGGCACCGGCAATGTTGGTCTACCTGATCCGGATATCGCCCTTGAATACGATCAGGATCATTACGATTGCGAGAATCGCCTGGGCGGTTTGGAACAAGTAAGGCTCAACTTCGAAAGTCGTCATCCCCAGTATCATCACAAACCAAACAGACGCCGCCGCGACGACGCCTAGCCATCCAAGTTCTTTCCGACCTAGAATAACCACTGCCCAGAATATGAAGAATGCCATTGCTAGTTCTCCTACCTAGGATACCCAGGTCGGGCTTTGGCGGTCTGGCCGGTGATGGCTTTGTGAATCACCTTGAAAACGTCGGTATTGTCGATGTAATCGCCGCGGACGGGGTCAGTTTCATCGGCGTAATCGAAAAACAATTCCGCGCCGGCTCCCTTGGCGAATAGCGGCACGAGTGAATTTGAGTGTCCGCGCCAGGTGTAATCGACGCCTGAGCCGTACTGCACGCCGGGTAAGTTTCCCGCGCCGTTGTTTATGATGGGCTTGAAGCCGTTGAACTTGTCGGCCGGGGGGCCGTCGTATTTGCCATTGCCGTTAAGATCGTCGAAGCTGCCGGCGCCCAGCAGCATGCCAGTTTCATGGTCGGCCGTGATAATAACCAGCGTTTCGTCCCAACTGCTGTTTCGCTCGACCCAGTCGATCACGGTCTGAACTGTGCGGTTAAAGTCGATCTGCTCTTCGATCATTCTACCGACGTTGGTTCTGTGGCTAGCCCAATCGGCGGAGCCGCCTTCGACGAGCAGGAAAAACGGCGAGCCCCCGGCCGAAAGCACATTAATTGCCGCGGCCGTCAATGTCGGCAGGTCCGGCACGGTTTCGATAAAATCGCCCAGGGTCAAATCGTTCCATTTGCCCCTGTCGGATTGGAGCGTTTTATAGACCTGTGCTACGCCGAGCATCTTTGCCGGCGGGTTTGCTCTGCCATCTGCTATCGCTTCGAAATCTTCGCGCGTCTCGATAAGCGTCCAGCCCTGTGGGTGCGTGCCTTCTTTAAGGGCCAGCCATGTTTCAGGTCCGCCGACATATTTATGGTCCCACTTTTCGGCTGGCTTTGGCTCGCCGCTATAGCCGAACTCTGGATGGCCCGCGCCGCAGAGTACATCAAGATCGCTATCGAGCATATCGTTAGCGATTTCCTCGTAGTTCTTGCGGTAGATATTATGTGCCCACATGCACGCCGGCGTTGCGTGAGCAAATTGAACGGTGGTAACTGCGCCTACCTTCCGGCCGGAGTTTTTGGCGATCTGGCCGAGAGATTCCAGCGGCTCACCTGCGATATCTAAGTTGATTTGCTTGTTGAGGGTCTTTACGCCAGTAAGCAGGGCCGTCGCGGCCGCGGCCGAGTCGGTGTAACCTTTCTTCAGCGTGATGGGATCTTCCCAGGCGGTCTTGGCGTCATAGCCCTGCGGCGTGCCGTCTTTATTAAGTGCGTAGGTCGAGCAGGCCAGTTTGACGGGGAAGTTGTCGTAGGGCTGGCGGCCGAGCCGGCCGTGTTGGTAGTAGCTGGTCGCTTCAAAGGTTGCGTAGCCTGCGCCGTCTGCGATCATCAGGATCACGTTTTTCGGTTGACCGGCCTGGGCTTGTGCCGCAAAGCCCAAAACAAAAACCAAAACCAAACAGGATATTTTCGCCAGGGGTCTCATGAAACTCGCTTCCTTTGCGGTGGGGGATCCTAACGTAGGGAATAGTTTAGCAAATTGGAGTTTGTTTTGGTTCCTTTAAGAGTTAGAAATATATTCAGACTTCATTTAAATCAACATGGTTGGGTGCAGGAGACTGAATAGATGACCAAGCAAGGGGAAGTCGATCGCGTGAGTATTTGGAAGTTATTTATTCTGGGGCTCTGTCTATTTGTTCTCGGGGCTCTCGCAGTGGAGACTGTCTTCACTCTCGATCCGGAGGTCTCGCGAATACTTCGACTTGTTGATACTGGGATATGCTTTTTGTTCCTGTGGGACTTCCTTGTCAATTCTGTTAGGGGAGGGTTGAACTACCTCAAGTGGGGGTGGATAGATCTGATAAGCAGCATCCCCATGATTGGCATTCTCAGAGTGGGTCGCACAGTGCGAGTGTTTCGGATTTTGCGCATTCTTAGAGGTGCGCGATCCGTCAAGGAACTATCGAAGTTTATCTTGGCCAGAAGGGCGAAGAGTGCATTTGCGGCAGCCGTGCTGATGTCCGTGATGATGATCACCTTCGGGGCCATAGCCATACTTCAGTTAGAGAAAGGCTACCCAGGGGCAAACATAGAAAATGCCGAGGACGCAATTTGGTGGGCCCTAACGACGGTCTCGACCGTGGGCTATGGCGATAGATTCCCGGTAACGACTGGCGGGCGTATGGTGGCGGGAGCGCTAATGGTAACGGGCGTTGGCCTATTCGGGATACTGTCGGGCCTTTTTGCCAGCTGGTTTGTAAAGTCAGATAGCGAATCGCAGCAAGATCAAGTTGGCTTGCTGAAAGAAGAACTGGTGAGGCTGCGAGAAACTATCGAGACCCAATTGCCGCAACAGGGCGAGGAAATTGCGGTCACATCTGTGCCTGACGGAAGAGATCCTGAGGGTAACTACCTTTCATGAAGTGGTGGGATTCCGCTTCGGGCTTCGCCCTTGCAGGCGCCTTCGGGGGCTGGGATTCGCTCTCTTACTTGACGCTTGTTGGGGCATAGTCCTATGCTTCCCTAAATGAAGAATGAATTGAAATAGATCTTTTAGCTGGCTACTTTTTTTTCGGCGAGACTTTCCAGTCACATTCACGCAAGTAATCGCGTCTTGTATTATAGATGCTTATGAGCGAGACAAAATCACAGACTACTTCCGGCCATCCCAGCCAACGATTGGCACCTGAATCCATCGATAGGGAACAACTTGTTAGAGCCCACGGCCGAGCAGTTTACGCATTGTGCCTTTCTTATACCGGGGTAACTCACCAAGCTGAGGATTTGATGCAGGATGTTTTCCTCAAAGTTTTTTCCAAACTTAATTCCCTAAGAAATACAACCAAAGCCAAGCCATGGCTAATGCAGATCGCACGGCGAACCTGCCAAGATTTCAATCGGCGCAAAAGCCATACAGTGCAATTGAATCAGGACATCCATGTTGATGCCCCCAAGGAGAATCCTCAAATTGAACGGATCAGATCAGCTCTTGCCAGGCTGCCTCTGCAATATAGGGAGGTAATCAACCTCTATTACCTTCAAGGGCGGGGATCACAGTTGGTAGCTGATGCAATGGGGATCAGTGATACAGCCGTACGCAAGCGACTATCACGTGCACGCAAAATGCTGCACCAGATACTTTTGGAGGATGGAAAATGAGTCATCCACAAGATAAGAAGTGCTGCAAGGAAGCTATCGCGGACCTGGTATCAGGACTATTGGACGGAGAATCGGCCAGTAAGCTTCACCAGCACATGCAAAACTGCAGCGATTGCAGAAGCTACTACGAGCAAATGCTGCATGAAGAAGATTTGATCAAATCGGCATTCGAATCAATTCGGTCTGATGCGGACGTAGCCATTGCGACAGTTGCGCGGAACTCTGCAAAAGCAACATCCCATCAGAAGAAACCCGGGAACGTCTTAGCTCGCGCATATGGGAGATACGAAACAATGAAATTTACACATAAGGCTTTCTCAACTTCAACTGTCTTGGCAGCGGTTATTTTAGTGGTTCTGGGTGTTCAGTCCCTATTTACAACGGAAGCAGCGTTCGCGCTAAGCCAGACCGGCCAGGCCATGCAGGATGTGCGTTTCATGCACATGGTTGCCCGTGACGAGCAGGGAATCACCTGGGATGAACGTTGGATTGAGATCCTGCCGAAAGGCATTCAGGGAAGATACTACCAGAAGTCTCTCGTCCCTGCGGGAATGGAAGTACCTGATTACCTGGCCTGGGGAATCGAAATTCGGGATGACCAGCACACGACCGGGGTCTATTACCCAGCCAAGGAGACGCTAGTTTTGTACAAGTCTATTTCCGGAGGCAGGTATCAGTGGATTGGAAAAATCAAAGCATTCCTGGACGACTTGGCCGGTAGAGGGGACCCCAATAAGGTGCAGGTTGAGCCCGATGTGATCCACAAGGGTCGGCCTGCTCACCGAGTCCGGCTGCTGGATTTAAATATGGTCTGCTACATTGACCCTGAGACCAAGCTGCCGTTCGCTGTGCAGGACCATGATGTCCACTTCGGTGATCCTCCAGCCGGCATCTTCACCACCGCCGTACCCGAGGGCGTCAAAGTTGTGGACGTTCGAGACGGAGAGGATCCCGAGAAGATGCCCGCATGGCTAGGCCTGGGCAAAGGAACGGAAAAGACCTTCGCAGCTGCTCGGATTGCCCTTGCCTCTGGCAACGTTAAGGAAGCGGCGCAGCATTTTAGAAAATTCCTTAAGGTTGAGCCACTCCGAAACTGGGCCTGGTTCTGGCTGGGTAAATCGCACCATGAGCTTGGCAACTATGAGCTGGCTATTGAAGCCTACAGCCGCGTGATTGTTATGTATTCCGCAATCGGAAAAAGTGAACAGGCACCTTACGCCTACTATGCCCGTGGTCTGGCCTATCAGCAGGCGGGGAAGCCCGAACAGGCCCAAGCGGACTTCGATTTAGTCCTGCCGATGATGATCGACGCCCTGACAAAACCAAGAGCCGCTTACATGTTTGAATTTGCGGATGACCCGCTCTTTCGAAATCTGTCCAGAGACCAAAGGGACGCCAAGGTGGATCTGATAGGAACGTCCAACATGATCCAGCGGTTGAGGAAGATTACCGGTCAGGATTTCGGATACGATTCACCCGGTAACCCAGAAGAAAACGCCAAGGCTATTCGGGCCTGGAAAAACTGGTTCAAAGGCCAGACTGCAACTCCCAGAATTCGGCACACCCAAGTCCAATCAAGCAGATAGTTGCTGTGGGCAAACGGCCCGGCGACAATGGAATAAAAAGCCCAGGGACAAGGCCCTGGGCTTTTTATTTAACGGAGAGGCTGGGATTCAGCTGCGATGGCACCCTTGGGCTAAGAAAACGGATCGTTTATTTTCACAGATACTCCCAAAACATCTTTGACAAATACACTCTTAGCCGATACTCTAAAACGCAGAGTACTAGACGATGTGTTGTATCCACTGTGTTATCACGAAAGGATAAGCAAATGGAAGGAAACGAACTTGACCAGGTCAGGGAGGACATCGACACCATTAAAAGTGCAGTGGGCATGGAACTGCCGTTCGGGTGGGTGGATGTTTGGCTAAACTGGGTTGGGGCGTGTGCGGGTGGCTTCGTTTTCCTTATGTCAGTACTCCAGGGAGAGTTTAATATTCTTTGGGGGGCAGCGCTCTTTATTCCAATTGGGCTGTCAACCGTAGTCCTTCGGATTAAGTATCGCAAAAGCACCGGTCGGTCTGCCACTCGACGCCGTGAATACAGTTTTGGCATAATATTGTTCATAGTAGTAGTTGCGCCACTGATCTTTTTTCTTGAGTGGGGGTTAAGTCAGGGGATTTCACATGAGCTTATCCTTGGGATCATATTTTTCATGTTGGGTTTGATATGCCTAGTGATGGCAATTAGCAATTATGCGCGATTATGCGTGATTGGTTTTTCTATTTCATTTATGGCCATGGGGCTGACATATCCTTTTTATGCTGAGAAGTGGCCGTTCGGCGCATTTCTTGGGATGGCCATAGCAATCGGTGGAACAATCAGTGCATCGATTATGACGCTGCAGCTGCGAAGGCAGGCGAGAATCAATGGCTGACTTTGATGTCAACAATATCAACACGACGATTCATGGGCCGATTCGGCTGGGCGCATTGAGCATATTGCAGATGGATGGCCCGTTGGATTTTACCACCATCAAGAAACGGCTTGATGTAACGGATGGGTCTCTGGGTTCGCACTTGAGAAAGCTCGAAGACGCGGGATATATCAAGGCAAAGAAGAAGTTCATCGGCAGGAGGCCTAATACTTCATACCGAATGACACCCAAAGGCCGAAAAGCATTCAAACATTATCTGGATGCGATGCGAAGCCTGCTAGAGACAATGGAAGGGAAGGGGTAGCTGGTAACAGCCGCTGGGATTCGCTTCGCGGTGCCCTTCGCAGCACACAGTAGAAAGCGTAGGAAATACTCTCACTGAAGTTGGTACATAAATCCGGGGCAGGTCAAGTGGCTATCCAGGAAATGCCGGTCTAAGCTTTGTGTTCTTTGCATCTTTATGTGAAAATACTCCGTTATGACACGAAAGAAGCGAAAGCCTACAGAAGCACGCCAAAACATCCATGCTAACCTTTCTGCGCCGTTGCCGCGGCTTTCCGAGGATGAACTGTATGACCGCGTTGCATCGCTGGAGAATCCTTTGCTGCTGATCCTTGATGGTGTTAAGGATCCGCACAACCTCGGCGCGTGTTTGCGTTCGGCAGATGCGGCAGGTGTTGCTGCGGTGATCGCGCCCAGGCGTCGTGCGGCTTCGATTACCGAGACGGTGCGCTATATCGCGGCCGGTGGCGCGGAGCATGTGCCTTTTGTTCAAGTTGCGAATATTTCGCAGACGATGAAACGGCTTCGGGAGTTGGGAATTCAGATCGTGGGCACTGCCGATGGTGTGAAGAAGTCACTTTACGATGCGGAGCTAACAGGCCCGCTTGCTATCGTGGTGGGTGCAGAAGAAAAAGGAATGCGGCGGCTTACAGCTGAGAATTGTGACACCCTTGTCTGTATACCTATGGCCGGGAGTGTGGAATGCTTGAATGCGTCGGTGGCAGCCGCAGTTTGTTTGTTTGAGGCGGTGCGGCAGCGGAAGTAGCCGGTGGGATACTGCTGCGGGCTCGCCCTTGCAGGCGCTAAAGCGTCGAATCCACGTATCATTGCCTCCGGCAATGCGTGTGTTCGAACCTACCTATCCATATGCACCCAAAGCCCGCCTCTTACGAGACGAGCTTTTGTTACATAAACGGAGAGGGTGGGATTCGAGCAGGTCCGAATCGCCAACCTTCTCAAAAACCTATACATACGACAGAAAGCCAGTGGTTTCAAGGAGTTGGCGGATCTCGAAAGCTTACTTTTCTCGCGCGGTTTCTTACTGTCTTGCGACCTGATTTGAGGGCAACTTGGGGGTAACACCCTCAGGTCAAATGCGCTTTGTCACAACGATAGAAACCGCTTTGGATTTTGTTGCATGACAAACAGTTCTTCCATGTTTGAAGCTTTGACGTCATGGTTTTTCGTAATCTTGGGCGGACCTACGCCAATAATCGCACCGTGATATAGGGGGCTAATGAGTAACCAATTGTCTTAGCTAATTTTGTCTTTGACATTTCTCATTCGATTAGTAATTATGGAACACGGTCGAAAAAACTAAAAATTGCTACAGACAATCAAAGTCTGATAAACGATTCTTACCTATAAAAAAGCAACTGAACACTATATCGCCAAGAGGGTTCCGCACGAACTCTTGATAGCTCCTCATGAGGGAGCTCTTGGCTGTAATAACCAAGCATCGGCAATGGCGCAGGAGCTGTCGTGGTAGATCGAGCTACTGTCATGGAATGGATAGAAAAATGATATCGAGAATGCGGAAACCCAAGAGAAGTTTTGAAGGCATTTGCGTGATGTTAGTCCTTCTTGATGTGGGCATACTAACGCTGCTTTCTGGCGTGTGTGCCGCGAATGACGGGAATGCTGCGGCTGATTTGATTGCAGAAGCCCATAAGTTCGACAACATGTATACCCTTGGCCCAGAGGCCAGCCAGCAGAAGGCAATTGAATATTACAGTTCGGCCTTAGAATCTGAGCCTGATGACGAGCAGCGGTTGCATGCTCTTCACAGAATGGCCCAGCTTTACGGTTCAGCATATCGGCTTGATAAAGGCGAGAAGCCTGATTTCAACAAAGCGATAAGTCTTTATAACACGATTGTCGATTCGTACCCATCAGATGAGCCGTTGGTATATGAGTCGATGCTTTCTGTGAGCGGCCATTATACCACCCTACGGCAGTTCCACACAGCCGTCGATTGGGCATCGAGAACTCTTGAATACGACACCAGTGATTTGGAGGCTCGAGTTAAGGCCATTGAGGAGCAAAAGGCTGCCGAACGCAAAAGTATAACGCTGGAACCGCGTTTATCCGTAAATTCAAACATAGAGCGGCACAGTCTTGATAAGACGACACCGTCTGATGGCGAGAGCAGCCGAGCCATGAGGTCACAAGAACGCAAAAAGCGAAGAGAGGCAAGGCGTCTCGATATCATGGAGGCAAAAAAGCTGAAAGATCTTCCGAGAAAGAGCCTCAAAAGGATTAAGCGCAGTCAGTTATTGGCGGTTGACCAAGTTGTCTATGCCGCTAGATTGATAGATGCCTCTCTCGTTCAAGCTAAGCTCTCGGCCATTGCGGAAAAATACGCCGGCACATTTATTGCTGATCGCGCGAATGAACTACTCGCCGAGCACGTAAAAAAACAACCCCCGCCCTGGGAGCCTCCTCATGACGAACTCTTCGATAGTCCCGCTCCGGATCTTTTGGCCCGCATGGAGCTGGCCGGCGTCGAAGAGGCTCAACAAACGACCACAAAAAATGCTACCGATCTACCGGCCGTGTCTGAAAAAGAGCCGGAATCAAACGATACTGACAAACCCTCGTTTTCACTTATGTATCTCTTAGGGGGGGCGTTAGTTGTTTTGTGTGTTGCCGGAATTCTAATTGGAAAGAAACTCAAACAAGCAAAGGTGACCGTATGAAGACAAGCAAAAAACTCATTGTAATGTTGATGATTCTGGTCGGTCTTGGAGTTACTAGTACGGTATTTGGCTGGTATGTAGGTACACCAATAACGGATGTTACCATAACGTCTCCTGACGATGGTGATACCGTTTTTGCTGGCGGGGAATATACTGTAACTTGCAGTACATCAACGGATCATGACAGGACTTGTCAGAGTCAAGCGGGTTCTTCGGTTCCGGATAATTCAATTACACACACCTGGTCTGGGGATGGCAGTTTCTCACCAACTACCGGTACCAGCGCAACCTGGACGGCACCGACAGCAACAGGATCGGTTACGATCACAGTAACCGCCGATGACCTCAACACAGTAAAGTTTGATGACGACGCCACGACGGATTCAATAGACCTTACCGTGACGAATATCATCTATGTTGATCTCGACAAAACGTCTGGCAACAATGACGGTACTTCGTGGGCCAACGCATTCCTATCTTTGCAAGACGCTCTGGCTGCCGCCGATGATGCCGGTGTAAGTGCCAACGAGATCTGGGTAGCTGAAGGTACATACTTTCCAGACGATGGGACCAACCAGACTCCCGACAGCCGGTCAGAATCCTTTGAGCTAGTCGACGGCATTGATGTTTACGGCGGTTTTGAAGGTATCGCGGCCGAGGATGAGCGTGGCGATCGCGACTGGTTCGCAAATGAAACGATTCTCTCCGGCGATATCGACGATGACGGTTCACTTCTCGATGGCGATAACAGCTACCACGTTGTTAAGGGGGCTGACAATGTTACCCTTGATGGGCTTACTATAACTGGCGGCTACGCAGATGGGACTACGGCTGATGGTAATGCATATGGCGGTGGGGTTTATAACTCCAGTGTTGATCTCCTGACTGTATCAAATTGCATCATCAAAGATAATTACGCTGATGAACTTGGCGGAGGAATGTATAGTGAAGGGACAATATCACTTCCGACCGATGTCGAAATAAACAACTGCCTTTTTATTGGCAATCAAGCTGGTGACGGTGGAGGAGCATTTAACGTTTCATACTCTGATAATAGATTTAAAAATTGCACATTTACAGAAAATGATGCCATTAGTTATGGTGGGGGTGTATGCAGTTATTACTCAGTGAGCGTAACAGAAATCGTGAACTCGATATTGTACGGCAATACCGACTATACCCCGAACGACCATGACGTTGTGGCAGTGCTAGAAGCTGAGATATCGATTTCATATTCTGACGTTGATGAGTATGGTTCTCAGCATGATGGATCTTTTACCATTGAGGGCCTTATTGATGTGGACCCCTTGTTTGCTGATTCTGCTAACGGTGATTACCACCTCAAGTCGAGTACAACCAACGGCCGAAAAACTAGCACCGGTTGGACGACTGACGCCGTAACCAGCCTGTGCATCAACGCCGGTGATTCAGACACTGTCACAGAGCCCACGCCTAATGGCAGTAGGGTAAATATGGGTTACTACGGCAACACAGCCGAGGCCTCGAAGTCTAGTGTGACCTACCCAACAACATCACCTATCTCGACGAATATCATCTACGTTGATCTCGACAAAACGTCTGGCAACAATG